>CEAC01033137.1_pt1 | contig 26529 bp, 25 predicted proteins | sample 557411 | NCBI WGS metagenome assembly CEAC01 (sample SAMEA3182094, study PRJEB8094) | gut metagenome | biome: human; feature: gut; material: Stool; isolation source: human stools | place: Canada | collected 2012-02-21
GGATACATACGCATCTTTGGGCGACATTTATTTTGACGAAGAAGATTATGACAAAGCGGTTGAATATTATTCAAAAGCAATCGAGTTAAATACGACTGACGGTTATGTTTACAACAAATTTGCCACCGCACTTTGGCAAAAAGATTTTATTGAAGAAGCAATTATCGCTTTCAAAAATGCAATCAAAGCGGCACCCGATTATGCACCTATTTACAACAATTTAGGGGCAGTTTACCTCGACGGAAAGCAAATGTATCATCAGGCAAAAGATTGCTTTGAAAAAGCAGTCGAACTCGACGAAACTTATGCAATGGCATATTTCAACGCGGGTCGCGCTTATGAAATGCTTAACGACAAAGTTTCCGCAGCAAAATATTACGGCAAGGCGCTCGAACTTAACAAAGTTAAGAAAGAAATCAAAGATATTGATATCGAAGAAATTATTCGTTCGTTGTTTGAAGTTTAGTCCTTTATAACGTTGTTCATAAGGCTTTCAAACTCGGGGAATGAAGTATTAACCCATTCAAATTCTTTGATTAGAAGCGGTTGCTTTGTTATCAAGCCAGCGACATAAAAACTCATAGCGGTTCTGTGGTCGTGGTGACAATCAATTTCTATTCCGCCTTGAAGGGTCGTTTTTCCGTGAATAATCATTCCGTCCTCACGCTCTTCAATATCAGCACCGATTGCCCTTAATTGATTTACAACGGTTGTTATTCTGTCGGATTCTTTGTTACGCAAATCAGCCGCGTCTTTTATGACGGTTGTACCCTCTGCTTGAGTTGCAAGAACCGCAATTACGGGAATTTCGTCAATCAATCTCGGAATGTCGCCGCCTTCGATTGTTGTCGCTTTCAAATCCGAAAAACCCACTCTGATATCAGCAACAGGCTCACCCGAAATATTTCTTTCGTTCAAAAGTTCAATATCGGCATTCATTCTTTTGAAAACGTCAATAATACCGCTGCGAGTGTGGTTCACGCCCGTATTTTTAATTATAATATTTGAATTTGGAACAATTGCAGATGCAACCATGAAAAATGCCGCTGACGAAATATCTCCGCAGACTTTCAAATCCTTAGGAGTCAACTCCGACGGTCTGATTGTCGTTGAAGTCAAAGAGTTTTCAACAATATCTGCCTCTAAATACTTCAACATTAATTCTGTGTGGTTTCTTGATTGATAAGGCTCATTAACGGTCGTTTCGCCGTTTGCAAACAAGCCCGCAAGAAGAACGGCAGATTTTACCTGCGCGGAGGCAAGGGGTGAATTGTAAGTAATCGCATGGAGTTTTTTGCCGTGAATTATCAACGGTGCCTTAAATTCATTGTGAGAAAATTCCGCCCCCATTTCCGTTAACGGAGTAATAATACGCTTCATAGGACGCTTGCTGAGGCTGACGTCGCCAAACAAAGTGCTTTCAAACGGCTGACCTGCCAAAATTCCCGACATCATTCTCATTGTAGTTCCCGAATTTCCGCAATCAAGTTTTTCACTCGGTGCTTTGAGCGCATTTTTCGCATTAATCGTTAAGTCAGTATCGGTATGAAATTCAACCTCACAACCTAATTGACGAATTATTTTCAAGGTCGAGTGGCAATCTGCGCCGCGAGAATAATTTTTGACATTTACAATGCCCTTTGAAAGTGCCGCAAACATCGCCGTTCTATGGCTTATCGATTTATCGGGCGGAATTACGATTTCGCCTTGAAGTTTTTTCGCATTTTTTGTTGAATAATCCATATTTACCTACTTTTTAATATTGTACATATCAGGGTGTAAAAGCGCCAAGAACGGTATCAATTCCAGACGACCTATCAGCATATTAAATATGCAAATAATTTTTGTAACGGGGGCAAGTGCATCGAAATTACCCATCGGACCCAACGAGCCGAAGCAGGGTCCCGTGTTTCCGAGAGTTGAAATCGCACCCGTAACACCAATAGTTGTATTACCCTCTATCATTGTCATTGCGAATGCAGAAACCGCAAAAATCGCAAAATAAAATATAATAAACGACATCATTTGTCCCATAATTTCCACGGGAACGGGAGTATCATTCACCCTAATCGGCAAAACAGCACTCGGGTGAAGAATTTTGAACAATTCTTTTTTTATATATTTAAAAATGAAAACGACTCTTATCATTTTCAAGCCGCCAGATGCAGAACCTGCTGAAGCACCAGTAAACAACAGTAACATCAAAATCATTTGTGCGGCAAAAGGCCATTTTGTATAATCAACCGTTGCAAAACCCGTCGTCGTAATAATTGACGTTACCTGAAAAATACCTTCTTCAAAAGCCTGATACCAACCGTAGGTATGCTTCAAAATCAAAATTCCCGCAATAATTAACGCGAAAACAATGACGGTTCCGATATATGCAACAAGTTCGTCGTTTTTAATCAGCAACGACAACTTTCTTCTTTGAACAAAAGCCCTGTACAACAAGGAATAGCCCGTTCCCGAAAGAAACATAAACAATATAATTATCCAATTAAAATAAGATGAATTATAAGCAATAATACTGTCGGGATTTGGTGAAAAGCCGCCGCAGGAAACTGTTGAAAATGCCGTGCAAATTGCATCAAACAATGGCATTTTTCCGAAGAACAACACCGCAATCAAAATAATCGTCATCAAGATATACATGTTCCAAAGCACCGCCGCCGAGGACTTTACACGAGGGGTAAATTTTCCGTCCGTAGGACCGGGAGATTCTGCCGAAAACATTTGACGACCCGCAATTGCAAACTGAGGCAAAATGGCGATAAACAACACGATAATTCCCATACCGCCAAGCCATTGAGTATACGAACGCCACAAAAACATTGATTTCGGATAAATCGAAAAATCAGTCAAAACCGTTGCGCCCGTCGTTGTAATACCCGACACAGATTCAAACAACGCATTTATTGGAGAAAAATCATAAAACAAATAAGGTATCATCGTAATCAACGAAAGAGAAACCCACGAAAGCGATACCGTTGCGAGCGCTTCCGACTTTTTTAAGTCGTTTAAAAGGTTTGCGTCAATCTTTTTCGGATTCAAGACAAACCCGATTACAAATGCTACAAACATCGTTATCGTAAATGCTATGAGCGAATTTGTATCTTTAAAATATAATGCCGCGCCGACGGGAAAAAGCATTACGAGTGAAAAATATTTTAAAATAAGACTTATTGCGACTGCAAGATAATGTATTCTCATAGTTTTCCTAACAATTCAACAAATATTTTTTAATCGCGGGAGATGAGTCCTGCATTGTGAAAATTATCAAAACATCAGAGCCGAAAATAAGAGTATCACCTTTCGGAATAATGGTTTTGTTTCTTCTCTTTATGACTGCAATGATTGCTTTTTGCGGAAATTTAAAGTCCATAACTTGTCTGGATTTAAAACCTTCGGGCATAGCGATTTCGACAACCTCGCCCTGTCCTCTTTCAACAGTTGCAAGTATAGAAATATCAGGCAAAATCAAGTGGTTATAAATTTCGTGCATTGCAGCGTCATTCGGAGAAATCGCAACGTCTATACCGACTTTTTCAAAAAGAATAACGTTCGGCCCTTTTGAAACACGCGAAATAACTTTTTTAACCCCCGATTGTTTTGCCAAAAGAGAACAAAGCAGGTTCTTTTCGTCGTTATCGGTAACGCTGACCAAAACATCGGCATCTTCAACCTCTTCGTTTTTAAGAAGTGTCAAGTCCGTGCCGTCACCGTTAATAACCAACGATTTTCTCAAAATTTGAGAAATATATTCGCAGCGTTTCAAGTCTTTTTCAAAAATTTTGCAGTTAATATCGGCTAATTCCAACGTTTCCGCAAGAAGAAGTCCGACAGTTCCGCCACCTATAATAATAACCGATTTGATTTTTGTATCTTCGCTGAAAACGCTTGCAGCAAGGAAGTTTAACGACTTTGCCGAACCCATAAAGATAACTTTATCGTTAATTTTTAACTCGGTATCGCCCGACGGAATGAAAAGGTTTCCGTCCCTTGTAATCCCTACAATTAAGACTTCGCTAGGGAATGTGCAATCCTTAATTTTTTTATTTATCAAGGGCGAATTTTCTTTAATCGGATATTCGAGCAATCTCGCTCTGCCCTTTGCAAAATTTTCAACATCAGTTGCGCTCGGAACGGTGATAATCTTAAACAATTCCTGTGTAAGGAGTTCTTCGGGTCGAATTATATAATCCGCCAAAACATCTCGGTTGAACTTGGAATTTTTTGCCGCGATTAAAGACTCCGAATACTCTTCCTTACTTACAAAACAAACCGTTCTTGCTTGCGATACGGATTTCATCATCATACAGGCAACGATGTTTGCTTCATCAGAGTCAGTACAAGCAATAAAGACGTTGCTTTCATCCAAATGATACTCTTTCAAAAGTCTTATATCCGCCGCATTCCCCTGTACAACTTCTATATCGAGTTTGTTAAAAGCATCGGTTAAATTTTCGGGTTTGTCGAGCAAAACCACATCGTGGTCTTCAAACAAAGTTGTAGCCAAAAGCCAACCTCTGTTATTCGCACCGTATATGACAATTTTCATTGATAAATATCCTCTTTGAGCCACATTCTACATAAATCAATCTATATTTTCAATCAATTGTTACAAACTCTTTTTTGTGCTTTAATAAAGAAAAATTCAAGAGAGGAAATCAATGAATAAAATAAAAATAGGTTTAATAGGTCTCGGAACAGTCGGCGGCGGCGTTATCAAAACTTTGAAAAATTTTCGTGATAACGTGGAAGTCGTTCAGATTGCAGTCAGAAATTTAAACAAAAAAAGAAATATTGAAGGCTTGGATGAGTCAATTTTGACAGACAAGCCCGAACTCGTGGTGAATAACCCTGAAGTCGACGTCGTTGTCGAAGTTATGGGCGGTGTTAATCCCGCGTTTGATTTGTTAAAACAAGCCATCGCAAACGGAAAACACATTGTAACCGCAAACAAAGAATTGCTTGCAAAACACGGCGAAGAACTTTTCCAACTGGCAAAAGACAAAAACACCGTTATTCTATACGAAGCAGCGATTGCTGGCGGTATTCCGATTATTATGCCTGTTAAAACAATCCTCAGAGCAAACAAAATCACAAAAATTGACGCGATTTTGAACGGTACGACAAACTACATTTTGACAAAAATGGATGAGGACGGTGCGTCATACGAAAAAGTTCTTAAAGAAGCACAAGAACTCGGTTATGCCGAAGCTGACCCCACAGGCGATGTGGAAGGTTTTGACGCGGCATACAAAATCGTTACCCTCGCAACAATCGCTTTCAACAAGAGAATTAAAATCGGCGGAATTTACAGAGAAGGTATTACGAAAATTACCGACAGAGATATCAAGTTTGCAAATGAACTCGGTTACAAAATCAAGTTAATCGCAACTGCAAAACTCGACGAAAACGGCAGAGCTGACGTAAGAGTTCACCCGATGCTCGTTCCAAAAGAACATGTTCTCGCAAAAATCAACAACGTTACAAACGCAGTAATGCTTTCGGGTCAACCCGTCGGTGAAATTATGTTCACAGGTCCCGGAGCAGGAGAAATGCCGACTGCAAGTTCCGTTGTCGGAGATATTTTGGCTCTCGCTTTTGAAATCTCAACAACCGATTATCCGCTTCCGATGATGAGATGCAATCACTCTCAAGAGGCTGAACGCATTGAAATCGGCGAAACGGAAAACAGATATTACATTTCTTTGACAACTATCGACACCCCCGGTTCAATCGGTGTTATCGGTACAATTTGCGGAAATCACAACATAAACCTTTCCGATATATTACAAAAAGGTTCAAACGGTGACAACTCGGCAGAAGTCGTTGTCATCACGGCAAAAAGCAAAGAAAAGAACATCAAAAATGCATTGAAAGAGATGAAAAATTCTCAAGCAATCATCAAAATAAATAATTTAATAAGAGTAATGAATTAAGGATAAAAAAATGAGTACAGATAAACATTATCAAGGTTTAATTAACAAATACAGAGAATATTTACCGGTATCGGACAAAACTCCCGTTATCACATTAAACGAAGGTAACACGCCGTTAATTAAGGCTGAAAACCTCGCAAAGAAAATCGGTTTGGATGCCGAAATCTACTTAAAGTTTGAAGGTTCAAACCCGACAGGAAGTTTTAAAGACCGCGGTATGACAATGGCTGTTTCAAAAGCAGCAGAAGCAGGTTCAAACGCTATTATCTGTGCTTCAACAGGTAACACAAGCGCAGCCGCTGCCGCATACGGTGCAAAAGCAGGTATGAAAACCTTCGTTCTTATCCCTGACGGATACATTGCACTCGGCAAACTTTCTCAAGCAATGATGTACGGTGCAAATATTATCGCAATCAACGGAAACTTTGACGAAGCACTCGAAAGAGTTATCGAAATTTCCGAAAAATACCCCGTAACGCTTGTAAACTCACTCAATCCGTACAGAATTGAAGGTCAAAAATCAGGCGCATTTGAAATTATCGAAGCCCTCGGTGATGCTCCCGATTATCACTTCATCCCCGTCGGAAATGCAGGCAACATCACAGCTTACTTCAAAGGCTACGAAGAATGGCTCGCTATCAACAAGTCAACTCATCTTCCGAAAATGATGGGCTTTGAAGCAGAAGGCGCCGCTGCAATCGTTCGCGGTGAAAGAATTATGCACCCTGAAACTCTCGCTACCGCAATCAGAATCGGCAACCCCGCAAGCTGGAAACAAGCGGAAAGAGCAAGAGATTTGTCAGGCGGCGAAATCAACAGCGTTACAGATGAAGAAATCGTAGAAGCATACAAGATGATTGCCGCAACAGAAGGTATCCTTTGCGAACCCGCATCGGCCGCTTCCGTAGCAGGTTTAATCAAGGCTAACAAGGCAAACAAAGTCAACGAAGGTTCAAAAATCGTTTGTATCTTGACAGGTAACGGTCTTAAAGACCCTGACAACGCTATCAAATATGCAGGCGCAAACGTTAAGAAAACAAGCGCTGATATGACAGACATCTTGAAAGCAATGAATATATAATATAAAGGAATTTCGTGATGACAGAAATTAATGAAGAATACTCAAAAACATACAAACCGGGTATCTATTTTATCGGAGACCCTTGCTACGCTTTGAAAAAGCATCCCTACTGGGATTGGGTTTGCGAAGATCCGGGAAGTTTTAACGCATACGATGAGTTTGCAATTGCTCCGACAATGTACGGAGACGGTGTTTACAGAGATATTTATTCAGGCAAAGAATTTTCTGTTGATTCCGCAAGTTTGGGTCTTGTAAACATGAAATACTCGGAACCCAACGAAAACGTCACGCTTCGTCTCGACGAACTGGGCGCTATTGTTGAAGTCAACGACTATTTGAAATTCGCCTACGACCCCGATGAGTTTAGTTTCTACTACGAAATCGACGGTCAGGTCGTTCAAATCAATACCGCAGACGAGGACGAATAAGAAATTCTTCACACATAACAAAAATGAGCGATTTTAAAGTCGCTCATTTTTTTGTTTAACTTATTCCTTTTAAACTATTTTGTTTCTCCGGGAGGAAGTGTACCATTAACAACGGCTTCTTCATCGCTGTCCAAATGGAATTCTTCACAGAGAGTTTTAATAGCGAGTTTTTCGTTACCTTTTTCAACAAGGCAGCTGATTTTGATTTCTGATGTAGAAATCATTTTGATGTTAATTCCGACATCTGCTAATGAACGGAACATTGCAGCCGCAATACCCGGACGGTCAACCATACCTGCGCCGACGATTGAAACTTTCGCGATGTCTTCATCAACGTAAATTTCACCTGTTTTAAGTTCGTCTCTTAATGCTTCGCAGAGTTTAAGCGCTTGGTCTTTATCGTCTTTATCAACGGTAAATGCGATGTCGTTAGTACCTGTATTTCTTGCAAATGATTGAATAATCATATCAACGCTGATGTTATTTTTTGCAAGTGTACCGAAAAGTTTTGCAGCGTATCCGGGGCTGTCCATAACGTGTGTCAAAACGATTCTGACTTGTGATGTGTCTGCTGCCGTGCCCGCAACCGGTTTGTATATTTCCATGTCATCGACTCCTAAAATTAATGTTCCAAGGTCTTCAAGATTGAATGAACTTCTGACTCTCATCAAAACATTGCATTGTTTTGCAGTTTCAACCGAGCGAGGGTGCAAAACATTTGCACCGACTCTTGCGAGTTCAAGCATCTCTTCGTATGAGATTTGTTCCAATTTTTGAACTGTCGGAACAATTCTCGGGTCGGCTGTGTAAACGCCGTCAACATCTGTGTAAATATCACATCTGTCTGCTTTTAATGCAGCGGCAATTGCAACGGCTGATGTATCGCTGCCGCCTCTGCCTAATGTTGTAATTTCAAAATCGGGTGTTATACCCTGAAATCCTGCAATTACAACAATTCTTCCTTTTTCAAGGTTCTTTGTTATTTTTTCGGTTTTAACATCTAGAATTCTTGCCATTCCGTGAACAGATTCCGTGATAATTCCGACTTGTGATGCGTTCAAACTGATTGCTTTTCCGCCTTCTGCCTGAATAGCCATTGAAAGAAGGGCGATTGAAACTTGTTCCCCTGTCGAAAGGAGCATATCCATTTCTCTGGGTGAAGGAGTTTCCGTAACTTCTTTTGCAAGGCTTACAAGGTAATCTGTCGTGTGACCCATAGCAGATACAACAACTACAACTTGGTTTCCGTTTTGTTGTTCACGAAGTGCAGCTCTTGCAACGTTGTGGATTTTTTGAGGGTCGGCAACCGACGTTCCGCCGAATTTTTGTACTATAATTCCCACTTTATTCACCTTTAATTGTTTTTAATGTTTCTTCAAGCCTGTGTCTTACGTCGCTTAACTTATATTCCGAAGAATATTTATCCGTCAAACGGTCGCAATATTCAATTGCTTTGCTTATATTGTAATGCGAAGGCGAAAGTTGTGCAAGGTTGTTGTAAGAAGTCATACTTATGGATAAGAAATCTCTCGTATCGTGAAGTTCTTCAGGCAGCATTTGCAACAAGCCGATTGCCTCTTGCGGCTTGTTAAGTTCGTTCAAAACTTCTGCTTTCGTAAATACCGCGTCGTAATACTCGGGTTCCATTTCTATAATTTTATCGAGTTTTTCGATAGCGTCCTTGTACATTTCCATTTTGATTAAGGCTCTTGAATATACGACATAAACGTCAAAAGACTCGGGCGCTTTTTTGTGCGCGGTTCTTATCTTTCTCAAGGCTTCTTTATTGTTTCCGATTTGCATCATCAAATTCGCATAACCGATATAGGCATCAATCAAATCGGGATTATAATCAATCGCTTTTACATAATAGTTTTCGCTGTTTTTCAAATCGCCCGCATCATAGTAGCACTTTGCAATATCGCAATACAAATGATTGTGCTTTCTCGAAACCTTTATCGCGTTCATATATGCATCAATCGCATCCTTGTATTTTGCTTTTTGGTACATAATGTTGCCTATTTTTTCATAAGCAGCGGCATTTCTCGGGTTTATTTCAACGATTTTTTGGAACAATTGTAATGCAGGAGTCGAATTTCCTTCTTTCAAGTAGTTTTCTGCAAAGAAATAAAGGTTGTATTCATCATCTCTGTTGAGTTCAAAGGCTTGCAAGAATTTTTCTTTTGCCTCAGCATATCTTCCGAAAGTCTGAAGTGCAATAGCCCAAAATGTGAAATATCTCGGATGACCTTCACTTTCTTTTGCGTTTGCACTAAAGCAAGACAGGCATTCAGCCTCTTTGCCCAATTTTGCAAGGCAAGCGCCTTGAATCATCTTTGCATCGGGAGAATCCGATTTTATTTCCAAAGATTTATTTACGTATTCATAGGATTTTTCGTAATCTTCAAGATAGTATTTGCAAATAGAAAGATACAAAAGCGTTTCGGCACAATTCGGAGTTACCGCATCTGCCGCAAGGAGTTGCTCCAGCGCTTCTTCGTATTTGCCCAATTCGCAAAGAAGAACACCCGAACAATGCAAAGCATCAAAATTCGTCGGACTGATTTTGAGGGCTTCTCTGTAAATGTCAAGAGCCTTAAATCTTTTTCCTCTTCTTGCAAGTGCAGTTGCGTAATTTACAAGAATTTCGGGATTGTTGGGCGAAATAGAAATCGCTTTTTTATAAAAAGTTTCCGCATCTTTAAATTCGTCCTGCATAATCAGGCAGGCTGCGACAAGAGAATAGGCAAAACCGTTAGTATTATCAAGTCTTATTGTTTTTTTAAATCTGCGAATTGCCTCTTCATACAAACCTTTTTTCATATAAACCTGACCGAGGTTTAACTGTACAACAGGAGAATTTGGGTTCATCTGTGCTGACGTTTCGAGTTTTTCAAGCGCTTCGTCCAAATTTTCGGCTTGCGAGAGACTGATTCCCCAGTTAACGTACGCCAAATACGGAAGTTGAGCAGAGCCTTCACTTCTGTTCAAATATTCATTTAACAAATGTTCGATTTTCTTGATATGACCAAATAAAGATTTGAAAAAATTTGCCATCTATTTTTCTCCTGCAACCAGCAATTTTCCTAACTTTGAACCGATAAGCGCATCTGCTACCTCGCGAAATACGCCTTCTCCGCCTTTTTTCTCCGTTATGCGGATGTCTTTTATTTCTTTTACGGTTTGATTTGCGTTCGGAACGGTAACTTTTATACCCGCATAATTTAAGGGGAAATAGTCGTTTACGTCGTCTCCAATGTATAATAATTCTTCTTTAGAAATATTATTTTCTTGCGCAATCTGCATAACTAGCGGAAGTTTGTCTTTTATATCCTGAAAAACCGTTAATTCGGGGAATTTTTTGTCCAAATATTTAACTGCACCCGCTGCCTCACCCGTCATTATTACGACTTTGTAGCCTGCCTTTATTGCAAGCGCAATTCCGATAACATCGTGAAAATGTATTCTTTTTGAAACATTTCCGTCGCAGTCGACAATTCCCGTTCCGTCAGTAAAAATACCGTCAAAATCAGATATTATCATTTTGATTTTTTCTGTATTTTCCCGAATTATCATAACAGTCCCTTCTGTAAAAATATAATAACATGAACTTTTATATATTAATATTATGTAAATATACGTGACAATTTTGATAATCTTTTATATTGATTTTGACTTTTTCTTATGCTTAAATCAAGGTACTGGCGGAAAGTTTTCCTCAAAAACTTTTTGCTCGCGGCATGCAAACCTCAAAAGTTTGCTTTGAAGTCCGTGATGGTCAAGTATCACGACTTCGTGACGTAACAGTAAAACAAGGAGAAATAACCAAATGGTTAAAATTAAACTCAAAAGATTAGGCGCAAAAAAGAACCCTTTATACAGAATCGTTGTAATTAACGCTACAACAAAACGTGAAGGCGCTCCTATTCAACAATTGGGTCACTACAACCCGAAAACAAAAGAAATGAAACTCGATAAACAAGCAGCACTTGATTGGATTTCAAAAGGTGCACAACCGACTGAAACAGTTAAATATCTTATCAACAATGCTAACGAAGACGGTACTTTGAACTACAAACCGTCAACAAAAGAAAAATTATCGAAAAAGGCACAAGCAAAAGCTCAAGCTGAAGCAGAAGCAAAGGCAGCAGCAGAAGCTGAAGCCGCAGCAGCACCCGCTGAAGAAGCAGCTGCAGAATAGTTTTCGGTTTAAACTTTGTATGCCGCTTTTAACAAAGCGGCATTTTTTATATCAAGAGGATTTATGCAAAAATTTTTTATTATAAAACCCGATAAAGCACCTTATTCCCTTTGCGCAAACAGTTATGCAAAAGGATTCAGACTTGCGGGATTTTTTACGGAAAAAGCATTCTCCTCTGAACTTGATAATGATTATATAAAATCTTTTGCCCCCGATTACGTTATGTGCTTTGATTTTACAGAACTCAAAGAGGGGCTTTTGCAAGAGTTGAAACAAATTAACCCCAATTGCAAGTTTATTTTCAATTTTTTAACCAAACTCGATGAAAAACGAGAAAAGGCAAATATCGAATTGCTGAACAATTTCGAGTCGATTGTATTTACCGCAGACAAAGACAATCTGGTTATTATGCCGAACGCGCACTATTTGCCCGTCGGAGTAAGTTGCAAAAAATACAAGACTGTTTTTCAAGGATATCGAAACACAGTAACCGTTATGTCAAACCCCGACAATATCAACGTTTTAAAGACAATTATTGATTTAATTATTCATTTCGGCAAAATTTCTATCTATGCCGACGAGTTTGACTACATTAACAGTTTAGAAAACGAACTTTGGGCAGAATATGACGATGTTCATCTGCTTGAATTGTACAAAGCATCTTACAAAGGGGAATGTTCAAAGGAAAAAGACAGAGCGAGAGTTTTCTCATCAAGCGTAATTACCGTCGTTCCGCAAACAGAAATGCAGCACGGGGTTGATTACAGAATTTTTGAAGGAATTGCATCCTCGGGGTTTGTCCTTTGTGAGTCAAATCCCGAAATCAAACGCTTATTCGATATCGGGCATGAACTTGAAACGTACGAAAAGCCTTTTGAATTAATTGACAAGGTCAAATTTTACCTTAAAAACCCGAACATTGCCTCTGCAATCGGTGACAATGCCAGAAGAGCAGCGGTTAATAACCATTCCGTTTTGATTAGAGTTAAGAAAATTTTAGAATTTTGCGATAAATAGTATTAAAATTATAATGATTTTAATAATAGGAGTTATTTCTTATGAATAAAATTTTGGTAATAGATGACGATGAAGCAGTAAACGAACTGGTCAAGATAAATTTGGAACTTGCAGGATACAACGTGATTTCCGCAAGAGACGGAATCAGCGGTTTTGCAGCTGCAAAACAAGAGCAGCCTGATTTAATTATTTTGGACGTAATGATGCCTGATGTCGACGGTTACACGGTTGCAAAACGTATCCGCGAAAATCCCGAAATCAAAGACACTCCGATAATTATGCTCACCGCACTCGGAATGCTTGATAACAAAGTAAAAGGCTTTGATATCGGGGTCGACGATTATCTCGTCAAACCTTTTGAAATAGAGGAATTGAAAGTCAGAGTGCGAGCATTGTTAAAACGTACCGACAAAATCCCCGAATCCGCAGCAACAAAAGAAGTTTTGCAGGCAGGAGACATAACCTTGCTCCCCGAAACATACTCGGTAAAAATCAAAGACAAAATTGCAAAAGTCACCCCTATCGAGTTCGATATTATCAATTTGTTAATGCAAAATTACGGAAACATGGTATCGGGTTCTAAAATTCTGACGGACATTTGGGGGTACAATCCCGATGACGATGTCGAAACAATCCGCGTCCACATAAGACATATCAGAACAAAACTCGATAAAATCTCGGGCGACAAACAGTATATTGAAACAATATACGGTGGCGGATACAGATTAATCCCCGAGGGAATGCCGAGAAAAAAATAACTGTTAAAATGATAAAAAAACTTGCCTTTTTGGCAAAAATTTGATATTAATAAGTACACGGTTGTACTGTTTATAAGTTAAAATAGATAAGGTGATAATTTACAAGTTATGAATGAAAATGTTGTAAAAAAGTTATGGGTTTTCTTTACTATATGCTTAGTTTTATTGGGCGTAAAATTTGGTTACAGCCTTCAAGATTACAGTATTAAATACGGTAAAGAAATTAATGCGGCAAGAAATCTTTTGACTGATGAATATTCAAAAGAGGCTTATGATGCTTTAGTCGCATATTATGACGAAGGTAAAGCAATTGATGCAAAATTAAAAGACAAATATCCCGAATGCTTCAATCCGCAAGTTTCACCCAAAGAAGGTGATGTTATTATCAACGGCGGTATTTCGGACGATTTGTCTTTGACATACAAAATGGCTGATGCTATCGGTCCGAAAGGCGAAATTCACGGTTTCGACCCCAATATGACCATCGTTGAAAAAATTAAAAAACAAATCGCTGACAAAGGTTATACAAACGTAAAAACTCACGCAGTAGGTTTGTGGAACAAAAATACTTCAAAAGCATTGTACTTCAAAGATAACATCGACGGTTCTTTGGTTTACAGAGCAAACGACAGCGTTTATATTCCCGCAACACTAGTTAAACTTGACGATTATGCAATCAAACAAAATATTCCCAAAATCGACTTAATCGTTCTTGATATCGAAGGTGCTGAAAAATCAGCATTGAAAGGTGCCGAAAACATTTTGAAAACACAAAAACCTGATTTGGCAATTTCAATTCACCACAGACCTCAAGACGTATTTGAAATTATTAATGACGTTAACAAACTCGGTTTAGGCTACAAGTTCCAAGTTGGTGCTCACAGCGCTCCGAAAAATGCAAATAACGTAATTATGTACGCAACAGTTAAATAATTTAACGAACAATACAAAAAAGCGGACTTTGAAAGTCCGCTTTTTTTTGATTAAAAAATTTATATTATATACAACTTTTCAGATAGCCCTCAATAAAAGTATCAATTTCGCCGTCCATAACCGCATCAACGTTTCCGACTTCTATGTTTGTTCTATGGTCCTTGACCATTTTGTACGGGTGGAAAACATAAGAGCGAATTTGTGAACCAAAGTTGATATCCATATTTTCGCCTTTAAGAGAGGATAATTTTTGCTCGTGTTCTGCTTGCTTAATTGCGAGCAACTTAGATGCAAGGATTTGCATAGCGGTTTCTTTATTCTGAAGTTGTGAGCGTTGTTGCTGGCAACGAACCACAATTCCCGTCGGCTTGTGCAAAATTCTGACGGCGGTTTCAACTTTGTTTACGTTTTGTCCGCCTGCGCCGCCGGAACGCATTGTATCGACAGTAATATCTTCTTGCGGTATTACAATCTTCTTTTCAAAATCAGCAATTACAGGACTGACTTCCAAACTCGCAAAACTCGTTTGGCGCTTGCCGTTTGCGTTAAAAGGAGAAATTCTTACGAGTCTGTGAACTCCTTTTTCGGCTTTTGCATATCCGTAAGCGTAATTTCCGCAAATCTTTACGGTAGCAGACTTTATGCCCGCTTCTTCACCGTCTGAGCGTTCAATAAGTTCGGTTTTCCAACCCTTCTTTTCTGCCCAACGGCAATACATGCGAAGAAGCATTTGCGCCCAATCTTGAGCATCAGTTCCGCCTGCACCTGCGTTAACCGTGATGATTACATCGTCTTTATCGTATTCACCGCTTAAAGTTTTTTCGATTTCCTTAGCTTCAAGTTCTGCCAAAAGATTTTTTAAATATTTCTCAATTTCCTTTAAGAGATAATCTTCCTTGCATTCTTGAAAAAGTTCAAACATCACGCCGACATCTTCGAGTTTTGTGTCCCATTTTTTAATCTGCGCAAGAGTGTCTTTCGCATCTTTCAATTTTTTTGAAATAGCGGAAGAAGTGTCGGAATTTTGCCAAATTTCGGGGGTTTGAAGTTCTTTTTCGCATTGATTTACACACTCTTCCAAATCTTCAGGCTTGAGATAGTCTTTCGCCTTTGAAAGAGCAGTTTTTGCGGTATTGAAATTTTGTTTCAAATCGTCGTAAATCAATTATTTTGCTTTCTTTTTGTCTTTCGCAAGTTCCGAATCCATTCTCGGGAATACGGGGTGAATTTTTTCTTTTTCCGTGATTTTTCCTGCTTTAAGTTCGCCGTTTTTAACGTCTGCAAATTTTACATCTGCTTCTGCTGAAAGTTGCGAGAATATTTCGTTTGAAATATTCGGGCAATAAGGATAAAGCATTACAGCGATTTTTCTTGTCGCTTCAAGCACGTTGTACAAGACTTCTCCGCATTCGGTCATCTTTTCTTCTTTTGCAAGTGACCAAGGCGCCGTGTCTGCAACGTATTTGTTAACAGTATTTGCAAATTCGACAATTACGTTTGCCGCTTCACATACTTGATAGCCGTCAAAGCATTTTTTCAAATCTTCGATTGCTTTATCGCCCGCTTTTGCAATTTCGTTATCACTCTTGATAAATTCGGGTTTAATTTCACCGTCAAAATATTTTACCAACATATTGAGCGTTCTGTTAAGCAAGTTGCCGATATTGTTTGCAAGATCCGCATTAACTTTTTCTTTGAAATCTTCATCGGAATAATTTCCGTCACGTCCGAAAGGCGCTGATGTTACCATATAATAACGAAGCGCATCGGGAGTTGCGAGTTCAAACGCTTTTAAAATATCAGTCGGCGCAATTACATTGCCCAAAGATTTGCTCATTTTTGTTTCGTCAATTGTAATCCAGCCGTGTGCGCAAATGGTTTTCGGTAATTCCAAACCTAATGCCATAAGAATTGCGCTCCAATAAATCGCGTGGAATTTCAAAATGTCTTTACCGATAATTTGAACATCGGCAGGCCAGTATTTTTTGAAATTCTCTGACGGATTTTCCGTATCGTAACCGAGCGCCGTGATGTAGTTTGAAAGTGCGTCAATCCAAACATAGATAACTTGTTCGTCATCATTCGGAACAGGAATACCCCAAGCCACGGAGTTTTTATTTCTCGAAACAGAAATGTCTTGAATGTCTTCCAATTGTTTGAGAACTTCGTTAACCTTAAATGCAGGTTGCAAAAATTCGGGATGTTCCTTGATGTGCTTAATTATCGCATCTTTGTATTTTGTAAGTCTGAAGAAGTAATTTTCTTCCGTAACTTTTTCGGGCTTTTTGAGGTGATCTGGACAAAGTCCGTCTTCCGTCAAGTCGCGTTCGTTTAAGAAAGATTCGCAGCCTGCGCAATACAAACCTTCGTATGCGTGTTTATAAACATCACCGTTATCAACAAGTTTTTGGAATATTTTTTGTACGGCTTTTATGTGTCTTTCGTCTGTCGTTCTGATAAAATCGTCATATTCAATGCCGAGTTCTTTCCAAGCAGCTTGAAAACTTGAAGAGTTTTCGTCGCAGAGTTCTTTCGGTGTAATTCCTCTTTTTTCTGCTGTTTTTTGAATTTTAACACCGTGTTCGTCCGTACCTGTCAAAAAGTGACAATCCTCAACTCTTTGTGTAAAGTGACGAAATATAACATCACACATAATTTTTTCGTAAGCGTGACCGATATGCGGCTTTCCGTTTACATAATCTATTGCCGTTGTTAAATAAAACTTGTTCATATTGCCTCTTATATTTATAATAAAGTTATAAAATATGTATCACAAATATAATATTAATTAAAGCAAAATATTGAAAGGTTCATTATGAGAAACGACGGCAGAGCATACAACGAAACCAGACAGATTAAATTCACCCCGAATTATACAAAAAACGCACTTGCTTCCGTGCTTGCGGAATTTGGTGACACAAAGGTTATCGTCACAGCAACAAATGACGAAAAGAAGCCCAAATGGATGGAAAAAGAGGACATGCGCGGCTGGGTTACGGCTGAATACTCCCTCTTGCCTACTTCAACTTCGACCCGATGCCAAAGAGAACGCTCAAAGGTTTCGGGCAGAACTCAGGAAATCCAAAGACTTATCGGAAGAGCGCTGCGCTCTTGCGTAGATTTGGAAAAACTCGGCGAAAGAACAATAATTATTGATGCAGACGTAATTCAAGCCGACGGTGGAACTCGTTGTGCCAGCATTTGCGGCGGTTTTGTCGCTTTATCCATTGCAATCAACAAACTCATCAAAGAAGGTAAACTTGAACAATCCCCGATTATTGAACCGATTGCGGCAGTTTCGGCAGGCATTTATGACGGCGAAGTAATTTTGGACTTAAATTACATTGAGGATTCTCACGCTCAAGTCGACAGTAACGCAGTAATGACACAATCCGGTAAGGTTATCGAGTTTCAAACCACCGCGGAAGGCGCGCCTTATGACATTGAAAAAATGAACGAAATCGTTGAACTTTCAAAAGACGCCATTAAAAAAATCATTAGCCTTTATCCGAATACGGAAGTATAAAGACTGGCTAAAATCCAATCAATAAAAACATTTTAACGTCACTCTGATTTATATCAGGGTGACAATTTTTTGAAAAAAGTTTTTTCGCTTCAACTTGAATAACAACTCACCGTCAAACTGTCATTCTGAGGTCTAAAAGACCGAAGAATCTGATTTAACAATGTTTTGCAGATATTTAAGCTGAAACAAGTTCGGACTAATAAGCAAAATCCGCTTATTTAAGGGGCAGAACAAACAAAGGTTCTTTCGTTTCACATAGACAAAGTATTATAAAAGTTGTTCCAAAACTATTTTCAAGCCGATTACAACTAAGATTAAGCCGCAGACAAATTCGGCTTTATTTTTGTACTTCGAGCCGAAAATATTGCCGATTACGACACCTGCCAGCGAAATTACAAACGTGGTCAAGCCGATAATAATTATTGACGGCACAATCGGAACATTCAAAAATGCAAAAGAAATTCCCACCGCCAAAGCATCAATGCTCGTCGCTATCGCAAGCATCAAAAGTTCTTTATGAGAAAGTTTTTTATCTTTTTCTTCAACGTTTTCGCAATCGTCGCTTTCCGTTACCGACTCATGCATCATTTTTCCGCCAATAATAGCGAGCAACACAAACGCAATCCAATGTGCGTATTGTGAAACATAAGAAGAAAATCTCGCCCCGACAGCCCAACCGATAAACGGCATTAGCGCCTGAAATCCGCCGAAATAAAGAGCAATTACAAACATTTGCTTTTTATTCAACTTGCTCATTCCAAGCCCTTTGCAGACAGAAACCGCAAAAGCGTCCATCGAAAGCCCTATGCCGATTAACAATGTTTGTATAAAAAAGCCCACAATTTTTCCTTAATCAAGATAGTCCATACAATCGGGATTATGCAATATCAAGCCGTACATCATACTGTCCGAAATCGCCATATACGAAGCCTCGATGATGTCTTCACTAACTCCGACCGTATCCCATTTGTTAATTCCGTCTGTCGTTTCGACATTTACCCGAACAGTCGCAGCCGTGCCGTCTTTGCTATCCAAAATACGAACTTTAAAGTCGCAAAGTTTGTACTTCAAAACTTCGGGATAAAATTCGACAAGTGCCTTTCTGAGCGCAGTATCAAGTGCATTGACAGGACCTTCGCCCTCTGCCACCGTATGAATATTATGGTCGTCAATCTTAACTTTTACAGATGCTTCCGTAATAATATTGTGATTTTTTTCGCCCAAAAAAGTATCGCCGATAACCCTGAAACCTGAAATTTCAAAGAAATCAGGCAACTGACCCAATGTTTTGATAATCAAAAGTTCAAAAGATGCTTCCGCGCCCTCAAATGCAAAGCCTTTCCATTCGAGTTTTTTAATTCTCTCGATAATTTTCGGCAAATCTGACTCTTTCAAGCCTTTTACAATTCTGAGGTTTTGGAGTTTTTCTTTCAAAGAAGCCGTTCCTGCTTGGTCGGAAATCAAGATTTTTCGTCTGTTACCGACAGAATCGGGAGAAATATGTTCATAAGTTTGAGAATTTTTTCTGACCCCGCTCGCGTGTATGCCTGCTTTGTGAGCGAACGCGCTGTGTCCGACGTAAGGCGCATTTGCAGGCAAAGAAACATTTGTGATTTCCGCAACGTTGCTTGAAACGAACGTCAATCTGTCAATTTTATCTCCGATTACGTCATATCCTTTTTTAAGTTGCAAATTCGGAATAATCGAGCAAAGGTTGGCATTTCCGCATCTTTCGCCATATCCGTTTATCGTTCCTTGGATTTGGATTGCACCCGCATCCACGGCAGCAATCGAGTTTGCAACCGCCATATCACCGTCGTTATGGACGTGAACACCCAATTTTATATCGGGAATAGCGTCAATTACGGCTTTTGTAATATCCGAAATTTCATAATTCATGCAGCCGCCGTTTGTATCACAAAGAATAACTCTTTCCGCGCCTGCTTCATGAGCAGTTTTTGCAGCAAGAACAGCATATTCGGGGTTGTTTTTATAACCGTCAAAAAAGTGTTCCGCATCAAAGAAAACACGTCTGCCCTTTGACAACAAGTATTTTATACTGTCTGAAATCATTGCGAGATTTTCTTCCAACGTTGTGCAAAGCGCGTGCTCTACGTGGAAATCCCACGTTTTTCCGAAAATCGTAATGATTTCCGTATCCGCATCAAGCAACATCTCCAAAACTTTATCGTCTTCGGGTTTTACGTTCGGCTTTCTTGTGCAACCGAATGCGGCGATTTTTGAATGATTTAAAGACATTTTTTTCAAGTCGGCAAAAACTTCAACGTCCTTTGGATTTGCCCCGGGCCATCCTGCCTCAATAAAGTCAACACCCAATTCGTCAAGAAGTTTGACAATTTTAAGTTTGTCGGAAGTTGAGAAATTTACCCCCTCCGATTGTGCGCCGTCTCTTAATGTTGTATCGTATATTTCTATCTTTTTCATAATTTCACCGTATTTCAAAAGGATTTTATCATAAACTTGTTATTTTTAAAATTTTCTATGTTATTATATTTTCAATAGATGTTGTGTAAATCAGGAGAAATTAATGAACGCAGAAAAACTTATAAGAGTTGCGAAAGGTGAAGAACCTGCTGATTTAGTAATCAGAAACGCAAATGTCGTAAACGTATTTAACGACGAAATCAAAAAAATGGACATTGCCGTTTACGCAGGTCGTATTGCAGGTATGGGCAACGGCTACAAAGGTGAAAAAGAAATCGACGTAAACGGCGCATACGTTACCCCCGCATTTATCGACGGTCACGTTCACATTGAAAGTTCAATGTGTTTGCCGAAAGAATTTGCAAAAGCGGTTGTTCCGGAAGGCACTGTCACGGTTATCGCAGACCCGCACGAAATCTCAAACGTTTTCGGTTTGCACGGTATAAGTTTCATGAGAGAAGCCTGCAAAAATCTTCCCTTGCAAGTTGATATGATGCTTCCGTCTTGCGTTCCCGCTACTAATTCGGAAACTTCAGGTTTTGAACTTACAAGTTACGATTTGTCACTTCTTATGGATGCCCCCGGAATTTTGGGTGTTGCGGAAATGATGAACTTCCCGGGAGTTCTCAACTGCGACAAAGAAGTTATGGCAAAATTGAAACTCGGTCTTTCAAAACACAAAAAAATTGACGGTCACGCTCCCGGCTTAACAGGCAAAAATCTTTGCGGTTACGTTGCGGCAGGTGTTATGTCAGACCACGAATGCACAACCCCCGAAGAAGCAACAGAAAAACTCGGTCTCGGTATGTACGTTATGATTAGAGAAGGTTCGGCAGCAAAAGATTTGCAACCGTTAATCCCGATTTTGAAAACAAAAAATACAAAACGCTGCATCTTCGTTACCGACGACAGACACCCGACCGATTTGAAAGGTCATATTAACGATATGGTTCGCCAATCCGTTGCAGCAGGTGTTGACCCGATTACGGCTATCAAAGTTGCTTCAATCAACACGGCTGAATACTTCGGTTTGAACGATATCGGCGCAATCGCCCCAGGTTACAGAGCGCACATGTTGGTATTCGATAACCTCAAAGACTTTAAACCCACATTGGTTATCAAAAGCGGCGAAGTCGTTGCCGAAAACGGCAAGTTGGTTTGCAACATCGAACAACAAGATATTCCAAAACTCCGTGGTTCTGTCAACGTAAAATGGATTGAACACGAAGATTTCAAAATCCCTGCAAAATCAGATACCGTTAGAGCGATGGAAGTTGTTCCGGGAACATTACTTACAAAGAGCGTTAATGCAAAAGTTAAAATCGTTGACGGCAACGCGGAAGCAGACGTTGACAACGATGTATTGAAGATTATGGTATTTGAACGTCACAAAGCAACAGGCAATATCGGTAAAGGCTTCATCAAAGGCTTCGGCTTGAAATCAGGCGCTATCGCATCAACAGTTGCTCACGATGCTCACAACATGATTGTTATCGGTACAAACGACGCTGATATGGAAATGGCAGCTATTGAACTCGTTAAGTCACAAGGCGGAAAAGTTATCGTAAATAACGGCGAAGTTGTTTCAAAACTTCCGTTGCCGATTGCAGGTTTGATGTCAGACCAACCGTTTGAAACAGTTCTTCAACAATGCCACGAACTCAAAGAAGGCGTTAAGAAAATCGGTTGCGCATTAGATGATCCGTTTATGACAATGGCGTTCTTATCACTTTCTGTAATCCCCGATTTGAAAATTACAGACAAAGGCGTGTTCGACGTCAACAAGTTCGACTTTATTGATATCTTCGATACAGAACCCGTCAAAGCATAATCGAGAACAACATAACAACAAAAAAGACCTCGCAAGAGGTCTTTTTTAGTAAATCATTTTCTATTAAAAATTTCATAAATTATAATACTTATAATTGCTTCAAGAAAAGGTGCAACAAAAGAATCAACAATTATCGTTATAATTATTGTCAAAAAAAAGTTTAATCTTAAACAAATTGATACTCCCCAAAAAATTAAAAGAAATATAATACCTCTAATGATGTAGTAAAAACACATCTTAAACCTACTTTCTATTTATAAAAATTTACAAGTTTTAAATATTTTCATAAGCCACAAATAAAATCATGAGATACAAGTAGATAAACTAAACCGATCCAACAAATTCAAATATTTTTCCTAACATATAAAAAACTTTCTGTTTACAAATTCACATTCAATTCGGTATAGAATTTATCGTTATCACCTGTAAATCTGGATTTAAAAGTCACAGGCTCTATTTGTGTTTTTGATTTGATAAAATGCAAATTCATTGATTCATTAGGCTGTAATATCGCATTCCAAATTACAACACCTGCCTTTGAGTAAGAGTTAATTTCATTCAGCAACTCGGCATTTTTATTTTTTACCATTTCTGTTGCACCATAAATTGCAAACGGCGTTCCAATAATTGTCGCACCATCAATGAAGGCTACACATTGTGAACCGCTAGTCGCAATATAAAGAGTATTATTATACGCCGTATTACTTGAAATATCATTATTTGTTTGTGACCACTCTAACTTTAAAGGTTTATCGGAAATATTCTTAATATTAATTATTGCCTTAGAATACTTCTTTTTTAATCTTTTATTTGAAAAATCATCTATCCGTGTTGAATAACTCAAATATTTTTCAGGTGGAACCATTTCCTTATTCGGTTTCTCGACAATAAAAGAAGCCCTTTTTTCACAAAACTTTCCATTGTTCTGTTGCTTGAAGAATTTCCGATATTTTCCTGAATATTATTAGCATCATTACTATTTGGAGAAAGAGTTACATACTCATAAGACTCCGCACAAACAGGTAAGTTAAGTACTCCAATAACAACCATCAGTACAACTATTCTTTTGTTTTTTTAACATAATATTTTCTCCTGCATAACAAAATAAACATATTCTGAAAACCGTTGCCATGAATGATATACCATGTTTTTTGTAATGTCATATTACAGTAATATTTATATTACATGAAAAAATGTTGATATGGGCATTCGCAAGTTAAGAAACGATATTGGCAAAAAAGTAAAAGCCTTGAGGCTTGAGAAAGGATTATCTCAAGAAAAACTGGCTGAATATGTAAATATGTCAAGAGAACACATTTCTTGTATTGAACGCGGCAAGAATCTGGCAAGTACAGAAACTCTATACAATCTTGCAAAATTCTTTGAAATAGATATTAAAGATTTTTTTTAGTTTGCTTTTCTACCTTTTCAACAATTTTTGAAACTCGTCGGAATTAATAAATTCAAGCATCGGAACAAGCGCGTTTGCCCTGTGAGAAACAGTATTTTTCACCCCATCAGGAAGTTCTGCGATAGTTTTATCATACTCTTTCAAATAAAAAATCGGATCATAACCAAATCCGCCGCAACCAGCCGCTTTTTCCGCAATATATCCCTCAACCTTTCCGAAAGTTTTATGAACGATATTGCCGTCCTTATCCGTCAATACCATATTGCAAACAAATCGAGCCGTTCTTTTTTCAAAAGGAACACCGTCCATTGCTTTCAAAAGTTTTTCGATTTTTTCAGCTTGAGTCGGGGCATATCTCGCCGAATGCAGCCCCGGCGCGCCGTTTAAATAATCCACGCAAAGCCCCGAATCGTCGGCAAATGCGAAATCTTTTATCATCAATGATGCCGTTTTTGCTTTAATATAAGCGTTTTGCTCAAAAGTCTCGCCGTCCTCGACAGGGTCAAAGTCACCCTCTACGCATTTGAGTTGAATGTTTTTATAAGGGTTAATCTCGTCCATTTCGACAATTTTATGCGGGTTTCCCGTTGCAACAGTAATAATCATTATTTACCGAACCTTCTTGTACGATTTGCATATTCCGTAACCGCGTCAGCAAGCGCATTTTTATCAAATTCAGGCCAATACAAGTCCGTAACATAGATTTCCGAATAGGCACATTGCCAAAGCAGATAATTGCTGATACGCTTTTCGCCGCCCGTTCTTATAAGCAAATCAGGGTCGGGAATTTTCGATGTATAAAGTTTTGATGAAATTAAATCCTCTGAGATATCATCAACGTCTATTTCACCGCTCTTTACAGCCTTTGCAATCTCACGGCAAGCGTTTGTTATCTCCATTCTTGAGCCGTAATTAAACGCAATCTGCAAATTTACACCCGTATTATTTTTCGTTTTTTCTTCAGAATCGAAAACGACCTTTTGAAGTTCGGAATTTAAGCCTGCTATATTTCCGACAAAGGTAATCTTTACACCGTTTTCGTGCATTTCATCAAGTTCGTTTTTCAAAGTATTGGCAAGCAAACTCATCAAAAAATTAACTTCATCGGGAGTTCGTTTCCAGTTTTCGGTCGAAAATGCATATACCGTCAAATATTTAATACCAAAGTCATCGCAAGCGCGCATCGTTGCTTTCAGAGCCGAAACGCCTTTTTTGTGTCCGACGGCAGAGGGCAAACATCTTTCCTTTGCCCAACGTCTGTTGCCGTCCATAATAACCGCAATGTGCTTTAAATCGGTATCTTTTACCGTTTTTATAATATCTTCTTCACTAAAAGTAGCCAACTTTTTTCTCCGTTTTTTTAGTGAAATTATACGTCATAAAGATTTTTTAGCAATAAAAAAAGCGGCTGTTACACCGCTTCTTTCAAGTATTTCTAAGTTCTACCAAGTTGTAAGAGACTTAATTGCGTTTTTCTTTTGTTGAACTTTCTTTTGGTTTGCTGCTTTTTGTTGTGCTGCTTTTTTCTTTTGAGCATCAATTTTTGCTTGTTGTGCTTTTTTCGCATCAGCAACTTTCTTTTGTTGAGCCTTTTGAGCATCTGCTACTTTTTTCTTTTGAGCGTCAACTTTTGCTTGTTGTGCTTTCTTTGCATCAGCAACTTTCTTTTGTTGTGCCTTTTTAGCATCCTCAATCTTTTTCTTTTCTGCAGCTACTTTTTGTTCATGCGCTTTCTTTGCATCTTCAACTTTCTTTTGTTGTGCTTTTTTAGCATCTTCAATCTTTTTCTTTTCTGCTGCTACTTTTTGTTCATGTGCTCTCTTTGCATCAGCCATTTTCTTTTCGTTTGCTGCTTTTTGCTTTGCGGCTGCTTGTTTTTGAGCTTGAACGTTGTTCTTTACGTTATTTTTCTTAGCAGTTGCTTTATTCAATGAATTTGTAACTGCGGTATCTGCCTTATTAAGCGAGTTATCAACTTTATCAAGTACGCCTGCAGATACAGATAAGCCCATTGTCAAAACTAATGCTGTCGCCAATAATTTTTTCATTTAGAAACCTCCTTGTTCAATAACAAACTGTATTTATTTTTCAATTCTATCACTTTTTCGTAAGAATAGTTAATTACGCGACTTAATTCTTCATCTTTTTTAGCATTTCTTTCGATATTATCCAAAATGCTCAACAATTTTTCGTCCGAATTTCTATATAAAAAAGTGTTTATACCTGCCTTTAACGCTTTAGAATATATTATCGACGGGTCTTTTTCGCATACTGCGCCCATCACCATATCATCAGATAAAACGAGACCTTCAAATTTTAGTTCATTTCTGAGTAAATTTGTTAAGATATTTTGCGACAAAGATGCAGGAATAGGTTCGTCATCGTAGCAAGAATAATAGACGTGAGATGCCATAATTGCATCTATGCCGTTATTTATCGCTTCCACAAAGGGTTTAAGGTGAGTGTTTTTCATCTCGTCCTTCGACAAATTCACAACAGGCATTTCCAAATGCGAATCGGTCGAGGTATCTCCATGTCCCGCGAAGTGTTTACCGACAGGGATTATTCCCTTTTCTTGATAAGTTTTAAACACACAAATACCGAATTTTGCCGCCTCATCAGGTTTGTCAGAATATGCTCTTTCTCCGATAATAGGATTGTTCGGGTTTGTATTAACATCCAAATCGGGTGCGAAGTTCATATTCAATCCGTAAGAAATCAACTCGTCCGCGATTTCTTCACTTTGCTTTTTAACAAAGTCCATACCTTTTTCGGCTGCGTATTTTGCACTCAAATATTTTTTTCCGCCGTGAATATTTTCGGTTCTTTCAACTCTGCCGCCCTCTTGGTCTATGCTCAAAAACAACGGAGTTTTGGCAAGTTTTTTTATACCGTCGACATTTTTACAAAACTGTTCTTTTGAAATTATATTCTGCGTAAAAAATATAACTCC
>CEAC01006799.1_pt1 | contig 26390 bp, 19 predicted proteins | sample 557411 | NCBI WGS metagenome assembly CEAC01 (sample SAMEA3182094, study PRJEB8094) | gut metagenome | biome: human; feature: gut; material: Stool; isolation source: human stools | place: Canada | collected 2012-02-21
GGTTACAAGCAGTTAGTGTTTTTAGCCATAATGAGATTAACATAGACATTACATAATAACACAATGTAAAGACTTGAATAACCGTGGCAACATTATAGCACCAAAGTTAAATGAAAGAGCCGTGCCATAGCCTTATGTTTATATTACGCCAAAGTTAGGGATTTTATAGTTTAATTTTGTTATCGGTGGATGTGATGCCGGTGATGTCAGAACTCGAGGTAGACTACTACGGGGTAGTGGTCGGAGATAGTGCGTATCGGGCGTTCGGCAAGGTCGATTTCGTCGGGAGCGTCGGTGCCTTTGTGTACCTCTGACGGTGCATTTTCCCAGCGCATGTCGGTCAGGATGCCGTAGCGGTCGACTGCCACCGACGGACTTGTGAAGATATGGTCGATGCGTGAGGCGGTGGTGTTGGCGGGGTTGAATGAGTTGAATGTACCGTTGGGTGCGAAGCGGTGGCGGGCACTCTCATACGTGTCGGCGAGTATGCCGGAGTTGGCAAATACGTCGTAGACCTCGCTCGTCTGGTCGACGTTGAAATCGCCCGAGAGGAGCACTGTGGCGCTGTCGCCGGCAATCTCCTTGATTTTGCTGACGATAAGTTTGCCACCCTCGCGGCGTGCGATGACGCCTACGTGGTCCATGTGCATGTTGAAGTAGTAGAAGGGCTTGCCGTCAGTGGTCTCGAATTGGCCCCAGGTGCATATTCGGGTGCACTGGCCGTCCCAGCCTTTCGACGGACGGTCGGGCGTCTCCGATATCCAGAATGTGCCCGAGTCGATGAGCTTTACGCGGTCGCGGTTGTAGAATATGGCGGAGTATTCCCCGTCCTCCTTGCCGTCCTCGCGCGCCACGCCAATGTAGGAGTATTGCGGCATGCGTGCAATCAGGTCCTTTATCTGGCCCGATTGGAGTTCCTGGGTTCCGAACACGTCTGGACGTATGAACAGCAACTGGTCGGCGGCTGCGGGGTAGCGCTCTTTCCAGCCGTTGCCGGCCTCGGCGTCCCAATCATTTTCATAACGGAGGTTGTAGGATACAACGGTAAGTTCCGATGCCACAGCACCGGCGGCAATGCCGAGTGCGGCAATAAATGTAAGCAGTTTTTTCATGGGTTATGGGGTTTGTAAGTTTGTTCGTTTGTTTGTAGGGACGCGATTCGATACTGTTTGCTTAAGAATAACAATGTATCAGAGCGTCCGCAGGACGCTGATTATTCGTAACCCCGTATGCCGGAGTGAAACGGAGGCATGCGGGGAATAATGGATATAAGCGCGTGGCGTCCGTAGGACGCCGATTTAGTAGTAACCGGGTACATCGGAGCATAGCGGAGATGTGCCCGGGAAAGATGCAGTGACTCCGGAGGCGCCCGAAGGCCGCCGATTTAATTATAACTCCCTGTCTGCCATCGAGACAGGTGTGATGTAAATCGGCGGCCTTCGGGCGCCGTCACCGTGTATCGGCCTACCGGGCACACCTTCGCTATGCTTCGGTGTACCCGGTTATTGCTAAATCGGTATCCTGTCGGATACCCGCAGATATTAACACCTAACGTAAACAGCATTGAATCGCGTCCGGTATTGTGTCGTCTTAGAGAGTGTTTGAATTTAAATCAAATTAAGACTGAGAGGATTTTTTGAGGGAATTCCGCGAGTTGAAGAAGGAGCATAGCGAGCTATGCGACTGATGAAACTTGGCGGAATTAACCAAAAAAGACCTCAGGATTAATTTGAAGTATCTCCTATCATTCTCTTTTATTGTTAATACGGTTTAAATTCAAACACTCTCTTAGAATGCCGAGGGCTTCAGGTGGAGGCCGGTGCGTTCCGACAGGCCGAAGAGGAGGTTCATGTTGTGGACGGCGGTGCCCGATGCTCCTTTGAGGAGGTTGTCGATGACGGAGGTTATGAGCAGTTTGCCGTCGATTTTTTCGAGGTGGATCACGCACTTGTTGGTGTTGACCACATCCTTGAGGTCGGGCTGTTTGTCGGTGATGAACGTGAACGAGTGGTCGCTGTAGGCTTCCTCGTAGAGCTGGCGGATTGTGTCGAGGTCTTCGTCGATGTCGAGGTAGACGATGGCCATGATACCGCGTGAGAAGCATCCGCGCACGGGCACGAAGTTGATTTCGGCGTCGAAGTCGGGCTGTAGTTCGCGCAGGGTCTGCGTGATTTCGGCCAGATGCTGGTGGCGGAAGGGCTTGTAGATTGACACGTTGTCGTTGCGCCACGAATAGTGCGACGTGGCCGACGGTTTCACGCCCGCGCCGGTGCTGCCGGTGATGGCGGTGACGTGGATGTCGCTTTTGATGAGCCGGTTTTTAGCCAGGGGGAGCAGAGCGAGCTGTATGGCCGTGGCGAAGCAGCCGGGATTGGCCACATGCCTGGCTCCGCGCACCATCGGCTTGCGGTTGATCTCCGGGAGCCCGTATACGAAGTCGTTGGCGGGATCGTCGTCGTGCAGACGGAAATCGTTGCTCAGGTCGATGATTTTCACATCGGCGGGAATATCGTTTTCCTTGATGAATGTGCGCGACTGGCCGTGGGGGGTGCAGAAGAATACTACGTCAATCTCCTCCCATGGCGTGGTGTCAGAGAACCGGAGAAATGTCTCCCCGATAAGTCCCTGGTGGATGTCGGTCACCGGATTGCCGGCGTTGGAAGTGGAGTGTACCCATGCCACTTCCACGTCGGGGTGATTGATGAGGAGGCGAAGCAATTCGCCGGCGGTGTATCCCGCGCCTCCTATGATGCCTGCTCTTATCATTTTAGAGATGGTATGAGATGGTTACTTTTTGTTGTCGTCGCGGCCGTTGCGCTTCTGGATGTCGTGGTATATCTTCATCTGGTTGCCGAGGATTTTTGTGAATCCCTTGATGTCGTCGGCGGTCCATGCGCGCGAGAGTTCGCCGTATTCGCCGAACGAGGTCTTCATCAGGTCAAACGGGCTGTCGACGCCTACGAGGATGTAGCGGTAGGGCTTGAGGTCGACGATGACGCGGCCGGTGACGTTGCGCTGCGATTTCTCGAGGAATGCCTCGATGTCGCGCATCACTGGCTCGAGATACTGCGCTTCGTGCAGGAACATGCCGTACCATGTGCCGAGCTGGTCCTTCCAGTACTGCTGCCACTTGGTGAGGGTATGCTTCTCGAGCATCTTGTGGGCGGCGATGATGAGCAGCGGCGCGCCGGCCTCGAAGCCTACGCGGCCTTTGATGCCGATGATGGTGTCGCCGATGTGCATGTCGCGGCCGATGGCGTAGGGTGCCACGAGCTCCTCGATTTTCTGTATGGCGGCTACCTTGTCGTCATATTTCTCGCCGTTGATTGCGGCTATCTCGCCGTCCTTGAAGTCGATGGTCAGCGTGGTGTCGATCTTGGCTGTCATCTGCGTCGGATAAGCCTCTTCGGGGAGGGTCTGGTCGGAGTGGAGTGTCTCCTTGCCGCCTACCGATGTGCCCCACAGACCCTTGTTGATGGAGTATTCGAGCTTGGTGAAGTCGGCTTCGAAACCGTGCTCCTTGAGATAGTTGATTTCATACTCGCGGGTGAGGTTCATGTCGCGGGTAGGGGTGATTATTTCGATTTCGGGAGCGAGTATCTGGAATGTGAGGTCGAAACGTATCTGGTCGTTGCCGGCGCTCGTAGAGCCGTGGGCCACGCAGTCGGCGCCGATTTCCTTGGCGTATTCGATGATGGCGATTGCCTGGAATATACGTTCCGACGAGACGGATATGGGGTATGTGCCGTTGCGGAGCACATTGCCGAATATCATGTATTTGATGGAGCGTTCGTAGTATTCCTTAGTGATGTCGAGGCTCACGTGCTTCACTGCGCCGAGGGCGAGTGCGCGTCGCTCTATCTCCTTGAGTTCGTCGGCCGAGAAGCCGCCGGTGTTGGCGATGGCGGTGTATACGTCGTAACCGCATTCCTCCGAAAGATATTTCACGGCGTAGGAGGTGTCGAGACCTCCCGAGAATGCCAATACTACTTTTTTCTTTTCCATATTCTTGTTTTGTTTTTGAGTCTGTTGATATAATGCGGCCTTGCGGCCTTTTGTTTGCATGGCGTGGCGAGTGGTGATTATTTTTCAGCCTGCGCGTCGGCTGCCAGCATGGGGTGATATTTTGTTTCGGCGGGGTCGAAGAGGAGTCCGGTGCAAAGGCATTTGTGGCCGCCGTTGCGCTGGAGTATGTCGTAGTTGACGCAGCTTTCGCATCCGCGCCAGAATGCCTCGTCGGTGGTGAGTTCGTCGAAGGTGACGGGGCGGTAGCCGAGCTCGAAGTTCATCTTCATGACGGCCGCGCCCGTGGTGAGTGAGAATATTTTTGCCTGGGGGAACATCTCTCGCGAGAGTTCGAAAATTCGTCGTTTTATTCGTTTGGCTACGCCGTGATTGCGAAATTCGTCGGCGACGATGAGTCCGGAATTGGCCACAAACTGTTTGTTGCTCCAGCTTTCGATATAGCTGAAGCCGGCAAACCGGTCGCCACACAATGCTATCACAGCTTTGTGTTCAAGCATTTTCTGCTTTACATACTCGGGCGAGCGCTTGGCTATACCCGTGCCGCGCACTTTGGCCGCGCGGTTGATGGTGTCGAGGATTTCATCCACGTATTTCACATGTTCCTCGGTTGAAACTACTACGTCAATCTTTTGTGAAGATTCTTCCATTTCGTTCTTTTTCTGCTTGTTGACTCTTTTATACCTGAGTCTTGTACTATTTAAAAATTATATGTTGTTGAAAATTACGCAAAAATACGCTTTTTTAGCCTATTTTACAACTATTTTCCATTGCACTCCTATTAATTTATCACAAAAGTGTTAAATGTAAAAATCAGTCGCGGACATTGTCTGTCAACGCCATTGAGCATTATTCTATCTGTCTTCAAAATAGTGCTGCCCGGCTTTCATGACTTCAGGCGGTAAAAATCCGCACAGCAGAGCGTACAGCTCCTTGCGGGGAGTTCCTTCGGCAATTACGGCAAACACAGTGTCGGCGCCCGGGATTGTCCCCAATATAAGCGGCGACTCCAGCAGGTCAAGGTCGTAGGCAAGTCCGGACGCATATCCGTTGCGGGTTTTGATTACCATTATGTTGCCCGACAGTGATACCGAGATGGCTGCCGGGTGAAGCGCTGACTGCACCGTGGCGTATTCGCGTTCGTATTCCGGCTCTCCTGATGTCTGACTCCCTGAAACTACATAGCGGTAACCTCCGAGGTCGTTGGCCACTTTTATCGTCCGCAGTTTTTTAAGGTCACGCGACAATGTGGCCTGAGTCACTATATATCCTCTTATCGCCAGTTGTTTGAGCAACTCATCCTGACAACTGATATTATTATGTGATAATATCTCTACTATTGCTGAAAGCCTTGTCATCCTACTTCTCATAGCATGCGTTTAGTTGATAAATATTTTGCAAAAGTAGTAAAAATATATCAAAAACAAATAATATACGGTATTTATTTTATCAATTAGTTATAAAACCACTGATATTGCTGAATATTTGCCAAGTTTTTTGGGGAACGGAAATATATCCATGTGTATCTGCTACCGCGCCATGTTCATTCGCCGAACAGCAGCATACGGTCGCGCTCGGCTGCCGGTTCGGCTATTTCCTGCGGTATGAATTCCCAGTTGTCGGCGCGCTCGGCCTTTATCTCGGGATGCTCCGTGATATATTCCATCAGATAATAGCGCAGGTCCTTGTCGGTGGAGCCGAGTATGCGCTTCGGCAGTTCCTTTACTGGTATGCCGGCGCCTTGGGTAAGCAGGTTCCCGCCGCCGTTGCCGCGGTAGGAGTTGACGGCTACTTTGTAGGTGACGTCGGGGTCGAAAGCGCTGCCGTCGGCCATCGACAGGATTGTGATTTTCTCGCCGCGAGGCTTCGTCACGTCGACGGTATAGTTGATTCCGGCGGCTGAGTCGAAGTTGTACGACGGATAGCGGAATCCGGTGTGGGTCATGTCGTTGCCCCCGGCATTGTCGCGGAGGCGCAGCAGGTGGTCGCCGGGCGATTGCATTGTGTTGGTCCATTGGTCGTACGACATCTCCAGATAATCCTTGATTTCGCGTCCCGTAAGGGCCATCGTGTAGAGCATGTTCTCATATTTGTAGAGGTTGAACATGTCGCTTACGTGTATGTCGCCCTCGGCAATTGTGGCGTCAAACGAGAGCGGGGCGGCGAATGATATGTCGGCACCCGATATCGCGAGCTGCAGCCGGTGTATCAGGTCGATGAACGGCGACGGCCCGAAATAGGCGTCGCGCGTACTCATTGTCGTGTCGATGTGGCCTATACGCCGTGATACGAATTTTTCCACCTCCCTGCGCTGCGGCTCGAATCGGCTCAGAAATGCGGTGTCGGGAGCGAAACTGTCCATATCCGCGAGTTCCGGAGTAAGGGAGAGGAGGGTGACGTTGCCGTCATCGGCCACGTCGAATGTGGCATTGACGGTTGCGACTCTGTTGGCGTTGTTGGCCGGGTTGACTACAACGACTTTTTCCCCGGCGTCGTTGGTTATCGTTTCGTTGAAAGGGGAGTGGTCGTGACCCATCATGACGATGTCAAATCCCGGCACATGCTTTGCCACGAGCAGCGATGCGTTCTCCACCGTATTGCCCGTGGTCTTGGTGGAGTCGCGCCCCGAGTGGAAAAGCCCGACCGTGAGGTCGGGACGCTCCGTTTCCTTTACATGCTTCACCCACTTTGAAGCGGTCGACTCCATGTCGTCGAAACGCAGTCCGCTCCACAGGTTTTCGGGGAGCCAGCCGGGTATGGCTGGGGTGAGCAGCCCTATCACGGCTATGCGCACGCCGGCACGCTCGATGACGGTATAGGGTGCGAGATACGGTTCGCCCGTTGCGGCCGATACCACATTGGCGCCGAGGGTGGGCGACTTTTTCTGCGCAATCCATCGGTCGTACACCTTGTGGCCCGTCTCCACGTCATGGTTGCCGATTGTCCCGGCGTCATATCCCATGAAGTCCATCATCTGCGACGCAATATGCACTGCCGCCGTGTCGATGTAGTTGTAGTAGTAGACCGTAGGCTGTCCCTGCAGTATGTCGCCGTTGTCGAGTAGCACCACACGGTCGTCGCCCATAGCGCCGCGCACCGAGTCGACGTAGCTGTATACACGCGCCAGCGACCCTTTGGCCGGCACGCGGTTTATGAAATCTTCCGGATAGTAATTTCCGTGCACGTCGGAGGTCTCGACAAGTTTTATCTCCACCGTGCGGGCTTCGGCCTGCATGGCAAGGAGGCAGCCCGTGCACGCAAGTATGGCAGGGAGTCGTTTTATCATTTTTACAAAAGTTATACAAATGCGTCTCTGAGCAGGTAGACTCCGAGAGTGAAAGCGATGAGCATGAGAGGTACGAGTATCACCATCAGGGTGTTTTTGAGTCTGTTGCCGAACAGCAGCATTCCCATAAGAGAGCCGAACGGCGCAATCACGCCGGTAATGGCCATAAGTGCGGTCGGATACCGGCTTTTGCCCGATTTTACACGCATTTTTTCCGCGCCGTTGAGTATGAACGCATATACGCTAAGTATTCCTGTAATTATAAGAAGAGCTTCCATAATGGCTTGATATTGTTAGTTAATGTCGGTGACGATGGCGCCCCAGATGGTCAGTGCTGCCAGCCCGGCGGCAAGGATACCGAGGAGAAGCGCGAGCCACGGACCCGATGAGTCCTTACGTTCGGTATAGACGACGGCATATTCGTCCTCCCCCGCTTGGATTACGATGTCGGCATCGGCGTAGACCGGCTGTTCCGGAGCATCATTGATATGTGACCTGACGGCGCTTCCGTCGGCGAAATCGTTGCCGGCAAGAAATACGCAGCCGGTATCGTCGGTAGTGACCTCGGTCTGCCGTCCGCCGGTTTGGGTGAGGATGGCCGTGCGGCCTGTTATCGGCTTGCCGTCGCAGCCGATGAACTGTATCTTGATTGTACGCTCGCCGCAGATTATCTCTTCCGTTTCCTCGGTCTCCTCCTCAGGCGTTTCGGGCACTTCAGGCTCGTCGACAGCTGCATGCGGCTTGCGCGGTTCGGCTGTTGTCATGTCGAATGTGTACACGGTCTGGCCGGGGACTACTGTCAGCGTCAGCCGGCGGCTGAGCGACGGCACTTCGATATAAAGTTCCGAACTCGGGGTGAGTTTGCCGAAATATTTCTCACCTTTCTCGTCGAGCTGATGATGGAGCACGATGCCGTTGCGGTGAATGTCGAAGGGGAGGTTGACCATCGGCTTGCCGTTCTCAATGAAGCGTACGGTCGTGTCCTGGCTTTCGGCGGGAGGCAGCCAGATGATGTCGGTCAGCGGCGCCTGCGTCGGGAAGCTGTAGCCCCATGCGGTAAGCATCACGTGATACTTGCCGTCGGGTGTGACGGTATAATACACGCTTGCCTCCGACGGGATTGAGTAGACGGCCTGCTTGAGCCGCTCGTTGGTGCCGAGTTTTTTTTCTCCGATGGCTTTCAGACGCATGAACTCGTTTATTACGGCCTGTTTGTCGTAATTGTCGCCCTGCGTGAAGTTGCGCCAGGTGTAGTCGTTGGGCAATGTCCACTGGAGTATGCCGCCGAAGCCTGCCTCCCATTTGGCGAATATCATCTCTTCAGGCGCAAGGAGGCGGCTCATTGCGTCGTACACTTTCTCGTAACCCTCTTTGATGAGCGGTCGCAGTTCGTTATAGTGGATTTGTACTCTCATTGTCGGAGTTGTTTTGGGGTCTTGTTATTTTAATTGTTATCTGTGGCCTCGTTAACATTGTAGCCGGCATCTGCATTGTCATCACCGAGCATGAAGCCTATTTCACTGCGTATATCTTCCGTACGGCTTCGCGGAGTCTTGTCAAGCTCCTTGCTGTACCGGTCATAGAGTGAGGCGAGATAGCGGAACTGCTGTATCGTCTGAATGTTTTCTGCATTCTGCTCCTTTACGTTGGCTATCTCCATTTTGGCAAGGTTATCCCCTTTGGGATTGTCGCGGAATGAGTCGGTGGCAGCGTCAATATCTTTGATAAGACGGTCAAAAGCCTCGGTTGCCTGACGGTAAGCGCTGATTCTGTTATAGAGACTGTCTATCTGGTCGGACTGGATTTCGGTAAGCATTCCGCCGGCGGCATCGATTATGGCGAATATATTTTTTTCGGCATCGCCGGTCAGGTTGTCGCTGAAAGGCTGCGTATCGAAATCGCGGGTCTGCCTGTATATGCCGGTGATGCTTATGAACAAGTCGATGGTGTCGGCCTGCGCTTTGATAGCATCGGAATATGGTGCGAGACTGCGCAGTTCAGTCGATTCCCTTTTCAGTGCGTTGAGGTCGGCGCTGTCGAAATCCGTGTCTCTGAAACTCTGATGTGACTTTATGCCCGCTTCGGCGTACGGCAGCGCGGCAGTCAGCGCGGCCTGCATCGTCCGGTTGTCGTCGGAAAGGGTTCTGACCTCCCTTTTCAACGCGTTTTTCTCGGCGGTCAGTTTTTCAATCAGCGCGTTTGCTTCGGCCAGCTTCTCTTCTGCAGTCGGAGTGGCCTCGGCGGCAATGCTGTCAGTCGAGGCGTCGTCGTCCGTGGGCACGGGGATAGCCGTATTCGCGCCGGCCGTCGCTGCTGATATTGTCAGCAGTGACGCCGTTAATATGCCTGTTATTCCGTATTTCATTCTGACGCCGGTTTAGTTGAATTTATTGTTAAGCCGGTGCATTTTGCCGAATATGTCGTGACCGGAGTAGATATATTTCTCATTGGCGAGGTCTACGCGAATGTTGGTGATGCGGCTGCGGAGCACCGATTTTTCGGCGTTGCGTTCGCCGGTGTGGTGGCCGTCGGTATCGTCGGGCAGCTGCGCGTAGCGGCCGTCGAAATAGTTGCAGATTTCATCACCGAGTCTGTCATAGAACTTGCTGCGGGCCTCCTGCAGCCGGCTGTCGGTATCATATATCCTGCATATTGCGGTAATACCTTTCAGTCGGTTCTGGAATATCGGGTCGGAGATATATTCGTTCTTCTGTTTATATATCCTGTCCTGATGGCCTGTCCATGAGTTCCATGTATCGTTCCCGCTGTTGAAGCGTGGACTGAGTGCCAGCGACTTGTTGTTGAATGCCATGATACGCTGATAGAGAGAGTATACCTTGCTTACCTCTACTATCTGGCTGTTGTTGGCAAGTCCGCGTTCGTTCATAAGCACGGTCTGCAGGCCGCCGTAGTTGAGTGCGAGTTTTGCATCGTCGCAGTCTTTGCGGCCAAACTCACGGTTCATCGCCGACACGCTTTTCTGGTAGGCGGCTTTGTTGATGCGGTCGTGGAGCGTCTTGCTGTCAAGCTCGTTGATGATACCTGCATTGAGACTTTGCGCCACCATGGTGTTGTGGCGGTTGTATGTATCCTCGTCCCAGTCGCTCAGACCGTTCCAGTCGCTGTCAATCTCCTTGATGAGCTGCTCATGGTTACCCGATGACAGTGCGGCTGTATTGACCACCTCCTTCTGCTTGGTGACGAGGGTGAATATGCCGTAGATGGCGCCCGTGAACACTAAAAATATCAATATCTGTTTCAGTAATTTCATATTATATACGGATTGAGAGTTATTGTAAGTCGTTGGTTAGAAACTGCGGTTGTTTTCTTTTGTCTTTCCCGCGTTGCTTATTGGATTTATACGCTGATTTAGCTTGGTTTTAAGGCCTTTGAGGCCAAGTTTGTCGGCTCTATTCATGAACTCTTTGATTTTATTTGAGTATTCTGAAGTTGCCGTGTCTTTATTCAGCCCTCTGATATAATCGACAACGTCCTTGATAAGCAAAACTTTCAGTCTGTATTCGCTATATCCTTCCTGTTTGTCGAAATTGGTATGACGACGGTATAATTTGTCAAAATTATTAAAACTGAGGTTCTCGGCCTGGTTGATTTTATTTCTGTCAGAATTGTAGACCTGTTTGAGCTCTTCTGCGGGATCTTTGCCGTTGTCTTCCTGGTCAAGAAGTTTTTCCGACGGGTCAGTCGCGGTTTCTTCCTCGCCGGCTTCCCCATCGCCGTCTGTTTTATGGCCGTTGGTCTCACCACTATTGTCCGTGTTATTGTTTACATCTCCGTCGACGTTACTGCCACCCGGTTGCACTCCGTCATTTTTGCCTTTATTATCCTCGCCCCCTTTGTTGATTTCGGTTTTGTCGGGTTCCTTACCCTTTTCATCTGACGGCGCAAGGAACAGCACGTATGCTAAAACGGCAAGCACCGCAACGGTTATTGCCGCAACGATTATGTAGAGATTCCTGTTTTTACGGCCGGGGTTATTGTCAGTATGTCTTTCATCTTTAGGCGTGACGATGACAGGCTTCGGCTTGGGCTGCATGTTGAGGTAGATAATCTGGGCCTCGTCGTCGACAGCGATGCCGGGCATACGGGTGTCGCGCGCCTGCGATATGGAGAATGTAGCCGCTACCGACTCATGGCTGCTCGTCTCGGGCAGCGTGATTGTCACGGTTTTGTTCGGGTCGGAGAGGGTCTGTCCCGTCTGGCGTCCGTTGACATATATCTTGTAGCTGCGCCATATCTTGGCGGGAACGTTTATCGTCGACACATACTGCGACGGGTCGGCCACAGGCACGAGGACTATTTCGCCATATCTGCTGAACTCACCGCGCATCGGGTCGTTGAGAAGGTCGCTTATCTGCTCCGGACTCATGAACAGATAGGCCGCAGCCGACAGATCGTCGCTCGTAGCCACCGCTTTGTAGGGGTATCTCACCACCTTGTGACGGCTTAGTATTTCTGCAAACGTCTGCGGCGCGTCCTCGCGGGCCATGAAGTGGTACATCGTCCCGTCATACGTCATGCACGTGCTCTTGTAGGCATTCTGCAGTTCGATGAGCATGTTGAACAGTCCCTCGACATGCTCTTTCACCGGCACCGATACCGATATATAGAGTGTACCTTCGCGGTTGGAGTCGCACGGCGTCACATTCTTGCACACTATCGTGTAGATGCTCTTGTCGTGCAGATGGCGTATGACGATGAAATCCGTAGCACCTTTCGTGCCGGGATACTGGGCGTCGGTGACCGGAAAACGGTTGTCGCCTATGCTTATCAAATCATTGCCTATTCCCTCGTTGGTACGTTTGTTACCTTTGACTTTTAATGATATGGCCATATTTTGAATTGATATTTTGCTTTTGTGTTGATGATGAGTCTGTTCTGAAATGTTTGTTATAGCATTGCGGACAGCGACTTAGCTCATCTTTTTCTGTATGCTGTTGAAAAATCCTTTATCTTTGCGCCCCTGAGCCATCGAGGTCACTATGTTCATCAGTTTGTCGGCATCGTATGAGTCGTATTCAAACAGGTCGCCGACATGAAATTCCCCTAAGCTGAATGTGAACAGCGACGGCTGGTAGTCGGTCGATTTGTTTATCGAGTATGTCTTGCAGATGTCGCGCAGCGTCATGATTGTCTTGCCGTATAGCTGCTTGATGCGCTCCACAGCTATTTGGTCACGGGTCTCACGCGAACCCAGCGTATCCGATTTAGTCAGGATAAAATGTATGGCGTTGGTGTTTTTGAGCACTTTCGGATTCTTGATAAGCATGTTCACCATCTTGGTGATGATGATGTCCTGCTCGACGATACGGGTGATGGGCGAGCCGTCCTTGAGTGTCGACGACAGTTTTATCAGTCCGTCAGCCGTCGGGTCGATTACAATGAATATAATCTTGCGGTTGTCGCTCGTGAGTATCTTTGTTGCCCCGGTACCCATGTCCTCGAAGTCGACGAGATTTTCGGGGTTGAGGGCTATTTTCATCGCGAATTCCTCGCCCGACATCTCTATGAGGTTGATAGGGTAGACGGTCTCGCTGTTGTCCTTGTAGACCATTCCCTGTATCTGGGCCACGAAGTTGCCGTACGTACGGCCCGGCGCCTTGTTGTGGCGGCGGTATATGCTCAGATTGTCAGCGTATGTGCCCCCGAGTCCCGACGCGGCGTTGTCGTAGACGAAGTTGCGCGAGCCGAGCAGCCCCATCAGCACGCATGTCTTTCCTGACGAAGGTATGCCGAACAGGAACACGTCGGTCGCACCTTTCGCAATCTCCGGATTCGAGTTCTCGGTCTGCTCGATTGACGGCAGTTCGGGCGAGTTGTACAGCATGTCGAATGTCCCCTCGGTGCATACACCGTGGGCTATCAGTTCGCTCTTGGAGAAAATATCCTCGTCGATGAGCAGCTTGAGGAAATCGACCTTGTATGTGCCCGGATTTTCAAGCATTTTTATTATTTCCGCGCGTTTCAGCTCCTGAAGCATCTCGGTGGCTTTAGGTATGAACGGCGAGAGGCATTCCTCCTGTATATAGTCCGACAGGGTTACGAGGTCGGCATCGGTCGAGACTCCTTTCCACAGTTCCTGCGCGCCGAGCATCTCCTGCGCCTCCAGGCGGTGGAGTCCGTTGGGAAATTCCTGTATGTAACGGTTGATATAAGTGGCATTGTCGGTGTCGGTCAGCTCCCATACGAGATTGTCTATATCGGTCTCGTGCGATGTCGTCGGATATTTGCGGCGATGTGTCAGGAGTGATGTTATCGACGTGCGGTCCACCGCATCCCAGTCGTTTCGCTCTACTTCGGCGGTGAGCGACGACAGCCGTCGACGTGCCTGTTCTATCAGCTCCCCGTTGCCCGGATATGATGAATAGCGTGATATGAATTCGTTGAGTGCGGCGGCAATCGATGCGCTGTCGCCCGACGGAAGTGCCTCAATTTCTTTCCAGCGTTCGGTAGCCTCATGGCTCGGCATGCTGGTAAGTTCTTTTTCAATAGCCTTGTATTTCGGGTTGTCTTTGAATTTTATCAGGTCCTGTGGAAACTGTATAAGCCCCTGTGCTATATATTTCTTTATCTGGTCGACGCTTTGCGACATCACCATGTTCACCTGCTGCTCAGTGAGTGCCATATAAGTTGTGTGGTTGAGTTGTTGTAGATTGTTCGTTCGGTAGTATTTTATGGAATTGCGTTACAACTTGTTGACGCCTTCGTATTCGGCGATGCTTTGTCCGTCTCCGATTTCGGTTTTCTCCGATCTTGGCGTCATCACGTACTGTACTGCGATAAGTGCTACTATGAGTATGTATATTACCAGACTGACGGCGTTAAGCGCACCGGCTGTGGTTATGCTTTTCTCGAATGTGAGTTCCGGTTCGTTTATTGTCACCGTCTGGTTGGCATTGCTTATCACATAATTGCCGTCCTGATACACTATTACAGGCAGTTTGCCCGATTGCGAGCGTTTGTTAAGGTCGCTCGCTATGGCAGGCGACAGTTCGCCCGGCACTTTCGACTGACGGCCTACTGCCATCACGTCCCATACTTTCACGTCGGTCAGCCAGTCACCTATCAGCGAGTCGGCATTGTGCTTGTAGGTGAGGTAAGGGGCTGTCCCTTCGGCTCCCGTATCGCCGAGCAGCATACGCCGTTCGTTGAGCATCCATGTGTCGATGTCGCCGTAGTTGCTGATGGCTGCCGCTGTAAAATACTCCTTCACGTTCAGGTCGCTCTCCTCTCCGAAAGCATTCTGCAGTCCGGTTGTGGTCACGGCAAGTGCCGAGCGCTCGGCTTCCTCGTATGTCCTGAACATGCCGCGCAGATTTTCCGCATCGGCGAGTGCCGCTTTCTGCAACGCTTCCTTTTCCGACATTACGTTGAAAAAGTGCATCACATATTTTGCCGGGAATACTGCCGCGGCTGCAAATACCACTAATGCGGCTATCTCCACTTTCTTCCATCGTGAGAAGTCGGTGTCGGCCTTTTTGCAGTAGATGGCCGCGCTGAGCAGCAGACTCAGTACTATTACCGAGCCGGCCGCAATGCCGACCGCGGCTCCGATGTTGCCCGATGTAAGCATCAGCGCTCCCATGAATGTGAAAAATCCAAGTAATGCCAGTCCGGCAATGGAAATTATATTTCCTAATCCTATGCGGCTTTTTCTGTTGTTTGCCATAGATTTATAAATCTGATTGATTGGTTTCGTTATAATGTCTTTAAATACGGTCAGAACTTGGCGTCGCTCCTCACGAGAAAATAGAAATCATTGTGCGACTTACCGTTATAGAACGACCGGCATTTGAGCATTCCGTTTTCGCCGCGGGTGCACTCTATCGTCACTTCCGAAAACGGACGTGCGCATGTGGGCGATGTCGCCATACCTTGTTGTCTGATAACTAATTTGTCGTTGTTAAGTTCGCTCCTGAACGGGGCGCTGTATGTGCATCCGCCGTCTGTGCGGTAGTATATCGTACCGCCGCTGATATTGTTGAACTTCAGGAATATGTGCGTCATCTCGCCTGTCGGTTCTCCTGTCGCCGAGTCGGTCACGATTCGTTGGTCGGTCGTCTGCCACATACCCTTTATGCTGTTGGGGTCCTCCTTGATTTTGTCATAGTTTGCCACGGTGGCGCCGGCTTCGACAAGGGCGTCGCGCACCTGTATCAGTTTGCCGATGTGCCCGTCGCGGTCAACGGTCTTGCCCGTTTTGTTGAGTATGTCGATAATCTGGCGGTTGGTGAGATTGGGGTTGACCGATTTCATGAGAGCCACTGCGCCGGTCACTATCGGTGCTGCCATCGAGGTGCCGGGGCAGAATCCATAGCCGTTGGCCGGCCCTGCGCTGTAGATGTCGACACCCGGAGCGGATATGTCGGAATAGTTGACACCCTGCGACTCATAGTTGCCGTAATTGCTGAAATCCGCTTTCTTCAGGTCGGGACCTACGGCACTCACCCTGATGGTGTTCTCTCCGCGTTTGGTCTCGTCCATACCCGAAATCACGTTGCAGTTGCCTGCGGCCCATACTATCGTGCAGTTTTTCCTGTCGGCCAGGTCAAACACATAGTCCCATACATCCTCCTGATATTTGCCGGTGTTTCTGATATATTCCATCTGTTCGCTGACGGGCGTGTTGTCAACTCCGTCGGGGAATAATGTCGCTATCGACAGGTTTATCACGTCGGCGCCCTGGTTGATGGCGTAGAGCACGCCCTCGAGTATGGCCACCGCACTCATGTCGCCACCGAGCGATATAGGCATCAGTTTGCAGTTGGGGGCGAGTCCGGCCGCGCCGGCGTTGTTGTTGAGCGCTCCGACGGCAAGTGCGGCTACGTGTGTGCCGTGGAATATCAGCGCGTCCTCGTCACGTTCGAACGAATAGGGACGTGCCGGTGGCAATACGTTGCGCGATTTGCGCTCCACGCTATAGGGCTTGACGATGCGTCCCTTCAGTTCGGGATGCGTGATGTCGATGTAGCTGTCGATTACGGCTACCGTGATGTCGTCCGACCCCTTGGTTATATCCCATGCCTCGTATGCCTGTATAGGCGCGAAGTGCCAGCTCTGGCGCTGGTTCTTAAACGCCGGGTCGTTGTAGGAGGATGCTCCCGACGCCGTTTGGTTGAATATCACGTCGTCAAACAGCTTGTATTTTATGTCCGTGATATTGCCCCGTATGTTCTCCTTCACATTCTCGCGCTCGTTGGGAGCCACTTTGATTTGTATCAGACCGGCTTCCGGATTGTAGTAGTCTATCCTGACGTTGTCGCCGGGGTAGAGCTGCTTGAGCCGCTGCGCGAAGTTGTTGAAATTGCTTTCCGATATATCCTCGAGTATTACGTCAATCTTCGTGCCGTCAATCTGCTTGTACGGGTCATCCTCCGGAGTGATTATATCTTCCGGATTTACCGGACGGATATAATTGTCCTCGGGACGGGGGAGTTCCGGTATCGGGTTACGGAAGTTGCCGCCGGTGCCGGGGAGTTCCTCCTCCAGTATTTCCCTCAGTTCGGGATTTTCCTTATAGAAGCGCTCGTCCATTGTATTGATACTGTCGTTGTCATAGTAGTCGGGTATGCGTATTACCTGTCGGTTTATATCTTCGACATCGAGATTGTCAAAATAATGGTTGTCGTGCAGTATGTCTATCGCGTCAGAGTCATGACTGTATGATTTCGGCTGGGCGATGAGCCATTTTAGCAATAACAGAAAACAGAATAAAAGGGCAAGAAACAATAAATAGCGCCATATCAGGCCTCCCAATGGAGTGCGGGGCTTGCGCTCCTGTCCGTTGCTTCCGTTCTCGATTTGAATTCGTTTCATTTTGTTATCTCTTTTGTATTGTTGTTTCGTCGTGTATTGGCGCCGGCGCGGTACGTTTCGGTTTATCAGGCTTAAATTCTGCCGTTATCCGTGATTCGCGCGCCGCTCTCTTCTATTTTATGATTTGTTCTATCAGACGCCCTATGCGGTTGTTGGCCTCGATGTCGTAGTCTATTATCTGACCTTTGAGCAGGAACGATACAATCATGAACTCTATCCATTTGAAATAGTTGTTCTCGAATGCCTGCGTCACCCCGTCCGGACGGTCGATAAGCTGGTCGAACATGTCGGTCAGTTCCTCCTGCGTATAATTTTCCGGATGGTCGTGCGTGATATATTCAAGCGGGTCGAATTTCATCGGGTTCTCGTCGACGAGGCGGTTGGCGGCGGCGCGCTCCTCGTCGGTGCGCTGCCCGTAGCCTAAATCGCTGATGAAATCATTGATTTTCGAAGCCATCAGGTCGGCGATGAGGCTCAGGTTGATGCCGCTTACGTTCATTACCTTGACATGCTCCTCGATGACTTTATCGAGAGTCTCCTCGAGACGCAGCTTGCGGGCCGTCAGCTCGATGTTGTCTACAAGCGCCGACATCTCGATAGGGTCGAACGCTCCGTTGTCGCACAGTTTGTTGATTGACTCCGGTTTTTTGATTGACTCTTTCCAAGTGTTGTATACGTTTTCGGCTATTATCGCCGAATTGGTCTTGCGCTTGAAGTTGCCGGCGAAGAGTCTGGCTGCGTCCACCCCCTTGTCGGCGAGGAATGCCTCGGCAGCCTCGCGGTCAGGCAGGTTGTAGCCCATCATCACGCACTCCCATTTCATGTCGTCGGTAGTGCACCGGTCGAGGCGTCGGCCTATATCCTTGCGGATTATTTCGTAGTTACGCGAGTCATTGCGCGAGTCGTTCATCTCCGATGAGTTGACGAGGTCGTAGATGCTGTTGTAAAGCTCCTTCTCGGTAATCTGGAGCTCGCGTATCATGCGGCCGAAGAAATAACTGTCGCGGTTGCAGGCGAATATCAGCTCGCGGCGTATGGCGCATGCCTGGTTCATGTCCTGAAGCAGCTGTGCGGCCGCGTCGTTGGCGTGGTAGTAGCCTTTGAGTATGTCGTGGAGCGATTTGCCTATGTTTTTGAGCGCGGTAGCCGTCAGTTCGCGGCGCGTCACCTCCATGTTGGCGGCGGCTATGGCAAGCTGCTGGAAGAGGTAGAGGGCACCGTCATTGTTCTGCGTTGCGGCCACGTCCCACGAGCACGCCGGATTGGCGAAAAATTTGCGCGTGTGCGGGCTTTCGATAAACGAGGTGCGCATCCTGTCGTAGTACACCGCATCCATAGCCGGTTTCTGCTCGCGTCCCGTCTCGCGGAATCCGGTATAGAGGTTGTTGCCTTTGCCGGTGTCGCCGGAATATTTGTAGTCGCGCAGCAGGTAGGTGTTCTTGAATGTCTCGCCCTCTGCAACCCAGTTTTTGAACCACTCGGCGTCGTTGCCGTGGATTACCTCCTTGTACAGCACGATGTTGAAGCGGTCGGCCCAGCGCTGGTCGATGGCGGTGCGCGAGTTGGCCACATCGTCGGCGTTGGCGTCGGCCATCGTCATGTCGATGTTGAACTTCGTGGCGATGAGGAAGAACGGCGACACGCCGCCGGTCAGCTTCAGCGTGCGTGCGCGTTGCTGAGCCGAGTCGCCCACGTACTGTTTCACCCAGTTCTCTATCGTTATATATAATGTGTCGTCGTTGCGCTGTGCGTTATCGTGGCAGAACAGCAGTATGTTGATGAGGCCGCTGTCGCTGTAGCGGTTGAACAGATAGGCCACCTTTCCGCGCAGATACACGTTGGCGTCATTGGTCATCGCGCTCTTGGCGTCGGTCTTGTCGAGATTTTCCTCCTTGAGCTGGTTGCGTGCGCGTGCTCCGGGGAAGTCGAGAAGGTCGGTATGGCGGATTATGTTTTTCTTGAACGGTCCGGCAGGAAGCATCCCCCTGACTGCCGGGTCGGTAATCATCGTCATGTCGTATGACAGTTCGGAGTCGAGAAAACGCTCCTCGACCTTGAATACCGCTTCGGCGCACAGTGCCGACAGCTCGCTCTTGTCGTAGCGGTCTATCACGCGGCTGCCGCCGTTGGGCTCCGCTATGAGCACACGTGTGAACGCCGCATCCTCGGTCTTCTCTTTGTTGCCGAGCTCGTTGATGCGCTGCACCGACATAAGCGTCTGGTTGGTGTTGAGCACCGCGTCGATAGGCAGATACACCGTCTTTGCATAGTTGAGGTTGCGCAGCGCTTCGCTAAGCCGCTGGAACAGGTTGGTCAGCGTCGGGTTGCGGTGCCACAGCGGAGCGAATATCCGGCTCCACTCCGATGCCTCCACACGGCGCGCTATCAGCGCCACGCGCTCGAAGTAGGGCGAGCGTATTAGCGACTGCGTGCTGCCGCCGGTGCACCGCTGCAGGTAATACTTCATGTCAAGTATGTCGTCCTCGACCACCACGGGGTTGGTGAGCGCCGGGCGCTCTTTGTAAGCCTCGTATATTTCGGTCGATATATCCTTGAGCTCGGTGTCGGAATAGCTTTGGTAGTCGGTTATGTCGCTGTGGTATCCGTCGCAGAGTATCGTAGCTATTTCGCTCATGCCGAGCAGCTTGATAAGTACGGGATACTGCGCGTTGTACCGCCCCGGTTCGTTGGCGAAAGTGGTGAAACGGGTCACGACGCCGGTAGCCTCCACGTTGTTGGTGATGGGGTTGATTTCCTTCACGAAGTCATATTCGCGGTCGGGCGCGGTGACAGTGAACGGTTTGCCGTTGTCGCTCAGCAGATTGGTTATGACGTACGATTTTCCCTTCTGGCTCTCTCCGTAGGCCGCTATCGCGGGATTTTCCAGTTCGGTGGCCGCAAGTTTGCGCAGGCGGCAGCGTTCGCTGACCAATTGCAGGAAACGCTGCTCATACTGGTCCGGTTTGTTCACCTTGAGCCACGCTAAGGCGTCGTTTATATTGTTTATCTGGGTCTGTATCGATTTTTTCATGATGATGCCTGATGCTGCTTGTTATTTTAATGAGAGCTCGAATTCGCCTTTGTCCAGCCAGTGCTTGCCGTCGGCTACAATCGACTGCTGCACTATCTCGATGGTCGATTTCGGGAGGGTGTTGCCCTGTATGTCGGTTATCTCCTCTATCTCGACCACCTCGCGGTCCTCCTGGTAGGAGCGTGTCAGCGTGATGCGCACCGGCTCGTGGTGCTTGCCGCTGAAATACAGCCCGTAGAGCGGACGTGCCTGATAGAGCGGCGAGTCGAACTGCTTGCACCCGAGGAATACCGGGAACGACCCTATGGTCGTCGACGCGTTCGACTTGTCGGGCAGAAGCAGCGATTTTTTCACCTGCTGCGTCTTGTCGTCATAGAACCCGATGAAGTTGGCCGTCGGCTTCATGCGCCGTATCATCTCCCTGAAGTCGATGCGCATGCCGTTGAATCCGGTGGTCGACGCCATGTATCCTACCATAGCGCCCACGGCCACTACCGATTTCTGGTCGTAGAAATATCCCTGTCCGTCGGCAAACGGGTACCACGTGCCTACGCGGTAGTCGTTCAGGCAGATGATACGGTCGGGCGACATCGGGTAATATTTGATGAAAAGCTCCGGTATCGCGTCGATGGTGGTCGGACGTCCCGCCATCACGAGTATGTCGCACTTGTAGGCGTAGAGCAGTATCGACAGCTGCTTCATCAGCGGCTCCATCGTGGCACGCACCATCGAGGCTATCTCCTCGGGGTCGTAACGCCACGACAGCTCCTCAAAGCGGAATCCGAAATGGTTGGCAAAGTGGTTGAGCAGATGGTCGGAGGGTTTCAGGTCGGAGAAAATCTCCTCGTAGCCATATACCCGCGACGGGAATTTGCGTCGCAGCAGATCCATCATCTTGCGTGCTATCGGCACCGAAATCTGCGTGTTGAAGTCCACGCGGGCCTGACGGTCCTTGAACGACATCATCGCGCTGTCATAACCGAAGAAGTCGCGCAGCAGCACCGAGGCGAAGTAGCGTATCCGCTCCTCGCGGCGCTCCGGCGAGTGGCATCCGACGATGTCCTCCACGTATGTGCGGTACACGTCGGTATATTTCGACTTCGTGCACGGCAGTGCGCGCAGCTCCTCGTCGCTCATCGCCGTAAGGCGCGCGAGCAGCGCGCTGTGTATGCTTCCCATGAACGGTATGCCTGTCTCCGGCCCCTCGATGACATAGCGCTGTACTATCGTGCGCAGTATGTCGTCGCCGGCCACATAGAAACTGTCGTAGAAATGCGGCACCGGTATGATTGAACTTTGCTCCTCGCCTTCATATTTGTAGGAGCATATCATGATGTCGGTAGTGCCCGCACCTATGTCTATCGAGCCGATAGTGAGCGAATTGTGCTCGTAGCCCTCTTCGGCGAACTCGCGACGGCTGTGACCCTTGGCCTCGAAAAATTTATCTATCTTGCCGTTGTAGCGCTGTGCTATCTCGGCGTATAGATAAACTAACTGGCATGCCGAAGCCTCGTCGTAGCTCCATTGGCGTTTGTCGCTCATGTCGTAGTCGTCGGTGATTTTGAGCGCTTCGGGCGACGGGATTACGTTTATCGGTGTGAGCGACGGGTTGCAGCGCAGCATCGCTTTCTGTGCGTCGACCATGCTTTGGCGCAGCGTTATCTGCTCGGTGCGCGGCATGGCGGTAGGGCAGGTGATGACCACGTTGCGCAGCCGGCGGCGGCAGTCGATGCGGCCGTGCTTGGCGCGGAACGCCGGCGAGTTGATCTGCGCGATGGCTTGCTGAAGCACCTCCACCATCACGAATGTCATCATCGACGAACGCGAATAGTGGCAGTCGGAATTGGTATCCTCCGGCGCCATGTCGAATATGTTGACCGTGTCGGCCTTCTCCTTGAAGCTGCCCCGCTCGTCGAACATGTCGGTGAAATTCTCCAGGAAGATGTTGGGCGACTGCCGTATGTTGAACGGGTCGGTGTCGGTGACGAGAAATTCCCAGCGCGCCTGCGACTTCTTCCTGTCCCAGAGATAGCGCTTGGGCGATGAATAGTTGTTGGCGCGCTCGGCTATGCCGCTGTCCTCTATCGAGTGGTACACGAGTGTGCGCGCCTCCTCGCCCACACGGACTATGCTCTTCCAGTTGAACGCGTCCTCCGGCAGTATCAGGTCGTTGCCGAAATCGGCGCGGCGGAACACGAGGCGCATGTCAAACGGATTCTTGTACGTGATCCACGGCGACGTAAGGTTGCGCAGCTCAAGCATCACCGAGCGGGTGAAATCGCCGTCCTCAAACAGCACGCCGCACGTGCGCGAATTGCCGATGTCGAGCACCATGTCGACATTCACATCCCCCTCCGTCGGATTATACAGCGTCACCTTGGGCGCCGCTCCGCTCAGACGCAGGAAATTGATCAGGTAGATATAGTAGGCTATGAATTTGTATCTGTGGTGTGTGAGCTTAGACGGGTCGATGTTGAGAAGCGACGCCACGTATTGCGATACGGCATTCTGCTCCTCCTGGATGGAGAGGAAATTGAAAAGCACATCGGGCTTGTCGCACAGCGCGAAATTTTTCTTCTTCTCCGTCTCGTCGAAGAAATAGGGGAAGTAGGTCGACAGCGGGTTTTCTGCCAAGTGCGTATCAAACGCCCACGTCAGGCTGTATCTCGACGCACCTTTCACCGCGCCTTCACCCGTGCGGCGTATCATCACGCGGCACCATCCCATCGGCACACCCATCGTGGCACCCGACGGGTCAGTCTCAAACATCGGCATCGGCAGCCATTTGTCAAGCAGCAGTTCGAAAGCCGGCAGCTTGTCGGCCGGATTCGCCGGATTTTTCACCCTGAAACTCTCGAACGTGTTTATGTTGATTATCGAGTCATCCTCGTCGGCGTACGATTCGAGCAGCGCTGTCGACACATCGTCGCGCATACGCGGTACGCCCGTCTCGTCAAGCTCCTCGCTGCCGTTCTGGTGGAGCGAGATATACCCCTCGTTGCGCAGCTGCTTGACAGGTATCCAGCAGTTGCCGTCGATATGGTTGAACAGCAGGTCGAAACTGATATGCCCGTCAAACGGGTCGACATTCTCCACAAACGAATATCGCAGCATGCGCCCGCTCTTAAGCGTAAGCGGCTCCGATGCGTTGAACTCCACTTCGTTTGTAATGAATTGAATGCCGGTGTCAGCTATAAGGTGTAAGGTTTTGTGGTCATCCATGATGTCAAGAAATGATGATTGTAGTGCAATGTGCTAAGTGCCTGATAAGTAACTGCTCAAATTAACTTCCAACAGTTACTGATAGTTTAATTAAGCAAAGATAGAAAAAAATAATTTAATTCCGCACCAAAATCATACAAATATCACCGACGCCGCATTAAAAAACAAAAAAATATATGCAGTAAGCAACTGAACGTTGAAACTTTTCGATTGAATGTTTTGTTATACCAAAACAAATCGTTATATTTGCATTATCAAATAATGCCTAAATCGGAAATGGAAATAAAGCCACGGTTTGAAGTATACTATCTTGAAGAAGCAAAGGCGTTTCTTCAGTCCCTTCCTGAAAAAGCTTAAGCTAAGGTGCTTTATAATATCAAAATTGCACAATTTGAGAATGACCCTGAATTGTTCAAAAAGTTGACAAATGATATATGGGAATTCCGTACAAGATACAATGGTATGGCATATCGTCTGTTCGCTTTTTGGGATAAAGAAAGAAGAGCGATGGTGGTAGCTACACATGGATTGGAGAAAAAGACTCAAAAAACTCCGGGTAAAGAGATTAAGAAGGCAGAAGCTATAATGAAGGCTTATTACGAACAAGAAAAATGACAATGATATGAGCAAGATGAAAATTTACAGTCAGGAAGAGATGCTTGACATTACTCTCGGTAAGAAAGGTTCCCCTGCAAGGGACGAGTTCGATGCCAAAGTAGATGACTATCTTGTTGGTCTCGCAATCCGTAGGGCTCGCGAGTCGCAGAATCTTACACAAGAACAGCTCGGCGAACGTATCGGAGTTCAGCGGGCAAGAATATGTAGCATTGAGCGTGGTGTGAATCTCCGGCTGTCAACTCTTCGCAGAATATTCTCTGCACTTGGCATGGAAGTAAAACTCGATATTGCCACCATGCAACCGATACCCATCTGCTGAATCAAGTACTACATCATACAAAAGATACAAAAGCGCATCCGTATGGGTGCGCTTTTCCTTTCATTACAAAAAATTATCCCCCGTCTACACATCCCCCGCAACTTACTAAATATAATTCCCCGACCTGTATGGTTGCACCCGTAGCTGTTTACTTAACTGAGTTGATAGCGGGGGCGTCTCGCCCCCCGTGGTATTATTCTTACACACTGCAAGTTACCACGGGGCGCCCGGAGGTCGCCGATTTAGCAGTAACCCCGCACGCCGAAGTGCAACGTAGGCGTGCGGGGGATAACAAAACCATAGTCCAAAGGCTCCCGGAGGCCGCCGATTAAAAAAAAGGAGGCTGCGTCCATACCGACTCAGCCTCCTGATAACAATAAGTGCGCAAACTTACTGTATCATGATTTTCTCCACCTTGCGGCCCTGGCGCATGATATAAATTCCCGGCGAAAGACTCTCCTTTGAACTTCCCACCTTGTTGCCCGACATATTATATATCTCCACCGGACAGTCCGAATAATCCTTATTGTCGGCAATCACGTCCTCTACACCCGATGCTTCTATAAAGAAAAACTCCTTCCATTGTTCCGCCGTCTGATAGTCGTCGATACTTTCTTGCGGCACATGCAGCGTGCACTCCCATTTGTTGATGTCGTCAAGCGCCTGGTTTCCGCATACCGGCGGTACCGCGGCATTCGTGGTAAATGATGTCATCGCAGTGCAATCGGAAAAAGCCTCCTGTCCGATGTTTCCAACACTCGTTCCCGAAAGATAAGACTTCAATGCCGAGCATCCCGAAAACGCCCAATTACCGATTGACGTCACACCGTCACCACACTCAAATTCCTGCAAATTCGAGCACCCGTAGAACTCATTATCATAAATCGTATCCTCAATATCACTAATCTTCACCGACCTCAGCGAAGTATTCCGATAAAAAGGCGAATAACCGTAATCAGACGATGTCTTATATGACAACTTCCGCCCGATAACCACCTCATCTAACGGACAATCCGAGAACAAAGGCGATTTGCCATTACTACCTAATGCAATATATGGGTCATTTTGGGATACTCTTTGTCGCTGCTCGAATGTGACATCTCCCAAACTTGTACAGCCCTCGAAAGCATAATTGTTTATCGATGCAATATTAGCAGGAATGAATATTGAAGGCAAAGACGAACAGTCCGAAAAGACGTGATCCGGTAAAGAGCCTATTCCGCGCCCGATAGTTACATCTTTCAATGAACTACACCTTGAAAAAGCGAATTGTCCTAAACTCGTAATGTTATCCGGCAAATTTATTTCCGGGAGCAAACTGCATCCATAGAAAGCACAAACCCCAATTTCAGTAACTTTATTGCCAATAATTACATAGTTTAAATTTTTACAATTGCAGAACCCATAATGACCGATATTTCCCAAGTTTGATAAATCAGCTGTTAAAAGATTATTGCAATCAGAGAATGCGCAACTACCGATATTTCCGCTATTGCTGATTGTCAATGCTGTTATAGAATCGTTATTATCAAAAGAATAATTGTTGACCTCTAATACCTTTAACTCTATATTTTTATTTTTTACGATACTGTCAATCGTGATTTCTGTCGAGGTCGGTGCATAATTACAGTCTATTACATCGCAAGTACGTTCTGACGGACTGACAGGAACATACACAACATTGTCGACTTCAAATCTCGAGCTAAGAAATGGATACACCTTCTGGTTGGAAAGTGAAAATACATTGTTGGAAACATAATTAATACGCGCTACTATTTCTGAGCTTCCGGTTGGTGGTGTATTCCCTAACCAAATTACTTTTGGTATTGTAAACTGTTTAATGTAGGGATATTCAGTTAATGACCTCAAACGAACTTTGAAAGACCGGCCGAGAGTGGAATACACGATGATGAGATATGATTAGGCCGCAATTCTTCGATTCTCAGAGAGCAAAAGCTGTCAATATGGTGACGAAAGGATATGACGGGTCATCCCCGGCACAGGCCGTGGAGCAAAAATCCAGGAAGTGTATCAGGCTCGTTTCTTCTCTTTCGAGG
>CEAC01001438.1_pt1 | contig 26351 bp, 23 predicted proteins | sample 557411 | NCBI WGS metagenome assembly CEAC01 (sample SAMEA3182094, study PRJEB8094) | gut metagenome | biome: human; feature: gut; material: Stool; isolation source: human stools | place: Canada | collected 2012-02-21
AGCATACACTATCCTTACTTACTGGTAAAATTCTATTGTAAATATGTCGCGGTGTCTACACTTTGTCGGAATTTTCATTTTCTGCTAATAATTTTAAATCATCCTTTTTCATATTGAAGAACAGTAAAAATACAGTCGCAACGGAAATCAAGATGCCGATTGTTTCTGCATAATGAAGATTTATGTTGAAACCGATTTTTGCATTTAATATGAATGTCGACAATATAAATACATAGAAAACTAACGGTATTAAAGTGATGTAAAAATTCTTACGTTTTCTGTAAAGATAAATTGTTGCAATTAACAACGTGGGAACAGCGATTAATTGGTTGATAAACATTACATATCGCCAAACGACAGAGAAACTGTCCGCTCCGAGTTTTGCCCAAATTAAAACCAATGCAGAGCAAAGAACAGACGGAGCGATAATTACGGCTCTGTTTTTGATGGGTTTTTGTGACAAATTCAAAGCCTCAGAGACCATCATCCTTACGCTTCTTAATGCGGTATCGCCCGATGTAATCGGCAATACCAATACGGAAAGCGCAATGAGAATACCGAGTCCGAACGGGGCATATTGATTAGCAACGATATTTACGACATTTGCCGTGCCGATAAGGTTTTCAGGAACGAGATTGAGTTGATAAACACTCATTGCCGCAAGCGCCCAAATCATCATAATAACGCTTTCACCGCACATCATCATGTAGAATATTTTTCTGCCTTGCTTTTCGTTTTTAACGGTTCTTGCAATGATAGGTGCCTGAGTTGCGTGCGAGCCCGATAATAATCCGCAACTTACCGTTAAAAAGAAGAACGGAATCCAAGGAATATTTCCTTTGTGGAAGTGAAGATTTTCAAGCGTTAACGGCGGAATGCTTATCCCTTTTGTTAAAAATCCGTAGAAGAGAAGCGCCGTACCCAAAAGGAATAATCCTGCGAATATCGGATAAATCTTTGCGATAAATTTATCAATCGGGAGCATTGTAGCGCACAAAAAGTAAAATAAAATTACGGAATAAACCGCAATCGCAATCGGATTTGAGAGTGAAAAATCAGTTTGGTGCAAAAATCTTTGCATGAAAATGTCGCCCGAGCTGTAAACGAATACCGCAACCCAAACGAAAGACATAAGAGTTACCGCAACCATAAAAAATCTGAAGAACTTTTCACCGAGGAATTTTTTAATCATCCCCGTAAGTTGTAAACCGCCCGTTCTTATGGAAACCATACCGCACATATAATCGTGTACCGCCCCCATAAAGATACATCCCAAAGGCACAATGATAAAAACCCAAGGACCGAACAAAACACCTTGAATGGCAGCCAATACAGGACCCATGCCGGCAATATTCAAAAGGTGGATGACCATATTTTTCCAACAAGGGATAGGAACATAATCGACTCCGTCATATTTTTCCGTTGCGGCAGTAACGTTGTCCTCAGGCTCAAATTGCGCATCAACGTATCTTGAATATGTTAAATACCCAACAAGCAGGATGAGCAAGCCGATTATGAATAATATCATTGTTTAGTCCTTATTTTTTGTATATCAGATGCATTTCGCATTTTGCACAATCGCATTCGACCTTGAATTTGTTGCCGTTTACTTTATTTTGCAATGTCCAAGGTTCTTTTGGCATATTTTTAGGATGCGTTTTTGAACAATAGCCGAGTTCGTATTTCAAACAATATCTTGAATTGAAAGTTCTCAAGCCTTCAACGTTTTCGCGCCATTCGAGAGGTTCTTCAATTTTTTCGACACCGTGTCTGCGGTAGAATTGTTTTGAAAGTTCGTTAGTCGCATTGTCCATATAATTGAGTTCCTTTTTAGGATAAGGAACGTTGTTTTTCTTGATTTCGCAGCGCAAAATCGGACGGTTTTTCGCTCTTTCTTTGCGTAATTCTTCAAAAATGAGCGCTTTAAATGCGTCCGTGTCGTCGATTTTGACATCAGAATTTGCACGAACTTTGTCGATAACAAATTCGCAATCATCCGAAATCGAGAAAAGTTTTTTCTTCAATTGACGTTTGGGAATAACGGTTTTGCCATAGTTTACGGTTGTCGTGATTTTGTTGTTGTCCTCGTCAACCAATGTTACGTCATAGGATTGTCCGTTGTCTTTTATTGTCAATGTCGTTGAAATCACACGGTAATTTACGGATTCTTCAACCTCATTAAATCCTTTCACGTCAATGTATCTGTACAATTCTAAGCCAGTTAAGTCGTCATCAATCGGCTTGCAGGTGTATGTTTTGCCTTTTACGTCCGTGATTTCTATTGTCTTTACGGGCATGTCGGGTGCTTTATAACGTAATTTATCTCCGACAGCCAAGGTGTATTCGTTGTCTTCAAGTTTGAATTTGTTGTTTTTGAAAGATACAACCTTTCCGACATTTGTACCGACAAGTGTGTTGTTTGAGTACATTTCGGGCTTTCTTCCGTAGAAGAAAAAGTCTGTTAAACCTTTATTAAAGTTCTTGGAAAAATCGGGCTTGAAGCCGAGAATACATCTTCCCGAAGAAAGACGTTTGACGTTTTTGCGTTTGGAAACAACGTCATCTGCTACGATGCTGTAATTTGCAACAGAGTTTTTAACGTGTTTTAAATCCTTTTCTCGTCCTGCGATTTTGAACGAATAAACTCCGGCATCGACGAGTTTTATTGTTTCGTCGGGCAAGTTCAAGAACTTTAAGTTCAAAAGTCTGTCGTTTTCGACGATTAATTTTCCGTCCGCATCAAATAAATCATAAGAACTCATACAGCGTTCCGAGCAAACACCGTAATTTGAGCCTAAATAGTGGCTTTCTTCGACTGATTTTCCTTGCGAAAGTGCTTCTGTGTATGCAAGATAGCATTTTCCGCTGTAACCTACACATAAAAATCCGTAGCAGAAAGTTTCAAGGTCAATGTTTGTATAATCTGAAATTTCTCTGATTTCGTTGTATGTCAATTCGCGCGGGAAAATAATTCTGTAAACACCGATATCCTCAAAGAATTTGCATACTTCTTTTGTGAAGCAGCCCGTGTTTGTTCCCATAAAGATAGGAACGGGAGGCAAATCGAGTTCCAAAATACCCACATCTTGTATGATGAATGCATCTGCACCCATTTCATACAATTCCCAAATAAGTTTTTTCGCATTTTCCAAATCTTCATTGGTGAATAGGAGTGAGTTTACGGGGATGTATATTTTTACCCAATATTTGTGAGCATAGTCGATTAATCTCTTCAAATCCGCCATTTTGTTTCCGTAATCGTGACGCATAGAAAACTTTGGTGCACCGATGTAAATTGAGTCTGCACCGCATTTTATGGCTTCAACTGCGTAGTCATAATTTTTTCCGGGGGCTTGAACTTCAAGATTAATCATTTGTTTTGTCATAAATGTTCCTTATCTGTATAGGCTTTCAATTGTTTCTTTGTAAATTTCGCAAACCTTGCGGTACTTGATTTTTAAGGTATTAGTCAAGCAGCCGTTTGCTTCCGTAAATTCGTCCGTGAAGAATACTTTTTTGATTTTTTCATAGTAGTGATAATGCTCTTTGTTTGAAATCAAAGTGTTGATTTCATTGAGCAAAAATTCCTTAAACGGTTCGTTTCCGTTGGGGTCGTATATGTCTGTTTTGTTAGTTTCGCACCATTTGTCGTACAAATCTCTATTGAGAGAAATGAGTGCAGAAAGGTATGGCTTTCCGTGTCCGACAACGACGGATTGATGGATGTAATCGCAACTGTTAATTTGGTCTTGAATAGGCGGAGCATATACGTTGTAGCCGTTCATCAAAACGATAACATCATCTGCTCTCGATAAAATTACGAGATAATTATCGGGATATGCAAATGCCAAATCGCCCGTAACAAGCCATCCGTCCTCTGTCAAAGCCTTTTTGGTTGCTTCGGGGTTGTTATAATATCCTTTCATAACTTCAGGACCTTTGAGCATTAAAACTCCTGTTTTCATAGGTGGAAGTTCTTTGTTTGTGTCGGGATCGACAATTTTGAACTTAGTTTTGCTAAAAGGCACTCCGACCGTGTAGGGTCTCTCTTGCTGATCTTGAATTGTAGCGTGAGTCGTAAGACCTGTCGTTTCGGTCATTCCGTAGTGTTGGACAAATCTTACTCCCAATATGCTGTAAAAATCTTCAGCGCTGTTTGCAAAACTTGCAGAACCAATACTTACAACGGTTTCATCCTGAATAAATTGATTTCTGATTTGCTTGTATATCTTTTTGTCCTGATATTTTCTTATTGCAGAAAGAAGATTTTCCAATTTTGCATCAAAACCTTTAGGTTCGGTATTCGCAGGACGTTTTGCATATAATTTTCTTTGGAGTTTCATTATTTGTTTTGAAATTTCGTAGTTAATTTCAAAATCGCGCTTGAATTTTTCGCCTTGAGAATCAATATATTCGTTAAATTTGCCCATTAATGTCATCATAATTTTTGGGGCGCAATGTAACAAAGTCGGCTTCAATTCCTGCATTTTACCGAAGAATTGGTTATAGGGAGTGTAAACAATTTTGCAGCCGATAGAAATTGCATAAAGGTTGAATGTCTTTCCGCCAGCACTTGCGAGCGGGAAAGTTTCCAAGAAAAGTTCGGGCTTTTCACCTTTCAAAAATCTCTGAATTTCTTCAACCTGATAAGCCATACCGTAGTTGCATAGAATTGCACCTTTTGGCATTGAAGAAGTTCCCGATGTGTAATGGATGTATGAAGTGTCATCGGATTCGTTTTTGTAATCCGAAAAATAATCCTTATTCGGGTCAAAACCTTTTAAAATGTCATAGAACATAATGACTTTTGAGTGAATATTTTGAGGGCGGTCTTTGCCCGTGTAAATAACGAATTTTACTTTATTGAAGAAATCTTCGTTCCATGTAAAGTGATTGATAATATCGACATTATCACAAACGAGAGCGGTCGATTCGCTGTTGTTAAAGATGTATTCGAGTTCGCTGATTCCGTTTTGAGAATTTTTCGCAACGCTTATTGCGCCGAGCGAAATTCCTGCTTGTTCAATCAATAACCAATGCGGAAAATTTTGTGCAAACAGACAAATTTTGTCATTTTTTTGAAGTCCGTATGACTTGAAAACCTCTGCAAGATAGCAGATTTCACGAAAAGCTGTTTTGTACGAAATATTTTCGGAATTGAAGACATCGGTCAATGCGATTTTGTCCGAAAATTTTTCGGCGCTTTCTCTCCAAATATCCAATAAAACACGATAACCCATAAATATACACTCCTTAAGCTAAAGTATACCACATTATTGCTTTCAATATACAATATATGACAATCTGTTAAAATAAATTTTTCAATAAAAAATCCCCGATATAAATCGAGGATTTTTTAGTTTAAAACCTTTATATTAAGCCGAAAAATGCTTGATAACTTTGCCTAACTTTTCAGTTGTATTTTCCGACAAACCTAACGTTTGCGAAATATCTTGCGTTACACCGTTAGGATCTTCTTTTACAAGTTCCAAACCTGCTTGCAAATCGTCCATATTCTTAATGCCGAATTTACCGAGAATACCGCCGAATTCTTGGTTATTTCCGGCTTGTTGACCTTGTTGTGCTTGTAGCGAACAGTGCCGCTGACCACGTCTTGAACATTCATTGTTAAACTTGAAGCCTTTTTCCTGCAATGTATTAATAGCCGACGAAATAGTTTCACCGGGGTTTTCTTTTAACATTTCAATTCCCGCTTTCAAATCGCCCTTATTATTGATGCCCAGTTTCTTTGCAGCATCAAAAATACTTCCTTCAACAGGATTTTCTTTTAGTGCCGTAAACGCTGTTTTTGCACCTTGCGTAAGGACTTTTGCGATTTTTGCTATGTCAAATGCTACCATGTCTACAACCTTTCATAAGTTTTCTATATATAAATAAAAACATTTTGAACCGCTGAATTGACCCAAAATGTCTTATTTTTACATCTCTTAACGGATTAGTTTGTCATCAAAACGACTTTATCTTTTGTTTGAAGAACTGTATTTCCGCGAGGAATAATTGTGTTTCCATGTCTTGAAATCATTACTATAAGCGAATTTTTTTCAAGGTTAAGTTCGCTGATTTGTTTTCCGTTCCAAGCGTGGTCGTCGGTTATGGAAAATTCCTCAAGACTTCCGTTTGCGCCTTTATTGTATACAGGCGCGCTCAAAACGAGAAAATCACCCTCTAAGATTTTTGTATCTCCTTTGGGCACAATATCTTTGCCGTCGCGTTTGATTAAAATCGCGAGAGTGTCTTGAGGAAGTGATATTTCGGAAATAAATTTGTCTTTCCAAATGTGATTGTTTCCGATGAAAATTTGAATGAGCGAAAAGGCTGATTCTTCCTGATAGTCGGTAAATGTTTTTCTGACGTCGGCGGAATCGTCCGTCATATTGGTCATTTTTGCCGCGAGGGGCAATAATGTTCCTTGAAAAGCAACGGATAACAACGAAATCAAAAATACGATATGGAATAAGTCATATTTTTCGGGAAGATTTACGGATGCTACGACCAAAACCGCAAATACGACAGACGCAGCCCCTCTGAGACCTGCCCACGAAACCAATACGCATTGATTAAAACTTGCTTTAAACGGCATTAAAAGTCCGAAAACCGCAACGGGTCTTGCCACAAAAGTTAAGAATACGGCAACTAATGTCGCTGGTATGAATATTTCGGGCATTCTGTGCGGAAAGGCAGTTAAACCGAGTAAGAAGAAGATTAAAATTTGCGCCATAAAAGTTATTCCGTCAAAGAAATTGACCAAAATATTTGTATGTCTGATTTTTGAATTACCAAGAATGATACCTGCGATGTAAACGCTCAAAAGACCGTTTCCGTCGAACAAATCCGGCAGCGCAAACGCGAAAAGTGCAACTGCGACGAGGAAAATCGAACGGCTGCTGTCGTTTACGAGTTTGGTCTTTTTCATAATCTTAATGCTTATTACGGCGATTACAACACCTGCCAAAATACCGAAAATTATTTGTTTTGCGAACAATATCGGGAAGTAATCAAAGGACTTGCCCATATAAATCGCAATCCCAATGATTGTTAACATATAAGAAAACGGGTCGTTACTGCCGCTTTCAAGTTCTAACAGCGGAGCGGTCGAGTATTTCAAGTTAAGATTTCTCGAACGTAATATTGAAAAGACCGAAGCCGCATCGGTTGAACTGATTACCGCACCGATAAGGAAACTTTCCGCAAAATTCATCTTTAGCCCGTAATAACAGAATGCGCATGTTAAAAGCGCCGTTATTACAACACCGAGAGTTGAAAGTAAGGTTGCTTGTTTTAAGACGGGCTTTGCGGTTGACCATTTAGTACAAAAACCGCCGTAAAAAATGATAAATATGAGCGCGATAGTGCTTATTTGTTGCAATACGTCATAATTTTCAAACGGGATTTTAAAAATACCGTCCGAGCCGAAAAGCATCCCCAAACACATAAATAATAGCAATGCGGGGGTACCGAGTTTTCCCGAAAATGTATTGACAAAAATACAGGAAAATGCGATTAGGGCAAATAAAACAAGCATTTCTGACACAAAAAACCTCTTTCGTTTGTGGTAATCGTAGATTATAATTATACAGGAAATCCGCACGGCTGAAAAGGATTAATACAAAAGTATACAATGTAACTATTTACATTGCCGAAAATTTATAACAGCAAAAATAAAATACCCCTGACACGATTGTCTTGACCTGTTCGCAATAAACGTGTCTACGGTTGATTGCTTCAACATTCTGTTGTCGCAATCAAGCCTTCGCACTCTGCTCACAGGTCGCTCGAACGTAATATGTTCTCATTCGTTAGCCAAAAATAATTAAAGAGGACAAACAAAAGTTTATCCTCTTTAATTTACCCCTGACACGATTCGAACGTGCGACGCCTTCCTTAGGACGGAAGCGCTCTATCCAACTGAGCTACAGAGGCATTTAGTGTTATTATGTTTTGTTGTTTCGCCCTTCAATGATTTCTAACGGGCTTTTCTTCATTTTATCACGGTGTAAAAGATTTTTAAAGTTCTAGTAAAAATCAAGCGTCGGTTTTTGTATATGCTTATCAAAACCCGCCTGTTTTCTGTATTTCGCTTCATTTTTGAGTCTTAAAGCCTTTTGTTTTTCTGTTTCTTGCGGACAGGAATTTTTTATAACATCGTTCAAAACGACCCAACTTGATTGGAATATGGGGTTTTTCATAATTTCGACAAAGTTTTTGTGTTCGGGATGTTCTTCGCAAAAAACGGCATATTTTTCAACATTTTCAGACATTTCCGAAGTATTCCAACTCCTGAGTTCCCAAAAACTTGCGATAATATTTAATTTTTTTGCCAATTTCGCAACTTCGGGCATTTCTTTGTAATTTAGAGAACTTACAACAAAGTTTATGATGACGCTGCCGATTTTTCCTTGCGCTTGTTGCGATGCAGCCCATTCGATATTTTTCATAACACGGTCGAAATCTCCCCCACGGACAATCTTGTCATAAGTTTCTTTTGTCGAAGCGTGAACGGAAATCAGCAATTTGTCGATTTTGTCTGTTAAGCCCAGTTCGCTGACGTGTTTTTCGTCACAAAACATTCCGTTTGTATAGATGCAAAACATAAGATTCGGATAAGTTTCAGTTGCCTTTTTGATTAATTTTTGAGTATGTTTTGAAACGAAAACTTCGCCTAAAGAGCAGGGATGACAGAGTTTTGCGTTTTGCAGCACAGGAATAAGCGTTTTATCAATAAGAGCATCGAGTTTGTCTACAACTTTAGAATTGTTGCAGTCGACTTTATCACGGCACATTACGCATTTCAAGTTGCAGGAACGGTCAATCGAAAAATTCACCGTTAAAGGATATGGAGAATTTATGTTGACCTCTGCAGGATTTTCCGTGTAGTAAGTCAAAGAACCGTTCGTTTCACACATTTCAAGGTCACAGAAGGAGTATCGTCCTTCGAGAATATCTTGTCTGAATATTTTTGCTTCAATTCCGTTCCAAATTTCGTCCAAAGTTCTTTCGTAAATATTTCCGAAACTGTATTTCTCCTTGAGGTAAGGACACCAACAGCAAGAAGTTTCGCCTGTGTTATAGATTTCAAGAGTTCTGAAAGGATGTAAGCAAATTTGTTTTTTTGACATAATGACCTCTTGATAAATATACGGAATGACACTTAGAATGTCAATGTTTTGGCAATTTTGAACAACGGTTTTGTTTTATGTTTTAATAAAATTGCAAAATATCGGATTAATATGAAACCATTTAAGATAATTTTATTGAATATATTGATTTTGTTCGCAGTCGCAATACTTTTTGAGGGATTGAATTACGTCGTTTATTATTTTAAAACGAAAGAGACTCTTGAACTCAAAAACAGCGCGGGATTTTTGCAAAAATTGCGATATACAAAGGCACAAAAATTTTCTACAAAAAATTTTGAAAAGTATTTTACAACCAATGTATATAAAAATTCCGAAAAGCGCCCGATACTGCTTCTCGGATGTTCTTATGCGCAAGGCATCGGACTTAAAAATTACGAAACTTTTGCATACAAATTATCTCAAAAATCACAAAGAACGACTTATCAAAGGGCAATTTCAGGCGGAGGTATTCAGTTGGCGCTTCATCAATTTGAAGTCGGGGAGATGAAATCTGCCGTTCCCGATGCGGAATACATCATTTACGTTTACCTTGATTACCATATTTCAAGACTTTATTCCTATCAACTTGATTACATAGAAACAGAGGTTAATCAGAGATACAAACTTTCGGGCAAACATCTTATCAAAATTAATCAACCGATATTTCCCTATTACTATTCGTTATTCAGCGTAAAAAACATTCAAGAACTCATAGAAACGGTTTCTTCCAGCAAGGAATATGCGGACTTTGAACTTTTTAACGCGGTTATGAAAGAACTTCTGTCTCAGGCAAAGAAAAATTACAAGGACGTAAAGTTTGCAATTTTGCTATATCCGAGTGCGAATTACATACATTCCGACAACAGAGATATTTTACCGAATTACGAAATCGACAAACTCAAACAGATGGGCTTTATTGTTTTTGATGCGGAAGATATGACCGAATTGCCCATAAGAAGTGAAAAATACAGATTGAACGACAAAGACCATCCGAACGGTAAAGCGTGGAGTGCAATCGTGGACGGGGTTGTCGAACACTTACATTTGTAAGGCTTCTTCTCTCAACTCCGTAAACAGGCTGTTTAAAATGCAGTTTGGAGAATCAAATATCGGATTTTTTAATACGTTGAGAAAATCCTCAAAGAGCGGATTATCTCTGTGGAATACGGCATTATCGTCAAATTTGTCGAAGAATTTTGTATAGCCCCAGTTTTGGACTTCCCAAAAAGAAGCCGTAACGTCGTATTTTTCGGCAAGTTTCACGAATGCAGGCATTTCTTTGTAGTTGCCTTTATGGGTAACGAAATTTATTATGATACAAGGAATTTCGCCTTTTTTCTTTTGTTCGCTGAGCCATTTTAAGTTTTTCATAACACAATCAAAATTGCCTGTTCGCGTAATTTTGTTGTAAGTTTTTTTCGTTGCGGCATTGATTGAGATTTGCACGGTAGAAAGTCTGCCGATTAATCCCAAATGTTTCAGAACAATCTCGTTGCAGACTGTGCCGTTTGTCATAATGTTAAATTTTAAATTCGGATATGTCTCGGAAACTTTTTGTATCAATCTTCTTGAATGCTTGCTGATAAGGCATTCGCCGATTGAATTTAAGATAAGTTCTTCGGCATTTTTGCAGATGGGAAGATAATATTTTTCGATATTTTCATCCAATTCCTCATCTGTCATTGTTCTGTCTCTGATAATGCAATCACGACAGGTTGTGCACATAAGGTTGCAGGTCTTATCGTAGCCGATAGTGACGTATTTCGGATATTCCGCGTTAAGATTTTGTCTTGTTTTCTTCGGAGCAAGTCTGCCGAAATTACAAATTTGTGTATTGCAAAAGGTGTAATTTCCGTTGTTTACTTCACGTCTGAATGCCTTTGCTCTTCTGCCGTTCCAAACTTTTTCAAAACCGCCGTCTTTAAAAATATTTCCGAAAGTGAAATTATCCGTATATTGCAAGCAGCAACAATTAACGTTGCCGTTTTCATAAACTTCAACTTCCGTAAATGGTGCCATACATATCGGTTTTTTGTTTGTTTTCGCCATAGTTGTTGTTTTATCATACAACTTACAAATACTTTTTGGCAACATTGGCAAAAAAAAAGAAACCGCCATTGACGGTTTCTTTCTTCTATTTATCGGTTAAATTTGATTATTTCTTGCCGAAATCTGCAAGTGCCAAATTCAATACTTTTGATTTGTCTGTTTCGGTCAAGTTCGTTCCTGCAAGTGAGTTTGTCAGGTATTGTGCAAACTTATCGGCATCTGCTTTTTCGGTGCCGAAGTATTTTTCTGCATCAAGAAGCAAATTATTTGGTCTCTTTGTGCTTTGTTTTAGTCGTCAAAATCTTTTCCTGTAATATCTTGTGCAAAATCATTGTAGGAAACAGTTCTGTTATCAACTTGTTTGTTTTCGTTGAAAATACTTGCCGTTTTGGTCGTGTTTATGCGAGTAGGCTGAGTTCCTAGATCTTCGCTTCTCAATGCTTCGGCAGCTTGTTTGATATTTAATTTGTCGGAACTTATGTTGCTTTTGCTTAATTTTAAAAACTTATTATCGCTTATGCTGCTCATGATTTTAACCACAATTTTACTTGCACATGTTCTTTTATGATTGATGAGCGATAAAGTTTATTTCACGGAACGACTGCCGTTGAAAACAGACGAAAAGAAAAATTAGTTAAATATTATGAGGAACTCTTAAAAAAATCCAACTCGGGAAACGACCGTTTCGATTACGGTTGTTGGAGTTTCAATAACAAATTATTCAAAATTGCGCATAAATATTTAATACACAGATTTTATAAAGAAACAAACGCGACAAAATACCCGAATATAAATGACAGATTGTGGAACGGCAAAGAAAGCATATCGGATAAAACCCTCTTAATCAGATATGAACAAGGCTTTAACGATACTGTGATGTTCTCTCGTTTTGTGCCGCTTGTGAAAAATTCGGCAAAAAAACTTTCGGAATTTTCAATTCTTTCACGGATTACAGATGGTTTGACGTGAATGACGATAAGCCGTTTTGGTATAAATCGGTAAAATATTTTCAGAACAAAAAATATAACGACTGGACAGAGACTCTGGAAGACGTTTTTTCGGAGGTTGATAAATTATCAAAAGACTTGTGATGTTTGGTAAACTTTTGAAAACAATACACTTGCATTTTAAACTTGAATTTATATAATCTCTATATCATGTTGTGTTATTAAATAATAAGAGGGTGTTTTTATGCAAAAATTAGAAAAACAATTCCACATTCATTGTGTTGAAGGCGATGTTGGACGTTATGTAATTCTTCCGGGCGACCCCGGCAGATGCGAATCAATTGCAAAATTGTTCGATAATCCGCATCACGTGGCTCAAAACAGAGAATATAACATCTATACAGGCACATTGCTCGGCGAAAAAGTCAGCGTATGTTCAACAGGTATCGGCGGTCCTTCAGCATCAATCGCTATGGAAGAACTCCACAATATCGGTGCTGATACGTTTATCAGAACAGGTACTTGCGGCGGTATTGATTTAGATGTTCAATCAGGCGATATCGTTGTTGCAACAGGCGCAATCAGATTTGAACACACTTCAATGGAATATGCTCCGATTGAATATCCTGCAGTTGCAAACTTGGATATTACAATTGCACTTCGTCAAGCAGCACTTGCAATGGGCAAAACAACTCACACAGGCGTAGTTCAATGTAAAGATGCATTTTACGGTCAACACAGCCCTGCAAAAATGCCCGTTTCATACGAACTTCTCCAAAAATGGGAAGCTTGGAAACGTTTAGGCGTTAAGGCTTCAGAAATGGAATCAGCAGCATTGTTCGTAGTTGCAGATGCTCTCAAATGCCGTTGCGGTTCTTGCTTCCACGTAATTTGGAACCAAGAAAGAGAAGCAGCAGGCTTGGATCAAAAGATGAGCGAAGATACTTCATCATCAGTAAAAGTTGCTGTTGATGCTTTGAAAATCATCATCGAACAAGACAGAGCAGCAAAGAAATAGTTGCATAAAACTTGAAATAAAAAAGGGATTGCCGAAAGGTAGTCCCTTTTTGTTTGGTATATAATCAACTCAAAAGTGAGAATTTATGCAAAAAGAACTTGATGAAATTAAACAAAAATGCTTGAATTGCCAAGGCTGCGATCTTGCAAAAAGCAGGACAAACGTTGTCTTTTCCGACGGGGTTCCCAATCACAAAATTATGCTTATCGGAGAAGCCCCCGGATATTGGGAAGATGTGAAAGGTATTCCATTTGTGGGAAAAGCAGGTCAACTGTTGGATAAAATCCTTGCATCTGTTGGCTTTACGAGAAAAGATATTTATATTTGCAATACAATCAAATGCCGTCCGCCCGAAAATAGAAATCCCTTGCCCGAAGAAAAACAGGCTTGTTATAAATATTTGGAAAAACAACTCGATATTTTGAGACCCAAAATCATTCTTGTATGCGGAAATGTCGCACTTAACACCATGTTGCCCGCAGAGCGCGGAATAACAAGAGCGAGAGGAAAATGGTTCGACGGACCTTACGGTGCAAAAATGATGCCGATTTTCCACCCGTCTTATCTTTTGCGAAATGATTCAAGACAAAAGGGCAGTCCGAAATGGCTTATGTGGCAAGACATTCAAGAAATCAGACGAGTTTATGATACGCTCGGCTAGCCTCTAATGTCCTTATCCTCGTACATTAAAGCCCAAATTAGCGCGCCAACCCAACCGACGAGCGTCATTCCGAAAATGAGGTTCAAAAGAAAAATCGGCAACGTATTTTTTTTGTTACGCAAAACCGCGATGATTGTCGGTAAAAAGTAACCGAATATTGCCAAAATTATTACAAATGTTAGTGAAAAAACGATAAAAAACATAATCCCTCCGATGAGTCATCAGGATTTTATCAAAATTTTCGACCGTTTTCAACCTCTTGTTCGGCAGTTATTCAAAATCTTTTTCAAAATATTTGAGAACTTCGACCATCGTATTGGTGTTTCCGAGGTTTCCTGATTTTGTAACGATAAATCTTGATTCCAAATCAGCGCAAAGCGGAATAGCAGTAGCAACCGCGTCAACGATTTGCAAGCAGGAAATGCCGAGTGCTTCAAGGCATTTGTAGGAAGTTTCGCCGCCGATTGTGATTAAAATTACATCTTTTTGAGACATAATTACCTGTGTAATTGACGCGAGATAATCGCAAATCATTGATATAAAGGCTTCTCTCGAAATTTCTTTTTCAAAAAGCATTACAGTTATCGCATCGGGGTTTGAAAATAATGCCGAAGTATGAATAACGACGGTATTTTTCTTCACCAGATTTTTGACCGCACGCTCAATAATATCGTCCTGTTCGGAGCCTAAAATCTGTTCGGGTGTAATTTCTATGAAATAAGTATCTTCAATATTTTCATCAGACTCAAGACGTTTGATTTGAGTTGCCGCAAGGTCTGTTGCTGATCCCGAAACTACGAGTTTCGGAAGTTCGGGAATGGATTTTGAAATTCTGTGGTATTTTGCTTCGGGGAAAATCACGTCGCAAAACGCTTGTGCCGCGCCTGCCGAACCGCAAGTCAAAATTCTTGTGTTACATTTTTTGATAGCCAAAACAACTTGTTCGATATCAACGGAGGAGACCGCATCTGCCACGATTAACTTTTTACCTTGACAAATAAGTTCGTTCAATTTAGCCAAAATCGGTCCTGCGCCTTGCTTTACGGTGTTAAGTTCAATAAGAGCAACCGAGTCTTTTTCTTCTTGTGGCAAACCGTATCTCAAAACAGTCGGGATGTGCGATTCGTAAATCGGAGCCTGCGGATCGCGGGCAAATTCGGTTCTTTCGATAGGAATACCTTTCAAAAGGTGATAACCGCCGACAGTAATACGACCTTCATTCGGAAAAGCAGGCATAATGACAGCCGCTTCATAATCGCTGGCTTCAAAAATACCCATGATTTCCATTGCAATATTGCCGCGAATTGTCGAGTCAATTTTTTTGTACAGATGCTCAACGTTTAAATTAGCCAAAACCGCCTTTGTTGCAGCCTTTGCGCGTTCTCTTGCATCTTCGGGTTCAATGGTTCTGCTCTCTGTTGAAACAGCCCAAACTTGCGTGTGAGCAAGTGCTTGCGGGATTTCTTTGTAGTTCGTCAAAATTTGTGTTGAGCAACCTTTAAGGTGAAATTGTAATGCCGTATCGTTTGCGCCGGTAAGGTCATCCGCCAAAATAGCGACACCGTCTGTAAGTATCATCGTTAGTTATTCTCCGACTTTTTACCCAACAATCTGATTTGAGTGGCATTAATAATGTAATAGTTGTTTTCTCTACCGTCTTTACCCGTGTATTTGTTGACGTTAAGACGACCTTCGAGCCACATCAATGAACCTTTTTTGATGTATTCGCATGCGAACTCAGCCGTTTTGTCCCAAGTTTCAATGTTGAACCAATCGGTTACTTCGCCTTTGGTTTTTGAATCCCATCTTGAGACCGCTAATGAAAATGATGCTTTACATTTTCCTGATTCAAAATATTTAATTTCCGCATCTTTGCCGGCACGACCGACTGCTAAAACTGAGTTCATTTCTTAATCCTTATATGAATATCTTGAAATATTATGTGTGAAAAAATATCTTTTTGCAAATTAATTGAACTTTTGTATTAAGAATGTTGTCGAGTGTGCATATCAATGACAAATTTCTTAGCCTGTTCAACATCCGTAATATCGCCGTCCAATTGCGCCGCATATACAGCCTTTACGAGTTCTCCGAGTTCTTTTGACTGCTTCAGACCCGTCAAATCCATTACGTCTTCACCTCTCAAAAACGGCTCGGGAGAAGCGACTTCGCTATCATATTTATAACATTCTTCGAGCAATGCGGATAATCCGTTGAGATTTTTTTTGACCATCTCATCGGAAATAGCCTCACCTCGCGCAGAAAGCCTGTCTGCTGTTGCCAAAATTATATTGTCCAAAAAGTAAGGTTGAAGTTTTCTGTAATATTTCAGGTAAGCCTTTGAACCTGCCTTTTCTTGTCCCACAAGTGCTGCGGGGTATATGTGATTTTTTATCATTAATTGCACGTACGCAATCTGTTTTTTGGAAAATTTCAGGCTCTTCAAAAGCGGTAATGCCTGTTTTGAACCGGCATCATCGTGCATAATAAATCTGTGTCTGCCTGTTTCCTCTTCAATAGTCCACGTTTCGGGCTTTCCGATATCATGCAAAAATGCAGCCAATTTCAAATAAGCAATTCGTTTATGACCGCCGAGTGATTTGTCGTCCAAATTGGCTTTATCCCTTTGAGAAAGGTCGTTGTACATATTTTGAACTTGTCTGAGCGTTTCAATCGAATGTGCGAGCAAATCCAAGTGGTGGTGCGAATTTGGCGGGATTTTTTTTACTTCTTTAATTATCGGAAAGAGTCTTTCCAATATTCCGCACTCATCAGCCAAAACGAGTGCCGTATCGGTATATTCGCCCTCAAAAAGTTTGACAATCTCTGTATTTACACGTTCTTTGGCGGGGTTTTCAACAAGACTGCCGTTGTCTTTTATAAAGTTTGTAATTTCTTTGTCTATTTTAAAATTATATTTGGCTGAAAACCTGAAAACACGTAGCATTCTAAGAGGGTCGTCAACAAAATTCTTTATATCCGCCGTTCTCAAAATACCGTGTTTATAATCGTCAAAAGCCCCGACATTATCGACAAAGCAGTCGTTCTTGAGGTCGAAAACCATTGAATTTATTGTTAAATCGCGCCTTAAAATATCTTTATTAAGGTCGTTTTCAAGCATTGCAGAAATGTCGAAATAGTTAGTCTTATCGGGCATTACGACCCTGTAAATCTGATTGTCTTCATCCAGCGGAATAAAGTGTCCGTCAGTTTCCTCGGATATTTTTACCGCCAAATCCCTTGCGATATCAGACTTTACAATCAAATCTCTATCGGGTGAAACCTCATCCGAGAGCAAATCTCTCAAATATCCGCCAACCAAATAGCACTCAAAATCGCCCACAATCGGCATTATGAGTTGAATAAACCTGTCGGATTTAACGGAATTGGCAAGTCTTTGTTTTAAATCAGTCATCGGACACCTCTTGTATTATCCCGAAAAGTGCCGCAGTTAGCGCGGTATCGGCACGCATAATAAGTTTGCCGAGGGAAATTTCAGGAAGGTTCAGTTCTTCAAAAAGTTTAAATTCCCTATCCGAAAAGCCGCCCTCGCAGCCGATTATTGCAAGTATCTTATCCCCCTGTTTATAAGGGTTTTGAGCAAAATATTTTTTTATCCCGAACCCTTTTGCCCGCTCTGAAAATACAAGCACCTTATCAAAAGGACTCAGCCCTTCCATTAAAAATTTATCCAAATGGACAGGGGGCAAAACCGTCGGAAAGTCTGCTCTTTCGCATTGTTTGACGGATTCGTCGGCAATTTTTTGGAATTTATCTGCCTTTGCAAGAATAACCGAGTCTTTCATTGCGCAGTTGTCGGAAATTAGCGGTATTATTGTTTTTGCGCCGAGTTCGGTTGCTTTTTGCAACGCAGAAAAATCCGCATCCTGTTTAAGTACGCACCTTGCGACGGTAAGGTCGATATCAAGTTCGCGAAAAGACGGATATTTATCCTCGATTTTTGCAGTCAAAGATTTTTTATCGGCGGACGTGACAATTCCGACATATTGAATCTTGTTTTGGTCAATGAATTTAACCGTTTCGCCCACTATTACCCGACGAGCGTTTACGAGATGATTGACCGTTTCCTTGTCGGACACGGTAATTATGTCGTTTTTAATACAGTTATTATCAATGAAAAAGTGAGGCATAGCCTTATTATACACCATGTTTTGAAAATTTGGACAAGGTTTGTCTTTTGCTCAAACTTCAAAATTTCTGCTTATTCCTGACATATTTTTAATTTAGAATATGGCAAAATGCGTCTGAGTAAGAGGATTTTCACCGACAAAATTATTATTTTTTCAACATTATTTTTTAGAAAATGTGACCGAAAATTTACAATCAATTATTTTTCTTATACCTGTTATATTTGCCGTATTTGTTATATTTCTTTTATCTGTCATATTTTTACTCAAATCGTATTTGGGTTATAATTAATAAGAATTTTTATTTGACGGAGATTAGGATGTCTGTAATTAACACGGAATTAATAAAAGATACGGTATATAAATTGTGTTTGCAAGCAGGGCAAGAACTTTCGCCCTATTCGTACAATAATATTTTGGCGGAATATAAAAAGAGCGGCTCTAAAAGGCTCGCTCATATTTTGCAAAATGCGAAAAATGCCGATAAAATCAAACGTCCGCTCTGTCAAGACACGGGAACCGTCCATGTTTTTCTGAAAGTCGGAAACGAGGTGTCTTTTTCTTCTGATGTTGTAAAAGCAGTTAATGACGGGGTTGAAAAGTGTTACGTTGAAGAATTTTTCAGAAAATCAATCGTTCAAAACGAATTTTTATCGGGCAAAAATACAGAAACCAACACACCCGCTTTGATTGATGTCGAATACACAACGGGAAACAAACTGGAAATAGGTGTTCTTTTAAAAGGTGCAGGATGCGACAATGTTTCAGAGATTAAAATGCTTCTTCCGACGACCACGGAGCAAGAGTTTCAACAATTTATTGAAAAAACGATTCTTGAAAAAGCAAAAAATGCTTGTCCTCCCGTCTTTGTTTCAGTTGCGGTGGGAACAGGTGCGGAAAGCGTTACTGCCGTTGCGGAAAGAGCATATTTTTCAACGCAAAACGATTTTTCGGAATTATCAAAGCAAATTAAAGAAAACATAAACTCGCAAGCGGATAAAAAATTCGACGGTTATTTGGTTGCAGATGTCAAAATCATCGCAAGACCTCACCACATGGCGAGTTTGCCTGTTTCAATAATTTTCAACTGTCATTCGCTGAGAATCGCATCTGCCGTTATAAGTGGTGAAAATGTTGAGTTTTCGGACAAAATTACGGATTTTATCAATGTTGAAGAAGAAGCATCTTCGGCTATTGAGGTGGATTTATCCGATATGGCGCAGATTTCGACTTTAAAAGAAGGTCAAGATGTGCTTTTGACAGGGGAAATCCTTATTGCGAGAGATGCTGCGCACAAAAAAATGCTTGAATATAAAAAAACGGGAAAAGAATTGCCGTTTGACCTTGCCGACAAGACCGTGTTTTACGCGGCACCTTGTCCAGCAAAACCGTCTGAAATCATTGGCTCAATGGGACCCACGACGTCGCATCGCATGGATAAATTTTTGGCGGAATTTCCGCAAGTTAAAGCCACAATGGGCAAAGGTGCGCGCTCAAAGGCTGCCGAAGATTTTATCAGAGCAAATAACTCTGTATATTTTGAAATTGAGGGCGGAATTTCGACGCTTTTGGCATCCTGCTTTGAAAAGTATGAAACCGTTGCATTTAAAGAACTTTCGACGGAAGCGGTTAGTCTTGCCAAAATTAAAAAACTTCCTGCAAAAGTTGCCATCTCTGCAAAAAGATAAAAAAAACGGCGGGACAAGCCCGCCTAAGGAGTATTTTGATTATTTCCTATTGCGGAAACCATCCGACAAAAGGAAGATTTCTGTAAAATCCGATATAATCCAAGCCGTAGCCGACTAAGAATTTATCGTCGATTTCAAACCCGTAAAAATCGGGGTCTACATCTACAACTCTGTTGCATTTTTTGTTCATAAGAGTTGCGAATTTGAGTTTTTTAACCTGATAATCGTTTGTGAACAAGTCAACCAACTTTTTCGCCGTGTGACCTGTATCGCAAATATCGTCAACAATCAAAACGTTTTGGTCATTGAGGTTAGGGATTTTTGAGTCGATAACCGTTACATCACCCGTTGATTTGAACTCGTTACCGTAACTTGAAACCTTAATAAATTCAAGTTGAACAGGGGTTTTCATTTGCTTAATCAAGTCGCAGCAGAAAAGAATTGCGCCTTTCAAAACGCAAATTACGTACAAAGGTTCATCTTGCGGAAATTCTTCGTCAATCATTTCTGCAAGTTCTTGTATTCTTTTATTAATATCTTCAGGTGAAAAAAGTACCTGTAATTCTCCTATGTCTCTGTCGGGCATATTTAGAAAGTCAATATCTACCATATTTATATCTCCGTATTTAATTCTATTTTGTGTGTTGGATTATCCAGAACTCTGAGTTTTTCGCTCATTCCTACCCCCGAAACCCAAAGGACTTCCGAACCTTGGCATAACAACAGGATTTTGTCGCGTTGGTGTCCGGGAATATTTTTATTAATGAAATATTTTTTCAATTTCATCTTCCCTGTCATTCCTAACGGTTGAATAATATCACCATTTCTTCTCGTTCTCAATACTAACGGGAAAGAAATATTAGAAAGGTCTGCAAATATGAATTTTGCTGACTTTCTGGGGAAATAGTCGACAGGTTGGTCATATTTTTGTATCGTCAACGAAATGCCGTTTTCAAACGGGAAATCACCCTCTTTGTCAATTGTGACTTCAGTCATGGACTTTTCGGCATTATCATCTTCGCTGAGGATGTATGTATATTTATTCGACGTGAATAAGGTCAAATTTGAGGTCAAAGAAAGGGTTTTGCCCGACTTTGAAATCATATTGTCGGCAATGAAATTCATAACTTCTTGAACCTTTGAAAAACTCGGTTCAATATTGTTTTTGAGCAGCAAACTATACACGAAATGTCTGCGAATAGCGGAATTTAAACGCATAAAGTTTTGAGTGAGCCATTTTCTGCCGACAGAAATTTGTCGTTCTATATTAACAACAAGTTCGTCAATAATTTTGTTGTTTCCGATAGCAATTTCCGCAAGATTTATAAGCGATGTCTCAACGTTCGGGTTGATATCTCTCAAAAGCGGCATAATATTATATCGTATGTTATTTCTCGCGTAGCGCGTATCTTGATTGCTAGAATCATTGTTCGGGAAAAGTTCGTTATCCATACAATAAGTTTCAATATCTTTTCTCGAAAAAGACAACAACGGACGGATGATGTTCATATCGTCCTGAATGCGAAATTCGCGAATACCTTCAAGACCGTTTAACCCCGTACCTTTTGCTATTCTGTATAAAACTGTTTCGGCATTATCGGTTCTTGTATGTGCAGTCAAAAGCGCTGCGGCTTTGTTATAATCGACAGTTCGTTTGAAAAATTCGTAACGAGCCTCTCTGGCAGCGGCTTCGGTCTGTTTGACATTTTCATCAAGTCTTTCGGCTCTGAATTTAATGTCAAATTCCGCGCAAAATCTTTGCGCATTCGCTTCTTCGTCGTCGGATTCTTCTCCGCGCCAAGCATGGTTTAAGTGCGCGGCAACTACGTTAAAGCCGTATTCGTCCGAGAGTTTCTTCACAATATGCAAAAGGCACATTGAGTCCCATCCGCCTGAAAACCCAACGACAACCGTCGTTTCGGGGCTTAGCGGTATGTATTTTTCCAAAACATTTTTGACTGTTGTTAGCATTTTATCCTGCGCGCTGTTTCTACTGCCTGATTAATTATTTCCATATTACACCAAAATTCGGAATTTTTCACGTACTTATCAACCAAAATTCGTGCAAATGACCCATATCCGATTCCGAAAATTTTGATGTTCTCTTTTTTTACCAACTCTATTGTTTTTTCGTTGCAACCGCCAGACAGTATAAGAAGCGCGTTTTCATCCTTTAAGGATTTTGCAAATTCGACAGCTTCTTTCGCGGACAAAAGTTCATTCGTCGTTCCTGTCATTGCTTTTCCGTCGGTTTGAAATATTAATTTTTTAGGGGCAATAATTTTTGATGCTTCTCTTATGATTTCTTTCGTTTCGGCTAAATCGCGTTTGCCGTATGAGTTACAGATGCTGATATCAATGTTCGGAAAATTTTTGTGGATTTCTAAAACCCGCGAGATGACCTCGGATTTTGAAACTCCGTTTGTGTGCAATTCCACCGTGTTTATTCCGAAATCTTTTAGTTCGTTTAATCTTTCAATCGGGTCGACTGCTTCCTTATAATAAGATATATTCGGACATTCTGAGCATTTCCTGCAACCGATGCAGCGTTCTTTGATTACTGTAAAATCGCTCGTAATTGCGTTATAGGGGCAGTTTTCGAGACATTTTCCGCACTTTGTACAATTTGCCGAGTCAATTTCTGCTTTTGAGCCGTGAATGTCGTCGCCGAAAGAAAAACTTACGCAAATATTAAAATTTGCAGGGTCAAGATTTTGCGATTTAATGCCCTCAAAAAGCGCTGATAATGCTTGTTTATCCGCCGTAATATCAAACATATCGGCGCCTGCTTTTGCATATATTGCACCGATTGCTTTGATGTCCGAAAGCGAAGTGTTTCCAAGCCCTAAGATGATTTTTGTCGCGATTTTGTCGTTTGGCATTATTGATTATCCAATGTGCTTTGAATTTTCTTTAAGACAGGAAGTAAATCGTCAAAAGTCGTGTCATACAAGTTAGTTGTCGGGTCGAGGTTTGATTGGCAACCTAACTTTTTGAGTTCCGTTGCAACCTGACCGCTCAAAGCACCCCCTTGTGACAAAAGCATTTTTATAATCGCAAGTTGGTTGTTCAAAACCGCGATATCAAGCGAGGTTAAACCGTCGCTGGTCTTTTTGTTAACGTCAGCACCATTATCCAAAAGGATTTTTACAATTTCCGCATTATCATTGAAAACCGCGTAATGAAGAGGCGCAAGACCCTCTTTTGTCATAATGTTTATTCCAAAAAAGTTCTTTGCAACCTTTGCGACTTCGGTGGCATTGTCCGTGTTAATAAGGTCACAAAATGCTTCTACAATTTGTTGCTTTTTCTGCTCGGCAGAAAGGTTTTGACTCTTTACGGGCGCCTTCTGTGCTATTGCCAATAAATTTTTATCTATCGAAATTTCTGAATTTTCTTCTGATGAAAGTGCGTTTTCATCAAAAATTTCACTCTTAATAACAGGAAAATCTGTTTTATTTTCTATAAGTTCATCTTGTGCAGCCGTTTCCGTATTGACAACTTCGGCTTCGACGGTTTGTTGAGCAACAGGCGCTTCAGTTGCGGGAGTTTCAACCGTTGTATTTTCGGTCAAAGGATTTTCGGGCGCAGTTGTTTCCGATGAGGTTTGTTCTGTTTCAGCCGGTTCAACATCTGTTGCAACATTTTTTAGGAGTTTTGTTTCCCCGCCTGCTTTTGTGAGAAGATTTTCGAGTTCCTTGTCGTTTTCTTTAATTGCTCTATCAAGAGCGCTATAACCCTCGTTATCGGGCAAATTTATATTAATATCAGCCTTAACGAAAAGTTCTACCGCTTCCGTGTCATTTTTAATAATCGCCTCAGAAAGCCCGTCGTTAGTAAACTCGTAGCCTTTCATCATTAAATCACACTTGTATTCTTCAAAATTATCCGAATTATCGTCTGCCATTGCGGGCAGATACGAATTAGCCAATAAAATAAGGCTTATTAATAATATAAATCTAATCACTCTTCTTGCACTTTCACACGTGTTACAAAATGTTTACAAATTGCACTTTCAGTATAGTTTTTTTTTCTGAAAAAGTAAAGCAATTTTTGGGGTTCGTGATATAATTTCGTATAAAGAAATTAGAGGTAAGTCATGGAAGTTTTGGAAAGCTACGACGTTAAGGATATATCCCTTGCGGAACAGGGGAAAAGAAATATTGAATGGGCACTCAGAGATATGCCCGTCATCCGAAAAATCAGAGAACGTTTTTCTGTTGAAAGACCTTTTGAAAATTTAAGAATAGCAAGCCGTGTTCACGTTACGAAAGAAACGGCTAATTTAATGATAACTTTAAAAATGGGCGGCGCAAAGATTGCACTTGCGGCTTCAAACCCTTTGTCTACGCAAGATGACGTTGCAGCAGCGCTCGTAAAATATTGGGACATTCCTGTTTTCGGCTTTACGGGCGAAGACGGTGAAGTCTATGCAAGACACGTACAAGCGGTTTTGGACACAAAACCTCAATTTATTATTGATGACGGCGGAGATTTGGTTGTTGCCGTGCATACGGAAAGACGTGATTTGCTCCCGAATATTATTGGTTCTTGCGAAGAAACCACAACCGGGATTATCAGATTGAACGCTATGGAAGCGGACGGAACACTTGCGTTTCCTGCTGTCGGTGTCAATGAATCAATGACGAAATATATGTTTGATAACCGTTACGGTACAGGTCAAAGCGTTATGGACGGTATTTTCAGAGCAGCAAATATTTTGCTCGCAGGAAAAACCTTTGTAATGTGCGGTTACGGCTGGTGCGGCCGCGGTGTCGCAATGCGCGCAAGAGGCTTGGGCGCAAACGTTATTGTGACGGAAGTTGACCCGTTGAAGGCGCTTGAGGCCGCAATGGAAGGCTATCGCGTAATGCCGATGGAAGAAGCGGCAAAACTCGGTGATATCTTCATTTCTGTAACGGGAGATATGAATGTTATTGATGTTCACCATATTCTGGAAATGAAAGACGGTGCTATTATCGGTAATGCAGGACATTTTGACATTGAAATCAATATGAAAGACTTGCAACACCATGTGAATAGCGTTGTTCCCGTTCGTGAAAACTTTGACAGATACGAGTTGGATAACGGAAAATCCGTACATATCATTGCGCAAGGCAGATTGGTTAATTTGGTTGCGGCAGAAGGTCACCCCGGATCCGTAATGGACATGAGTTTCGCAAATCAGGCTTTGGGTGCTGAATTTATCATCAAAAATCGTGAAAATCTTGCTAATAAGGTTTATACTTTGCCGAGAGAAATCGACGAAAAAATTGCATCGTTAAAACTTGATGCAATGGGGATTAAGTATGATAAGTTGACGGATGAGCAATACAGATATTTGCATTCGTGGGCGAGCGCAGAATAAAATTTGATTTATATGATTTTGAAAAAGTCCTCGTGAGGGGACTTTTTTGTTTCTATAATTGTAAATACGGAATTAGACCGATACGCATTTTGCGGAATTTTTAAGACAATTTTTGTCGCAAATCGCGAGAAATTATACAATTTGTAAAGTTGTAAAAAATTTTTTGAAAAATATAGTTGCATTTTTTTTTTGCTTGTATTAGTATTAAATCACCAGCGAGGGGGATTAACTCAGTTGGTAGAGTGCCTGTTTTGCACGCAGGATGTCAGGAGTTCGAATCTCCTATCCTCCACCATTTTGAAAAAAGGAGCCTTTAAGGGCTCTTTTTTCTTGCCCTGATTTAATTTTGAGAGTTCGATTATTTTTAAGTGAACCCCAAAGTGTGATTTTCGTTGCGTAAAGTCCACCATTTAAAAGACAGTAAAGAAAGCAATTTCGGAGACTGTCTTTTTTATTTGCGAAAAATTGCATTCAACATAAATTGACAACCATTTCTGATTGCTGCCCCATTGCAATACCTGTCAAAAATTTGTATAATACTTTTGATGTATAAGGAGTTTGTATAATGGTTGATAGTTCTGAGCAAAATAATGCAAAGTTCGTTTCGTATCGTAATTCTAATAAAAAGCAAAAATTGTTTGGTTTTAGCACAAAACAATCATTGTTTTTTTTCGGAATGATATTTGTTTTGTATACATTTTTTTCTAATCAATCATTTGCATTGGGTAAATATGATAAACAATATAAAATAAACCTTGTTCGTTCTTCTAAAACGGAAATACCACGTTGTAGACATTTTTTAACGCAATTAGGTAATGGAAATGTTGTAATTACAGGAAATGTTCCATTGGTGGGGCGAGGAGAAAATGATTCTAATATAAGGCAAATAGAAATATATAATTTGAAAACAAACAAAACAAAGAAAGCAGGCTTTATGAACTTACCATCTTGTATGCATAATGCAATTTTGCTAAAAGATGGTCGTGTTTTAATATTGGGTGGAGATAAAATGCCATCTGCCGATTATGATATAGACAAAAGAATACAAATCTATAATCCCCAAAGTAATGATTGTGAAACAATTGTTACTGAGTTTTCTTTGAGTAGTCGCCCGATTTGTTTACTAGAAAACGGTAATGTTTTTATAAAAATACAGGATGATGGTCATAAAAAAAAATATTATTATTGCATTTTTAATCCCAATAATAATTCATTGAATAAATATCCAAGTCCTGAATCAATAACATCAGTATTAAAATGTGGAGAAGACACGATTGTAATAACCCGTTCTTATTCTTTTTCACGAAAAAATATAAATGATGAATTTTATTGTAC
>CEAC01011905.1_pt1 | contig 25483 bp, 19 predicted proteins | sample 557411 | NCBI WGS metagenome assembly CEAC01 (sample SAMEA3182094, study PRJEB8094) | gut metagenome | biome: human; feature: gut; material: Stool; isolation source: human stools | place: Canada | collected 2012-02-21
TTGTGCGCTTCGCGCAACCATGATTTTGATTCCTTTTACTCAGTTTTAGCAGGCCTCCGTCTGCGGGATCGCACTGCGAAAAGAGCGGGTGTCGTCACCCGCTGCTTTTCGCAGTGCTTGATCTTTCGGTGTTTTTGGATCAAGCCAAAAGCACAAGAAAAATCTGAGAGAAGAAAAACAATAGGATTAATTTTTCGGGAAGCATCCCGCCCCTTCGATTCGGCCTTTCCTGCGAACAGCAGTTTTTACCACCTTTTACTGCCGAAAGGAGGCTGCGGTGCGCTGCGCGCAACCATGATTATTTCATCTCTTGAATTTCATTCTTCTTTTTCTTAGGCTTTTTGATGCGGATTTCGTAATTTTGTCACATAGTATTTCGAAAAAGAGGAAAAACGAAGAGAGAAATTCAAGAATATGGCAAAAGAGTTCAAACGCTATCTGGTGACGTCGGCGCTCCCCTATGCCAACGGGCCGGTGCATATCGGTCATCTGGCGGGGGTCTACATCCCGTCCGACATCTACACGCGCTATCTGCGCCGCCGCGGGCGCGACGTGCTGTCGATCTGCGGCAGCGACGAGCACGGCGTGGCGATCACGATCAAGGCGCGCAAGGAGGGGGTCTCGCCCAAGGAGATCATCGACCGCTACCACAACCTCATCAAGCGTTCGTTCGAACGGCTCGGCATGTCGTTCGACATCTATTCGCGCACCTCGTCGCCCGTCCATGCCCAAACGGCGTCGGATTTCTTCCGCAAGCTCTACGCCGAGGGCAAGTTCGTCGAGAAGACCTCCGAGCAGTACTACGACGAGGAGGCGCAGCAGTTTCTGGCCGACCGTTACATCGTGGGCACCTGTCCCCACTGCCAGAACGAAAAGGCCTACGGCGACCAGTGCGAGAAGTGCGGATCGACGCTTTCGCCCGACGAACTGATCGCACCCCACAGCGCGTTGTCCGGTTCGCCGCTCGTCAAGCGCGAGACCAAGCACTGGTACCTGCCGCTCGACAAGTACGAGGGATTTCTGCGCGAGTGGATTCTCGAAGGGCACAAGGAGTGGCGTCCCAACGTCTACGGGCAGTGCAAGAGCTGGCTCGATCTGGGATTGCAGCCGCGTGCCGTGAGCCGTGATCTGGACTGGGGCATCCCCGTTCCGGTCGAGGGGGCCGAGGGCAAGGTGCTCTACGTGTGGTTCGACGCGCCGATCGGCTATATATCCGCCACGAAGGAGCTGACGCCAGACTGGGAGCGTTATTGGAAGGACTCCGGAACCAAGATGGTGCACTTCATCGGCAAGGACAATATCGTCTTCCACTGCATCGTCTTCCCGTCGATGCTCAAAGCGCACGGCGAGTACATCCTGCCCGAGAACGTGCCGGCCAACGAGTTCCTCAATCTCGAAGGCGACAAGATCTCCACGTCGCGCAACTGGGCTGTCTGGCTGCACGAATACCTCGACGAGTTTCCGGGCAAGGAGGACGTGCTGCGCTACGTGCTGTGCGCCAATGCGCCCGAATCGAAGGACAACGACTTCACGTGGAAGGATTTCCAGGCGCGCAACAACAACGAACTGGTGGCCGTGCTGGGCAACTTCGTCAACCGCGCGCTGGTGCTCACGCAGAAATACTACGGCGGCGAGGTTCCCGCATGCGGCAGCCTCACCGATTACGACCGCGAGACGCTGGCCGAATTGCAGGCGGTGAAGGCGACGCTCGAACAGAATATCGAGAACTACCGCTTCCGCGAGGCGTTGAAGGAGGCGATGAACGTGGCGCGCATCGGCAACAAGTATCTGGCCGACTGCGAGCCGTGGAAACTCGTCAAGACCGATCCCGAACGGGTGAAGACGATCCTCAACATCGCCTTGCAGATCACGGCCAACCTCTCGATCGTCGTCGAACCCTTCATGCCCTTCACCGCGGCCAAGTTACTGGCGATGCTGCGGCTCGAACCGTTGGACTGGGAGCGTATCGGGGCGACCGATCTCGTTGCCGCCGGTCACCGGATCGGGACGCCCGAGTTGCTTTTCGAGAAGATCGAGGACGACGTTATCCAGGCGCAGCTCGATAAGCTGGCGGCGACCAAAGAGGCAAATTTGGCGGCAGAGTCGTCGCAAAATATTGATCCTCAGAAAGATGGTATATCGTTCGATGATTTCCAACGCATGGATATACGTGTTTCGACCATTCTTGCGGCCGAGAAGGTCGCCAAGACCAAGAAGCTGTTGAAGCTGACTGTCGACACGGGTATCGACCGGCGTGAGATCGTGTCGGGCATCGCCGAACATTATACGCCCGAGGAGCTGGTCGGTCGGCAGGTGTTGGTGCTCGTCAATCTCGAACCCCGTACGCTCAAAGGAATCGAGTCGCGCGGTATGATCCTCATGGGCGAGGATGCTGCGGGCAAACTCGTGCTGCTGGAACCGGCGGCTCCGGTAAACAGCGGTGCGGTCGTTGGATAAAAACCTCTTAAACTCTTTAAGATTATGGAAAACGTGGATTGGGCGGCGTTGCCGTTTAACTATCACAAGACGGATTACAACGTCCGCAACTCCTACAAGGACGGCAAATGGGGCGAGCCGGAACTGACGCAGGACGAATATATTTCGGTGCACATGTCGGCCCCCTGCCTGCATTACGGCGTCGAGTCGTTCGAAGGGTTGAAAGCCTTTCGCGGCGCCGACGGCAAGGTGCGGCTCTTCCGTCCCGACGAGAACGGCAAGCGTTTCGCCGCGACGGCCCGCAAACTCTGCATGGCCGAACTGCCCGTCGAAACCTTCGTCGAGATGTGCCGCATGGTGGTCAAGGCCAACGAGCGGTTCGTACCTCCCTACGGGACGGGTGCGACGCTCTATCTTCGACCCTTGGAGATCGGCATGGGTGCTTTCCTGGGCGTACACCCTGCCAAAGAGTTCATAGTGTGCGTCTTCGTCTCGCCTGTCGGAGCCTATTTCAAGGAGGGCATCAAACCGATTCGCGTGATCGTGAATCCCGATTATGACCGTGCTGCTCCACGTGGAACGGGCGATGTCAAGTGCGGCGGCAACTATGCCGCCAGCCTCGAAGCGGGCGAGGAGGCTAACCGGGAGGGATATGCCAATTCGATGTTCGTCGATGCAGTCCACCGGAAATATATCGAGGAGTGCGGCGCCGCCAATTTCTTCGGTATCAAAGACAATACTTACATTACGCCGAAATCGACCTCGATCCTGCCTTCGATCACCAACAAGAGCCTGCGGCAGTTGGCGAAGGATATGGGGATGAAGGTCGAGGAGCGTCCCGTTGCGGTCGACGAGCTCTCGACGTTCGAGGAGTGCGCCGCCTGCGGAACGGCTGCGGTGATCTCGCCTATCGGCTATATCTACGACAAGGAAACGGGTCGCGAATGGAAGTTCGGTGACGAACCGGGCAAGCGCTGCTTGGAGATGTACAACAAATTGCAGGATATTCAGTACGGCCGCTGCGACGATCCCTACGGCTGGACGTTGGTCGTCGAGTAGTATATAGTATAAGGAGCGTATTTCGGGAGGTAGTGTATGAATTTCTCTTGACCTTCGGAAATACGAATTTTGGTACGGAAAACATGCGGTCTCCTTGTGTGACCGCATGTTTTTTTGGGGGAAATACGGTGATTTCATACGCATGTATGAATTGAATTCAAGAGATCATGATTCGTATTGAGACCGAGCGGTTGATTTTACGCCCTTTTTCTGACGGCGATTTGTCCGCTTTATTCATGCTTTTAAGCGACGAAGAGGTCACTGCCTTTCTGCCGATGTTCCCGTTAAAAGATATGGAGGACGCTCGGTCTTACCTCCGGTATATCGAGACGTGGATTCGAAACGGCGGTTTGTATTATGCGATTTGCCTGAAAGATAGCGATTTAGCTGTTGGTTGCATTCATGTGAGCGGCGACGATAGCCATGATCTGGGGTACTGCATTCGCAAAGAGTTCTGGCATAATGGGTTCTGCACGGAGTCTTGTCGGGCTGTCGTCGACCTGCTGCGGCGTATGGGGCTTCCCTATATTACGGCGACGCACGATGTGAACAATCCGCGAAGCGGAAGGGTGATGCAGGCCATAGGGATGCGTTATTGTTATTCTTATGAGGAGTTGTGGCAACCCAAGAATTTTCCGGTTATCTTTCGTATGTATCAGTTGAATTTAGACGGACAGATGACCGGGTGTATCGTGAGTATTGGAATCGCTATCCGGTGCATTTCGTCGACCCCCCCCCTACTCTCCTTTGGTGGATTGTTCCACGTGGAACACGAGAGAGGCGAACCGCGAAGGTTCGCCTCTCTCGTGTTTTTTTTGTGGTCGAATCGGCGTTATCTCCCGAATTTTACAAGCAGGACATTCACGTCGGCGGGCGAAACCCCGGGGATACGCGAAGCTTGGCCGATCGTCGTCGGGCGGATGCGCGTGAGTTTCTGCCGTGCCTCGATCGTGAGCGATTGCATCGAATGATAGTCGAAATCGGCAGGGATGGCGATATTTTCGAGCCGATGCAACTTTTCGGCGATGAATTTTTCCCGCTGGATATATCCGTTGTACTTGATCTGGATCTCCGCTTCTTCGATCGCTTCGGTCGTCATTCCCTTTTCCTCGATCAGTTGCGCGAGCTTGGGGAGGACGCGGGACAGGCCGGCGAAGGCGATTTCGTTGCGAAGCAGGATGTCGTAGAGCTTCCTCCCCTGCTTCATCGGTTCGGAATCGACTGATTTCAGATAGTCGTCGATTTCGCCTGCACGCACGCTCGTGCGGCGGGCGAAGGAAATAAGCGATTCTACGCACGACTTTTTTCGCTCGAAATTCGCAAAGTCTTTTTCCGAAATCAATCCGATTTCATGCCCGAGCGGAGTGAGTCGCAGGTCGGCATTGTCCTGTCGGAGCAGAATGCGGTACTCGGCGCGCGAGGTGAACATCCGGTAAGGTTCGTCGACGCCCTTCGTCACCAAATCGTCGATCAACACGCCGATGTAGGCTTCGTCGCGTTGCAGAACGATCGCCGACTCCCCTACCCGTTTGCGATGCGCGTTGATCCCTGCCAGCAGGCCCTGCGCCGCAGCCTCCTCGTAACCTGTCGTGCCGTTGACCTGGCCGGCGAAATAGAGTCCGTCGACGAGTTTCGTTTCGAGCGTATGGCGCAACTGGGTGGGCGGGAAGTAGTCGTATTCGATCGCATAGCCGGGCCGGAAGATATGGACGTCCTCCAACCCCCGGATCCGGTGCAGCGCCTCGTACTGTACCTCCCACGGCAGCGACGACGAGAAGCCGTTGAGATAGTATTCATTGGTGTTATCTCCTTCTGGTTCAAGGAATAACTGATGCTGTTCCTTGTCGGCGAAGGTGCGCAGCTTGTCTTCGATCGAGGGGCAGTAACGCGGTCCGATGCCGTGGATCGTGCCGTTGAAGAGCGGCGACCGGTCGAAGCCTGTACGCAACGTGGCGTGCACTTCGGGCGAAGTGTAGACCAGAAAACAGGGACTTTGATGTTTAACTGACTGTGTATCAGTGGAAAACGAAAACTTCGACGGATTTTCGTCGCCGTATTGCGGCTCCAATGCCTCGAAGTCGATCGTGCGGGCGTCGAGTCGTGCGGGGGTACCGGTCTTCATGCGCCCCGTTTCGAATCCCATCGCGGCGAGCGATGCGGTGATGCCCGTCGAAGCGGGATCGCCGGCACGTCCGCCCGGCGCGTGCGCTTCGCCGCAGTACATCATGCCGTCGAGGAAGGTGCCGGCCGTGAGGATCACGGCGCGCGCCGTGAACTCGACGCCCATGTACGTGCGCACGCCCGTCACGCGGGGACGCTCCCCTGCCGTGTCGAAGAGCAGTTCTGCGGCCGTATCCTGCCAGATATAGAGGTTCTGCGTATTTTCCAGTTCGTGCCGCCATTCGGCCGAAAAACGGCCTTTGTCGCACTGCGCGCGCGGGCTCCACATGGCCGCTCCCTTCGAGCGGTTGAGCATCCGGAATTGGAGTGTCGTGCGGTCGGTGATACGCGCCGTGCGGCCGCCCAGCGCGTCGATTTCGCGGACGATCTGCCCCTTGGCTACGCCTCCCACGGCGGGATTGCACGACATGTTGGCCAGCTTGGTCATGTCCATCGTTAGGAGCAGCGTGCGCGAACCCATGCGCGCCGCCGCCGAAGCGGCTTCGCAGCCGGCGTGGCCGCCGCCGATGACCAGAATATCGTAGTCGAGCGTCATATCTTGTCGGTTTTCGTGTTCGGAATCGCGAATGTCGCGCGCAGGCCGTGCGGAAGGTCGCCCCGTCGGACGGGGCGGCACGCGGACTGTCGGCGGCGTCACTTTTGCGGGGTCTCCCAGAATCGGAGGTATTTGTCCTCCTTGCGGTGCATCTGCCGCTCGGTGCGCGGCGTCTTGTCGCGCTGTCCGCAGAGGTGCAGCAGTCCGTGCACCACCACGCGGCGCATCTCCTGTAAGGTCGTGGCGCCGTAGATGCGGGCGTTGTCGGCCACCGTCTCCACGTCGATGAAGATGTCGCCGGCGACGGTGCGTGTTCCGCGGCGGTCGCTGTAATCGAAGGTGATGACGTCGGTGAAGTAGTCGTGTCCGAGGTACTGACGGTTCATTTCGAGCAGCCTCTCGGCCGAGCAGAAGATATAGTCGACCTCGGCGAGCGTGTAGCCCTCCTGCTCGGCCACGCGCCGCAGCCACGCGGCGGTGAGCCGTTTCTGCGGCAGCCGGTAGGAGCATCCGTCGGTATGGTATCGTACAGCCATTGTCGTGCAGTCTTTACGGGGTTATTTGCGGAAACAGTCCGAGGCGCGCATCTTCTTGGCTCCTGCGGGCGGATAGATGCCGAATACGAGCCTGTATTCGGTCTTCATGGTCTGGATGTCGACCGCGGGGCCGATGACGCCGATCGCGCTGTTTTTGGCCACTGTCTGCCCCTTGGCGACGCTCACCGAATTGAGGTTGGCGTAGGAGGTGATGTACTGGCCGTGGGCGATGTAGACGTCGAATCGGTTGGTGATGCGGTTGCGCTTCACGTCGACCACCTTCCCTTCGTAGATGGCCGTGATGCGCGCTCCCTTGGGACCCGTGATCTCGGCCATGTTGTCGCGGTAGCGTTTCACGCGCCCGCCCTCGACGGGAAGGTTCAGGTTCGACGTGCGCGTGGAGAACGAGGCTCCCGCCTTGTTGCCCTTGGTGAGTTTCTGCAATTCGGCGATGGCCGTGTCGAGCTGCTCCTCCTGCCGCTCCTTTTCGCGCAGTACGGCCTTTTCGCGCGCCGACATGCGTTGCAGTCGTGCCTTGGCGTTGCGCTGGTCGCGTTCGTAACGGGCCCGTTGGGCGTCGATCTTGCGGCGTGTGGAGTCGAGCGCCTGCTGCTGCGCGGCGAGCAGTTCCTGCTGCCGTCCCACCTCCTGCGCCGTCTCGGCGATCTCGCGCAGCTTCGCTTCGCGCAGCTTGGCCACGCCGCGGATGTTGGCGATGCGACGCGCCACGTCGGCGAAATCCTTCGAGGCGAAGATATAGGTCAGGTAGCTGTTCTGCTTGTAGTTGCGGTAGGCTTCGCGTACCATCGCCGCATATTGGGCGCGGTAGCGTTCCAGCCGGACGTTGAGCGCGCCGGCCGTGCTGTCGCTCGCGGCGAGTTGTTCGGCGAGCAGCGACAGCTGGCTTTCGGTTTCGTCGAGCAACTGGCGGCGCGATGCGATCTGCCGCGAGAGCCGCCGCACGCTCTGCTGTTCCGAATTCTTGCCCTTCTTGATCGAGGTGAGTTCCTGTTCGCCGCGTGCGATCTGCTTTTCGAGCGCATCGATGGCGCGCTGCTTCTCGGCGATCTGCCGTTGCAGGTCGCCCTTTTGCCCTGCCGCCGGAACGGTCAGACAGAGCAGCAAGCCGAGGATCAGTGCGAAGCGTGTCATGGCGCGGCGGGCGTTTGCGCCGCCTCTTTCAGGCGGCGGAACCGTTCGACGATCGCGTCGGGGTCGTCGTAACCCCCTTCGAGCGCCTTTTTCCAGTAGACTTCGGCCATGAACTTCTCGCCCAGCGCGGCCAGGATGTCGCCGTAGTGGAGTTGCAGGTCGGGACTTTGGCTGCGGTCGAGCGAAAGGGCCTGCTGCATGGTTTTCTTCGCTTCGTCGTAACGTCCCAACCGGTAGAGCACCCATGCGTAGGTGTCCAGATAGGTCGGGTTGTTCTCTTCGAGCACGATCGCGCGCCCCGCCATGGCGAGCGCCCGTTCCAGGTCGCGCCCTTCGAGCGAGAGAAAGTAGGCGTAGTTGTTGAGCACCATCGCGTTGTCGTAACGCAGCGCGAGCGAACGGTCGTAGGCGTCGTAGCACTTGCGCATGCAGCGTGCCGCGGGGCCTTTGCGGCTCTCGTAGAGCGACGCTTTGGGCCGTCGGTCCTCCGACTGCTTCTGCAACGCCTGCTGGCCCATCAGGTGATAGGTTTCGCCGATGATGCCCCAGACGGCGCCCCGCAGCGAGTCACCCGGTGCCAGGCGAAGCGAGTTCTTGTAGAATTTCAGCGCTTCGTCGTACCGTTTGGCGTAGGAGAGCATCTGTCCCTTGCGCAGGTGGAGGTCGACGTTTTCGGGGAAGAGCTTCATCGCGCGGGAAGTGTAGTGCTCCACCGAGTCGGGCCGCTGCTTGTAGCTCTCGATGTCGATCACCATGTTGAAGTAGTCGATCCGGGGCGGGAGGTCGTCGAGATGCGTCTTGTAGTAGGTCAGCGCGTCGTCGAGCTGCCCCGAGGCGATCAGGTGGTCGCCGTAGAGCTTCACCACGCGCGGATCGTGCGGATATTTCATCGCCAGCGTCGTAGCCAGGTCGTTGATTTGCAGGTAAAAGGTGCTGTAAAAATTCCGGTCGCCGGTGATCCGGTCGAAATAGGTGAGCTTGTCGTCGAGCGGCATTTCATCGCTCGCGAAGAGCCGCCGCGTGTAGTTGAGCGAGGAGGCGTAGTCGCGCCGTTCGTTGTAGAATTCGCTGTACGTGGCCAGTACGGCGACGCTCGTCGAATCGATGCGGTAGGCCTCGGCGAATTGTACCAGCGCCAGCGAATCTTTCTTCTGGCGGGCGTACAACTCGCCCAGCAGCAGATAGTTCTCGGCCTTGTAGGGGGCGGCTTCGATGAGCGCCTGCGCTTCGGCTACGGCGCGGTCGTATTGGCGGGTTCCCACCAGCAGGCGGCGTTTGAGTTCCGACAGGGCGTCGATCCTGCCGAAACGCACTTCCGCCGAATCGAGCACGGCGATCGCCGAGAAGGGTTGCCCCTCCTGGTCGTAGAGCATCGCCAGCACGCGGTAGGAGTCGGGATTCTGTGCGTCGACCTCGCGCAGCCGGTTGTAGGTGCGGATCGCGTCGCGGTAGCGGTCGTTGAGAATCTGCGCCTGCCCCAGTTGCAGCAGGTACCATTTGTCGGTCGTGTCGGTGCGGAAGGCGCGTTCGGCATGGCGCAGGGCGGCGGGAGCATCGTTGTAAAGCAGCAGTTCGGCCAGTTCGTACCATGCGGGCCCGTAGGTCGAATCGGCTTCGACGGAGCGTTCCAGCGACGCGCGGGCCGCGGCGGTGTCCCGCTCGATGAAGGCCTGCTTGATCCCTTCGGTGAAGAGGTAGAATCCCCGGAGCGAGTCGGGCACCTGCGGCGCCGGCGCGACCTGCGGGGTTTTCCGGGCGAAAGCGCCGCAGAAGACCGCAGTGAGCAGGAGCAGAAGGAGTGTTTTTCGCATCGTCGGGGGTGTCATATGCTGTTAAACGGAACGGGGGCGGCGCTTCGTATGCGTTGCCCCTCGCGTTTTCAATCCAACTCGGTATCGAACTGGCGGAGGAAGCGCACGTCGTTTTCGAAATAGAGCCGCAGGTCGCCCACGCCGTATTTGAGCATGGCGATACGTTCGATGCCCATGCCGAAGGCGAAGCCCGAATATTTCTGCGGATCGATGCCGTTGGCCTCCAATACGTTGGGGTCGACCATGCCGCAGCCCAGAATCTCCAGCCAACCCGTGCCCTTGCAGACCGGACAGCCCTTGCCGCCGCAGAGGTTGCACGAGACGTCGACCTCGGCCGAGGGTTCGGTGAAGGGGAAGTACGACGGACGCATCCGGATGGCCGTCTGTTCTCCGAAGAGTTCTTTGGCGAAGAACAGCAGCGATTGTTTCAGGTCGGCGAACGAAACCCCTTCGTCGATGTAAAGCCCTTCGATCTGGTGGAAGATGCAGTGGGCACGGTAGGAGATGGCCTCGTTGCGGAAGACGCGGCCGGGGCAGATGACGCGGATCGGCGGGCGGTGGTGCTCCATCGTGCGCACCTGGATCGACGAGGTGTGGGTGCGCAGCAGGATGTCGGGGTTCTTCTCGATGAAGAAGGTGTCCTGCATGTCGCGCGCCGGATGTTCGGGCGGGAAGTTGAGTGCCGAGAAGACGTGCCAGTCGTCCTCGATTTCGGGCCCGTCGGCCACCGTATAGCCCAGCCGCGAGAAGATCTCGACGATCTGGTTCTTCACCAGCGAAATCGGATGGCGCGACCCGAGCTGCTCGGCCGAACCGGGACGGGTCGGATCGCCGATGGCTTCGGCATCGTCGGCCCTGCTCTCCTGCAATTCGGCGCGCAGGGCGGCGACCCGCTCGGTGGCGGCCTGTTTCAGGGCGTTGAGCCGCTGCCCCACTTCGCGTTTGAGTTCGGGAGCCACCCTCTTGAACTCCTCCATCAGCGCGTTCAGTTCGCCCTTTTTCCCCAGTACCTTGATGCGGAACTCTTCGACTTCGGCCGCCGTTTTGGGGCGGAACTCTTCGACACGCCGCAGAAGTTCTTCGATTTTGCCAATCATATTTTGCGGTTTTATACTTTTTGCCTAATTTTATACGCTATATAAAATGCAAAGTTATAAATTTTTTGAGATATGTTGCGCAAATCGCTCGCTTTTGTCGTCGTTGCACTCCTCCTCGCCGCGGGGGCGTCGGCCCAGAGCGTCGGGCTCGTGCTGAGCGGCGGAGGGGCGAAGGGACTCTACCATATCGGGGTGATCCAGGCGCTCGAAGAGAACGAGATTCCGATCGATTACGTCGCCGGAACCTCCATGGGTTCGATCATCGCGGCGCTCTACGCGGCGGGCTATTCGCCAGAGGAGATGCGCGCGATCGTCGATTCGGGGCAGGTTCGGGAGTGGGTTTCGGGCCGCATCGATTCGCGTTACGCCTCCTATTACCGCCAGATGCAGGATCAGCCCTCGATGCTTACGCTGCGGCTCAATCTGCGCGACGAGGAGAAGCGCAGCGACGCCAAGAACAAGTCGCGGCTGGTGCTGCCGAGCCATCTCATTTCGTCGTCGCAGATCGATCTGGCGCTCGCCGAACTGCTGACGCCGGCTTCGACGGCCTCCGGCGGCGATTTCGACCGGCTCATGGTGCCGTTCCGGTGCGTGGCCAGCGACCTGGTGGCGCGCAAACCCTATGTGCTCAAAACGGGCGACCTGGGCGAAGCGGTGCGTGCCTCGATGGCCATTCCGCTGGCGTTCAACCCGATCGAGAAGGATTCGATGCTGCTCTACGACGGCGGTATCTACGACAATTTTCCGTGGAAACCCCTCGACGAAACCTTCCGTCCCGACTACCTGATCGGCAGCAAATGTACGTCGGGCAACACCGAACCCAACGCCAAAAGCATCATGGACCAGGTGTGGATGCTCACCATGGAGAAGACCGATTACGACATGCCGGCCGGCCGCAGCACGCTTATCGAGCGGGCGGTCGACGTTTCGATGCTCGACTTTTCTCAGGCCGACGCCATTATCCAGTCGGGTTATGACGATACGATGGCGCTGATGGACTCGCTCAAAAGCGCCGTTCCGCGCCGCATGTCGCGGGGCGAGGCGCTGCGCCGCCGCGCCGCCTTCCGCGAACGCTGCCCCGAGCTGCTTTTCAACCGCTACGCGATCGAGGGGCTGAATCCCGCCCAGACGACCTACGTGCGCGACAACATGCAGCTCGACCACCAGCACGACGGCGAACCGAAGATCCTTTCGTTCGAGCGGGTGAAGGACAAATACTTCTCGGTGCTGGCCGACGGCAATTTCTCCACCGAATACCCCTACATGCGCTACGATCCGAAGTCGGGCTATTACGGCATCGATTTCCGGCTGACGACCAAGCCCGACTACAAAATCCTGATCGGCGGTAACATCTCGTCGACGGCCTTCAACCAGGCCTACGTCGGGTTCGAATACCACCGCATCCGCCATGCGGCCAACCGCTACTACACCCACCTGTTCCTCGGGCCGGTGTCGTCGGCCGTCATGCTGGGCGGACGGACGGACTTCTTCCTCTGGCGGCCGCTGTTCGTCGATTATTCGTACAACTTCACGGCCCGCAACTACAAGAACGGCAATTTCGGCAACCTCACGTCGGTGTCGAACACCGAGTCGATGAAGTTTCTGGAAAACTTCCTCTCGCTGGGATTCGGCTTTCCGGTCACGCACCGCAGCGCCTTCGTGATCCGGCTCAACGGCGGACAGGAGCGCTACTATTACAGCCTCGACCGCGCCTCCTACAAGGAGAACTACTACGAGGATCTGACCACGCTCAACTACATTTCGCCGAAGATCGAGCTGCGGCGCAGTTCGCTGGACAGGATGATCTTCCCGCACTCCGGTACGTCGCTCTCGCTGTCGGGCATCTATCTCTACGGCCGCGACCGTTTCGTGCCGAGTCCCTATTCGCGCGACGAGCAGCGGCTGCGCAAGTCGAAGCGGGATGTCTCGTGGTGGGGCGCCCGCATCGTGTGGAACCAGTATTTCCAGATTTCGGGCAGCAAATGGTTTTCGCTGGGTTACGGCGCCGAGGCTGTCGTGACGACGATCCCCACGCTGAGCAACGACAAGGTGACGCGCATGCTGATGCCGGCCTACCGGCCTACGCTCCATTCGCGGACGGTCTACATGCCCGAATACCGCGCCAAGCGCTATGCGGCGGTCAGCGTGATGCCGACCTTCGATTTCAGCGACCGGTTCTTCCTGCGGACGGGCATCTACGCGATGTTCGCCGAGCGGTTCCGACCGACCGACGACAGGATGCGTTACATCGTCGACGCGTCGCTGGTCTATCATACGGGCATCGGCCCGATCAGCCTCTCGCTGACGAAGTACAACGTCAAGAACTGGGACAACCTCTTCCTGACCTTCAATTTCGGCTATGCGATGTTCCGTCCGCGCGGAATCCACTATTGACGACCCTATGGTTTAACGATTCGACGACTATATGACACAAGAACCCAAAATCACGGCGGCGCTGATCTACGACTTCGACGGTACGCTGGCGCCCGGCAACATGCAGGAGTACGATTTCATTCCCGCCGTCGGCCAGAGCAACAGGGAGTTCTGGAACGACGCCAATTCGCTGGCCGAGGAGCAGGACGCCGACATGACGCTCACCTACATGGCCAAGATGCTCGAAGCGGCGCGCTCGCGCAAACTGTCGCTGCGCCGCGAGGCGTTCCAGGAGTCGGGACGCAACATCCGGCTCTTTCCGGGCGTGAAGGAGTGGTTCGGCCGCATCAACGCCTACGCCGCCGCGCGGGGCGTGCGCGTGCTGCACTACATCAATTCGTCGGGCTTGAAGGAGATGATCGAGGGGACGCCCATCGCGCCCGAGTTCCGCAAGATCTACGCCTGCTCGTTCCTCTACGACGTCGACGGCATCGCCTACTGGCCCGGCGTGGCGGTCAACTACACCAATAAGACGCAGTTCATCTTCAAGATCAACAAGGGCGTCGAGTCGGTGTCGGACTGCAAACTGGTCAATCAGTATATCGAGGAGCGCGAACGTCCCGTCCCTTTCAGCCGTATGATCTACGTGGGCGACGGGACGACCGACATTCCCTGTATGCGGCTGGTGAAGAACTTCGGCGGACACTCGATCGCCGTCTACAACCCCGCGTCGGCGAAGGTGGGGCGCAAGGACCTGGCGTCGCTCATCCGCGACAACCGCGTCAACCACGTCTGTGCGGCCGATTATACCGAAGGATCGGAGATCGACCGGCTGGTGAAACTCATCATCGACAAGATTGCGGTCGACTTCGAGCTGCAACAGCTCGAAATCCCGCGTTAAACGCATCGCTCATGAAGATCGTATTCGCAACCAACAACGCCCACAAGCTCGCCGAGGTGCAGGCCGTGTTGGGCGACGCCTACGAACTGGTGACGCCGCGCATGTGCGGCGTGGAGGAGGAGATTCCCGAAAACCAGCCGACGCTCGAAGGCAATGCCTCCGAGAAGTCGCACTACCTGCGCGCCTGTACGGGGCTCGACTGCTTCGCCGACGATACGGGGCTCGAAGTCGAGGCGCTGGACGGCGCGCCGGGCGTCCATTCGGCGCGCTATGCCTCCGACGGCCACGACTTCGCGGCCAACAACCGCCTGCTGCTGCGCAACTTGGAGGGGGTGGCCAACCGCCGCGCACGCTTCCGCACGGTCATTTCGCTGCTTGTGGGCGACGAGGAGCACCTCTTCGAAGGGGTCGTCGAGGGGCGCATCGTCGAACGGGAGAGCGGAGCCGAGGGGTTCGGTTACGATCCGCTCTTCGTGCCCGACGGCTGCGACCGTACCTTCGCCGAGATGTCGCCCGACGAGAAGAACGCCGTATCGCACCGCGGGCGCGCCGTGCGCAAACTGGTCGCCTTCCTGCGCGCCCGCGGTGAAAAGTGACACCCCGACTTCGACACTCTGGCCGATGACCGATAAAGCCCTCCTTCTGCACTGGCTGGCAGCCTGCTCCGGCCCGCTGCTGGCCGCAGGTGCCGCGCAGGCGCAGCAAGCCGCCCCCGCGCAGCGCCCCAACATCCTCTTCATTCTGACCGACGACCAGCGGTGGGACGCCGTGGGATACGTCAACCCGATCGTCCGCACGCCGCACATCGACTCGCTGGCCCGCGAAGGGGTCTGCTTCCGCAACGCCTTCGTCACGACGCCGATCAGCGCCGCCAGCCGCGCGTCGCTGCTTACGGGCATGTACGAGCGCACGCACGGCTACACCTTCCGGCAGGGCCCGCTCAAAGAGCCTTACATGCAGCAGTCCTATCCCGTCCTGCTGCGTGCGAGCGGCTATACGACCGCCTATTTCGGGAAGTTCGGCGTCACCTATCCCGGTGCGCAGCGGCTCTTCGACGCGGCCGACCTCTACGACCGCCGCGGCAAATTCCCCGACCGCCGCGGCTATTTCTACAAGACGATCGACGGCGATACGGTACACCTGACCCGCTATACGGGCTACGAGGCGCAGCGATTCCTGCGCGAAGTCGATCCGTCGAAGCCCTTCTGTCTGTCGCTCGGTTTCAGTGCCCCGCATGCCCACGATCCCGCACCGGAGCAGTATTTCTGGGAGCCGTGGGCCGATTCGCTCTACCGCGACCTGACCGTCGCGCCGCCGCTGCTGGCCGACGACCGCTACTTCGAGGAGCTGCCCGAGGCGGTGCGCAGGGGCTACAACCGCGTGCGCTGGACGTGGCGCTACGATACGCCGCAGAAGTACCAGCACAGCGTCAAGGGCTACTACCGCATGATCTCGGAGGTCGACCGCGAGGTGGGAGCTATCCGGCAAGTGTTGCGCGAGCGGGGGCTCGACCGCAATACGATCATCGTCTTCATGGGCGACAACGGTTATTTCCTCGGCGAGCGGCAGCTGGCCGGCAAATGGCTGATGTACGACCGTTCGCTGCGGGTGCCGATGCTCATCTACGACCCGCGCGGCCGCGACCCCCGCGAGGTGGAGGACATGGTGCTCAATATCGACGTTCCGGCGACGATCCTCGATGCGGCGGGCGTCGCCGTGCCCGAAGCCTATCAGGGCGTCAGCCTGCTGGGCTACACCCGCGGCGAGGCGCCGGCCGCCGACCGCGAAGCGTTCCTGTGCGAACATCTCTGGGAGCTGGACGAAATCCCTTCGAGCGAGGGAATCCGCACCGAGCGGTGGAAATACATGCGTTACCGCTTCATCCCGGGTCGGGAGGAGCTTTACGATCTGGCGGCCGATTCGGAGGAGGCGGTCAATCTCGCCTCCGATCCGGCCTACGGCCGGACGTTGGAGGAGCTGCGCCGGGAGTGCAACCGGCAGATCGAACGTTACGTCTCGCTGCGCCGCCACTGATTCCGGGCGAAGGTGTTCCTCCCGAAAAATCCATGCCGGAGAACAGTGCGCAGCCGCGGCCGTACGCTTTTTCGGGGAAATCGGTTCGGAATGCTTCTCGGGGATTTTTCTGCCGGAATGAAGGCTTTCCCCGGATTTTCCCGATGGAATGCAACCTTTTGTGGCTTAAAATGTTCGGATCGTTATTCCGTGCCGGAACATGCTGCCGGCGTGCGGTTTGCATCTCTTCGGAAAAAAGCGTATCTTTATCGGAAGAGCCGGCGTCGGAGGGCGGCCGGCTCATCGCCCTCGGCGGCCTGCTGCCTGCGGGGCGGATACTGCCTGCGAAGAGATGAAAGAAACCCTATTTATTCACTTAACTCAACTGTTTATGAAACATTTTATCCTATGGGGTCTGACGCTCGCGGCCGTGGTGCTGGGCGGGTGCTCGGACGATTACGACGACACGGAGCTTCGCACGGGGTTGAACGATCTGCGGGATCGCGTCGCGAAACTCGAAACGCAGCTGACGAAGCTCAATGGCGAAATCACGACGATCGATGCGCTGGTCAGGAAATTGGAGAGCAATGTCTCGGTGGTGAAGGTCGAGCCGGGCACGGACGGCAAAAGCTACACGATCTACTTTTCGGACGACACGAAAGCGGTGATTGCCAACGGCCAGGACGGCGCCGCGGGCAAGGATGCTCCGGTGATCGGCGTGAAGGAGGAGGACGGCGTCTACTACTGGGCGCAGACGATCGACGGAAAGACGACGATCCTCGAAGTCGACGGGCAGAAACTGCGCGTGACGGCCGAAGTTACCCCCCCCCGGCTGTCGGTCGACGAAGAGGGTTACTGGGAGGCGAGCTATGACGGCGGAGATACGTGGGAGCGGATCACGAATGCCGCGGGCGAGCCGGTGAAGGCCGTGACGGACGACGGATCGTCGATTCAGGACTCGTTTTTCAGCGCCGTGACGCAGGACGACGGCAACGTCTATTTCACGCTGACCGACGGGTCGGTCATCACGGTCGCGAAGCGGACGGATTTCTACCTGATCCTGCGCAAGGCTCCCGATGTGGCACCCTTCGTCTACGGCGAGACCAAGACCTATGAGATCGAGAGCGCCGGCGTGGCGGAGACGATTCTCACCAAACCCGACGGATGGCGCGTGGCATTGAAGGACGACGTGTTGAGCGTGACGGCTCCGGCGGCCGACGCTGCGGGCTTCGAGGCCGAAGGCACGGTGGCCGTGATCTATTTCGACGGTGCGGAGCGCAGCTCGGTGGCCAAGTTGGGCGTCGTGGTCGACAAGAGCCAGACCGGCGTGACCGAGGGCGACGACTTCACGATCGACATCACCGAGGTGACCGACAAGAGCGTCACGGCGACCGTCACGCCGAAGGACGCTTCGATCTATTACTATGTTTCGGCTTACGATGCCGAGACGTTCGATGAAAAGGGCGAGGCGGCCGTCGTCGCCGAACTGAAAGCGATGTTCGATTTCTATGTTCAGTATGGAATGTGGGATTATTACAAAGAGACGCTGATGTCGAAGGGAACGGCTACCTATACCACGCCTGAGGCGACGCCGCTCGCGGCCGGTGCGTCTTATTATCTGATCGCCTTCGGATTGGAGGAAAACAGCGAAGGAACCGCATTGATACCCAATACCGCCGTAATGAAGGTTCCCTTCAAGACGACTACGCCGGTGGTGGTCAATACCAAATACCGCGTCACGGTCGACAACATCACGTGGTACGGCGCCGGGTACAGTGTGGTGCCGAGCGACGACCTGCACTATTTCCACGGCATCGTCAAGAAGTCGGCCTTCACCGGCGGGCAGGGGCAGCCTCTGACCGACGCGGAGGTGGCCGCCGCCTATGTCAAGGAGTATGAGACTCGTTATTACGACGAGCTTTACATGGATGATCCGACGACGATCAAGTGGACGGATCTTTCTTCCTGCGGTACGCAGCGGCAGGTCGTTCCGCGCGCCTGGATCCGCGAAAACGAACTGGCCAACGAGGCGATCCGTCCGCTGGTCGCCGAGACGGACTACTGCCTGATCGCCTTCGGCGTCGACGGCAAGGAGCTGCGCACGGATGTGGCGAAGAAGGAGTTCCGCACGCCGGCCTTCACGCCGACCGAGGAGTGCACGTTCGACCTCGACGTGACGGTATCGCGTCAGAATCTCTCGATCAAGGTCACGCCGTCGAACAAGAACCTGACCTATATCTGCCACCTCGACAAGAGTGCGACCTATTATGAGTTCGAAAACGACATGCAGTATGCGGCCGACGACCTCTTCTGGACGAAATACAACCTCGAAGCGGGCCGGACGCTCTCCGACGAGCTGCTGACGGGCGACATCGAAATGAAGGCCGAGAATCTGTGGGCTTCGACCGGTTATGTGGTCTATGCCTACGGCTGTACGGCCGACGGGGTGATTACCACGCCGCTCACGTCGGTCCGCGTATTGACCGAGGCCGGTTCGGATACGCCTCCGGCCACTGCCGCCAAGCCGCGTCTGGTGCGGGTACGGTAGCATCCGTTTCGGAAAATAAAAATCCCCGGCTCCTTGCGAGCCGGGGATTTTTACGGATGACGACGAGGGCGGGTCACCGCTTGTTGTAGAGGTTCATCGTGCGTTCGGCGCCGATCGTGGCGAAAGAGAGAACGGCCTCGGCGAAGACTTTCAGCCGCTCGGGCAGCGCCTTGCGCTCTTCGTCCGACCACGACCCCAGCACGTAGTCCACCTGATGCCCGCGGGCGAAATCGCCGCCGATGCCGAAACGGATGCGGGCGTACGCCTCCGTGCCCAACAGCTCGGTGATGTTTTTCAGCCCGTTATGACCGCCGGCGCTGCCTTTCGGCCGCATCCGAAGCGTCCCGAAAGGGAGTGCGATGTCGTCCACCACGACCAGCAGATTCTCCGGCGCGATCTTCTCGGCTTCCATCCAGTAACGGACGGCTTTGCCCGAGAGGTTCATGTAGGTCGACGGTTTGAGCAGCACGAGCGTGCGTCCCTTGTAGCGCAGTTCGGCCGTCGCGCCGTAACGGCCCGTCGTAAAAGCGATGTTGGACTGCTCGGCTAAGCAATCCAACACCTTGAATCCGATGTTGTGGCGGGTGTCGGCGTATTCGGCGCCGATGTTCCCCAGTCCTACAACGAGGTATTTCATCGTCCGGAATTTATCGGTTTCGACAATCGTTTCGGTTCCGGAGCGACAGCTACTGGGCGGCCTCCGCTGCGGCGCCGCGCGAAGCACGCGTTACGCGAACGGCGCAAACGGCCGTGGTGGCGGGGGTCAGGAATTTCAGGTCGTCCGATTTGAGGTCGCCCACGAAGATCGTCTTGCCCACGCCCAGCGTCGTCACGTCGACGGTGATCTCGTCGGGCAGTTTGTCGACCGGGCCGCTGACGAAGATCTTGCGGGTCGAGAGGACGAGCTTGCCGCCCACCTTCACGCCCTCGGCGTTGCCGGTCAGGCGCACCGGAATGCTGATTGCCACGGGTTTGCCCTCCTGCACGCGGTAGAAGTCGATGTGGAGAATCTCCTCGCGCACGGGGTGGAACTGCACTTCGCGCATCACGGCCTTTTCGGTCTTGCCGCCGATCGTCAGCTCGACGATATAGGAGTTGGGGGTGTAGATCAGCGGTTTGAGCGCTTTGGCGTCTACGCTGAACGATACGGTCTCGCCGCCTCCGTAGAGGACGCAGGGCACCTGGCCCTCGCGGCGGATGGCGCGGCTGGCTTTCTTGCCGAAGTCGGCGCGCGGAGTTGCCTCGATTTTGAGAGTCTGCATAAATTTTTTGTTTTTTAGTTGTTACCTCGGGCGTCGCTCAGGCCCGCGTTGCAGCGGGCCCCCTCGGCGCTTGCTTTCGTGCGGCAAAGATAGCGTTTTTTCCTGAAAAACAAATTCCCGCAGCCAGAGTTTCGTTTTCGGCTGCGGGAATCGGGAGGGAATTTTATTCGAATAGTCCGACGGTGCGTTTGGGCGCGATGTTCGTCCATGCGTTCAGAAAGGGCGAGGCCGGCCGGGTAGCATCGGGTATGTAACTGTATGCGGCAAGGTGCAGGTCGGATCTGTGCAGCTTGCGGACATTCGACACGGCCGGCGCGGCGGCAGGATGCGCTTTTCCCTGCTCATCGATCGTGAAGAAGGTTTTCTGCATTCCGGCGGTCACCTCTCCCTGTTGATTCAGTCCGTATGTATATGCCAAGTAGAGATTGCCGGGTGTGAAATTTTCGGGGAAAATATAGGTTTGATCGCCTTGCAGGAAGAAACCGTACTCCGTAAGCAGTTCTACGAGGGACATCTGTTCGCCGGCGGCCATTTCGGTCCATAGCAGCAGATCATCGGTCAGGTACTCCGCGTCAGATGCGAATTCGGCGTAATATTCGGCTTCACCGGCCATGCCGACATAGGTCATCTGCTTGTCGGCGGGAGATACCGTGACGCTCAAACCGTCGTCGGTCATGCCGTTGACGGTGATCGTACACTCCATAGGGGCGAAGACATCGCCGCCCGGAGCAAGCGTCTTGAAGGGCTGGGAGATGTAGACTTCGGTCGTCTGGCGGGCTTTGTTATCGAGTCCTACGGCCATAACGCAGTATTCCGTAGCAGGGTCGAGTGTGGTGTAGACGAAACTGTCGTTTCCGGTTTTGGTGACCATGCCGGCCGCTTTTTCAGGCGTGATCTCGATGCCGGCTTGCTCGGAGAGCGCTTCGGCGATAATTGCCAGTCCGTCGGCCATCAGTTGTGCGACGCCGGCTCCCTTGCGGTAGCTTTCGATAAGCGTCGTGTTGTAGACCTGCCAGAAATAGGGGGTAGCGGGATTCGAGGGTTTGATGGTGATGGTGGCCCCTTGCAGCGTGATGTCGGCGACCGTTGACGAGAAGGTGCAGTCCTGCGGTTTGAGTTCGCCGCCCGGAGTATGGAAGGGGACGACGACAATATCGGTCGTGGGGTAACCGCCCAGGTAGCCGAAGGCTACGGCGCAGTAGTCGGTGTCTTCTTCCAGCAGACGGGTGAAATCACGTGTCACGTCGCCCGTCTCGATGCACTCGCTGATGGCGGATCCGTAGCTGCCGATGAGAAACTCGGCCAGTTTGTCAGTCGGGTATCCTTCGATGCGCGAGGTGGCGATGCAGTCCAGAAAGTAGGGATCGGCATTGGTGGTCGTCACCGAGACGTTGGCGGATTCGGGGGCAACGCTGACGGAGAGTCTGTTTTGGGAGGGCATGACGGCAGTCGTGGAGATGAAATCATGAAAAACGTCGGTCGTAATTGCACCTTCGGCACCAACGCCGAATACCACCACGGCATAGTCGCTCTTCGGTTTGAGGCTCCATATCCTGCCGGCATCGATCGTCTTGTTGCCGCGGTAGATGAGCTGATCGTCGGGGGTGGTCCAGTCGATTGTGCCGTATCCTTTTTCGAGTTCGACCAAGGTCTCGGCTACGGCCTGTGCAGTTTTTAAACGGTCGAAATCGGCGCGTGTGGTGATGCCGACGAAGTAGTTGCGTTGAGGATCATCGGACTCGACGGAGATGCGGAAATTCATGGCTTCGGCCTCGGAGAGCATAAGCACGAATGCCGGTGCGGGTTCAGGTTTCTCGGGTTCGGGCTTTTCAGGGCCCTCCTGTTCGGTACCCCCCCCCTTGTCGGGATCGATCTCTTCGGGCGAATCGCCGCAACCTACGCCTGCGAGGAGCACGACTGTGGCAAGGATTGCCATCCATGTCCGTTTTTTAATCATGAGAGAGAATTTTAAGAGTGGAACATTTTGTTCGTTGTCTCCAAAAATACGTTTTCGTTTTAAAAAGAGCAAATCTCCGCGCAATTTTTCTTCCGAATCGTATCCGGCCTGAAATGTCGGATTATAGGCCGGTTGCGGGATTCGGACGATGATTTGTCGCCGATTCGATGCCATCGCCGCCGAATCGATGCATTCGTGCATTTTTCGGCCGTGCGATCGATAGTCGCATTTTTTTTCGTGTCGGAGCGGATGTCGCGCTGCGTATGCGGTCGATATTCGGCGATTTTCGCTATATTTGTCGAAATTTATCGCCAAATGGAGGATTTTTTATTGCGGGTCGAACATGTTTCGAAACACTACTCCGGCCATACGGCGCTCGACGACGTGTCGCTCGACATCCCGCGCGGTTCGGTCTACGGACTGCTGGGGCCCAACGGCGCGGGAAAGACGACGCTCATCCGCATCGTCAACCGCATTACGGCGCCCGACGAAGGGCGGGTGCTCTTCGACGGACGGCCTCTCGCGTCCGCCGACGTGCAGCGCATCGGTTACCTGCCCGAGGAGCGCGGCCTCTACAAGAAGATGAAGGTGGGCGAGCAGGCGCTCTTTTTCGCACGGCTCAAAGGGCTGTCGCGTGCCGAGGCCGTGCGCCGCCTGCGGGTGTGGTTCGACCGGTTCGACATCGCGTCGTGGTGGAACCGTCGCGTCGAGGAGCTGTCGAAGGGAATGGCGCAGAAGGTACAGTTCATCGTCACGGTGCTGCACGAACCCGAACTGCTGATCTTCGACGAACCCTTTTCGGGCTTCGACCCGATCAACGCCAATCTGCTCAAAGAGGAGATTCTGGGGCTGCGCGACCGCGGGGCGACGGTCATCTTCTCGACCCACAACATGTCGTCGGTCGAGGAGGTATGCGACCATATCACGCTCATCGACCGTTCGTGCAACATCCTTTCGGGTGCCGTCGACGAGATTCGCCGCCGGCACGGCCAGAATCTTTTCCGTCTCGAATACCGCGGCGACGAAGCGGCGCTCCGCCGTGCGCTCGCTGGCCGTTGCGAGGTCGTGGCGTCGGGCGGCGACCTGCCGGCCGAAGGGGCGGCCGTCGTGCTGCACGCCTCGACGGAGGGGCTTCCCGAATTGCAGTCGTTGACGGTTCACGTCGCCGACGACGCTGCGCTGCGCGGTGTGATCGCCGCTGCGAACGAGACGGTGGCGCTGCGCTCCTTCGCCGAACAGATTCCGTCGATGAACGACATCTTCATAAGAGCCGTAGACGGGTCATTATAAAGATGTTATAAAGATATGTAGACAATCCCTCCAAACCGCCCTTCTCGAAGGGTGGCTTCGAGATAAGAGCCGTGGGCGGCTCGTTGCAGACCGTAAACAATTTACTATTTTTCATGTCGAATATATGGCTGATCGTGGCGCGCGAGTTCAACGAGCGCGTCCGCAAAAAATCCTTCATCGTCACCACGCTGCTCATGCCCGTGCTGATGCTCGGCCTGATGCTGGCGCCGGCGCTGATGATGCGCTACGCTTCGGGCCAGACCAAGACCATCGTCGTGATCGACCGCAGCGGACTGGTGGCGCAGCATCTCGAAAGCAGCGACGAGGTGCGCTTCGAAACGTCGGACCTGCCCGTCGATACGGCGCGGCGCGTGATGATCGACAAGTTCGGCGTGCTCTGTATCGGCGCCGACATACTGGCGAACCCCTCCGACGTGAAGCTCTACGCCAATTCCGCTTCGTCGATGATGCTCGAAGAGAATCTGCGGGGCCAGATCGCGAAAGTGCTCGAACGCGAGAAGCTGCGCGCTTACCGGATCGAAGATCTCGACCGGATTCTGGCCGACGTCAAGACCGACGTCAAGATGCAGGTCGTCCGCAACGATGAGGGTTCGCCTTCGTCCGGTTCGTCGGCCGTCGCCGCAATGGTGGGGCTGGGGCTCGGCATGGTGCTCTACATGTTCCTGATGATCTACGGCGCCATGGTGATGCAGAGCGTCATCGAGGAGAAGTCGTCGCGCGTGTTGGAGGTCGTGGTCTCGTCGGTGCGACCCTTCGAACTGATGATGGGCAAGATCTTCGGCGTGGCCTCCGTGGCGGTGGTGCAGGTGCTCATCTGGGCCGTGCTGGTCTGCGGTGCGGGTGCGGCGGTCATGCCCCATGTGCTGCCCGACGGCGCGATGGAGGCTGCCGCGGCCTTGCAGCAGGGCGGCGGTGCGGCGACAGCCGCGGCGGGCGATTTCGACCCCGAAACGCTCGGCGCCATCGCCCTGGCTACCGACGTGGGTTATCTGGCGATGCTGTTCGGCTACCTGCTGCTCTTTGTCGTGGGCGGTTATCTGCTCTATTCGGCGATGTTCGCGGCCGTCGGGTCGGCGGTCGACAACGCACAGGACGCCGCGCAGTTGCAGACGCCGATCATGATCCCCATCATTCTGGCCGTCATCGTCGAGATGTCGGTGCTCAACGACCCCAATTCGCCGCTCGCGTTCTGGTTCTCGCTCATCCCCTTCACTTCGCCCGTGGTGATGATGGCGCGCATTCCCTACGGCATCCCGACGTGGGAGATCGTCCTCTCGCTCGTGCTGCTCTACGCCGCGTTCGTGGGGATGGTGTGGCTCTCGGCCAAGATCTACCGCGTGGGGATCTTCATGTACGGCAAGAAACCGACGCTGCGCGAGATGTTCCGGTGGATTCGCTACAAATATTGATTCGAAACCAATCCAAATATCGATGAAAACATCTATTCTCACTCTTTTGGCCGCGGCCGGATTCGCTGCCGCCGCCTTTGCGGCTCCCGTCGCGGATGCGACGCCGGAGGGCGAAGCGAAGATCATCTCCTACAACATCCGCCTCGGCGTGGCCGACGACGGTGCCAACAGCTGGGAACACCGCCGCGAAGCGACGCTGCGGATGCTCGAACGCGAAGCGCCGACGGTCTTCGGCATCCAGGAAGGCTACCTCTTTCAGGTGAAGTACATCGAGGAGAACCTTCCGCAGTACGGCCGCGTGGGCGTGGGCCGCGACGACGGCAAGGAGGGCGGCGAGATCATGGCCGTCTTCTACCTGCGCGACCGCTACGATCTGCTCGATCACGGCGACCTGTGGCTGAGCGAGACTCCCGACCGCGTGTCGCGCGGCTGGGACGGCGCTTGTAACCGTACGATGACGTGGGTGCATCTGCGCGAGAAGGCCACGGGCAAGGAGTTCTACTACTTCAACACGCATCTCGACCACAAGGGCGTGGTGGCGCGCCGCGAGGGTGTGAAGCTCGTCGTGCGGGAGGTGCAGCAGATCGCGGGCCGCAAGGCGGCCGTCGTCGTGGGCGGCGACTTGAACTCGACGATCGACGACCGGATCTTCGACCCGCTCAAAAAGTTCATGACGCCGGCGCGCGAGAAGGCCCCCGTTACCGACCGCAAGGGAACGTACAACGGCTGGGGGCAGGCGCCCAACTCGATGGTCATCGACCACCTCTTCGTGCGCAACATGAAGTGCCTGTCGTACCGCACGCTCGACGGCGACTACGGCGTGCCTTATATCTCGGATCACTATCCCATCGAGATCGTCGTGCGGCTGAAATAGTCGGATACGGGCGATAAAACCGGCGGGG
>CEAC01006805.1_pt1 | contig 25458 bp, 16 predicted proteins | sample 557411 | NCBI WGS metagenome assembly CEAC01 (sample SAMEA3182094, study PRJEB8094) | gut metagenome | biome: human; feature: gut; material: Stool; isolation source: human stools | place: Canada | collected 2012-02-21
GGGGCGTCTCGCCCCCGTGGTAACTTTCAGTGTGTGAAAATAATACCACGGGGGCGAGACGCCCCCGCCCCTATCAGCTAAACAGTATTGGGACGCGATGAATCGCGTCCCGATGCTGGGGTTGTATTCAGAACTTCACGGCGGCGCCTATGAGGCCGTGGATACCTTGCTGCTCGAGGAGGTTGTACATGTAGGCGCGGCGGCTGAGGATGTTTTCCACGCGGGCGAAAGCCGATATGCAGTCGGTGAAGCGGTAGGTGGCGCCTATGTTGAGCGAGTTGGCGTTGAGCAGGTCATATTTCATCGGCTCGGAACCGACGGCGGTGCCCCAGTAGGTGTACAGCGAACGGCCTGCGCGGAGTTCGAACGACGCGTCGACGGTGAGCGGGGCGATGGGAGTGACTGACACGTTAGCTTCGAGCACGTGGCGTGCGCGGTCGTGGTTGAGGTAGTAGCTGTGGCGGTAACTGCCGGGAGCGCCGGTGTATTTCACCGAAGCCTCGATGTTCTTGTTGTATTTCCACGCGAATCTGGCTCCGTAGCGCACGGCACGGAGGTCGACGGCGTTGAACATCGAGCCGTATATCAGGCGGTTGCTTGACGGGTTCGCACCGCCTGCGCCGTCCATTACTTCGGGCATGAGCCAGTCATTGGCCACGGCATAGCCTCCGAACAGTTCGACCGACGCACCGTAGAACGGGCCGAACGTCAGCGACAGGTCGGCCGTGAAAGGCACTTCCGAAAATTTGTATCCCTGCGCCACCGACATGTAGGGGTCGATGTTGTAGAGCGCCGACAGGCGGTTGATATGCTCTCCTCCGCCAAATGAAAGTGTGGCGGCGAAAGTCGAGACGGGGCGCACGTTGAACTTGACGTCGGGCGCGATATGGAATGTCTTGCCCGAGTTGGTGGCAATCTGCGCCTTGACGCCGAGCGATGTCGAGAATGCTCCCGAGGTATAGCGGTAGGAGGGCGCGAGGGTGATGAGTCCCATCGTCTTGCCGTCACCGCCAATAAGTGCCGGCAGCCAGATGCTTGTGCCTCCCACGGTCATGTCGTTGAGGAGCGTGTTGAACTTGCTTGTGTTGACGAAGCTGACGTCGACATGTCCGTTGACTGACGATTTGTCGGTGATGAAATAGGCCGTACCTCCGGCGACTTTGATTATATTCTGCGACACGGCGTCGAGGCGCCCGTCGGTAAGATGGATCTCCTTGCCGGAGAATCCGAAGTGGCTGAATGCGCCGGTCACGTAGTAGGCAAGCGCATTGTGGCGCGCCGACCAGGCGGCGTCGATGTCAAATGCCAGTGTGTGATGGTTGGGGTCTTCCTCCTCCCACGGCTTGTTGTAGGCGTTGTAGGTGAAGTCGGCCGACAGGTCGAGGCGCCGTGTGCGGCCGAACAGATGCGAGAAGTCGGCGCCAACGGTCACACTGTTGCGCTTGAGCGTCTCGTCGTACTGGTCCTTGTAGGAATAGCCGTCAAACTGTGTCCACACGTTGAGCGACGATGCCGGCTTGGCTATGATTGAGTATCCGGCCGAGATGCCGAGGTTGTAGGCGGGGAAATAGCCGAGCGAAGCATAGCCGCGGTAGGGCGACAGGGTGATGGCCGGCTGTCCGTTGGCCGGTTCGAGCATCGCGAGCATCCCCGGCACGCGTGTTGCCGCCGTGACATCGACAAACGGAAGCCGCGATACCGGCGCCTGCGGCTGTACGAGCGACGGGAAGTTGCTGATGCGTGCCGCCTCGGGAAGCGTCGGGTCGATTTCGCGTTCAATCACAATCTCTTTCGTGAGTGTCTGTGCCGACACCGCCTGGGTTGCGGCGAGTGCGGCTGCGAGAATGATATGTTGTCTTTTCATTGCGTTCGGTGATTATTTGTTGTTGAGACGGTCGTCAATCATTTGGAAGATGTCGGTTTCGGTGCCGGGATAGTTGTCGCGGAGGCTGATGAGGTACTGGTCGGCCTCGAAGAGGTTGCCCTCGGCGCGGTTGATGTCGGATATGAGTATGAATCCGCGAGCGAGCCAGTAGTTGTGGGGCGTGTCGGAGTCAATCAGCTTTTCGGCCGATTTGCGGGCGGCCTTGAGGTCCTTGGCGTCGAACTGTGCCTGCGCTATGCGGAAGAGTGCTTTCGTGCCGTAGATGTCGTTGAGGTCGGCCGAAAGGTCGGTCCATCCGGCTATGGCGCCTTCGGTGTCGCCGGTGTTGTAGAGGGCGTCGGCGTGGTTGAATGCCGCTTCCGAACGCTGTTCGCCCGTCGGGGTCGACGATGCGGTTATGGCGCCGGCGGCTTCGATGACGCGGTCATACCGGCCGAGGTCGCGGGCGGTGCGCATGATGCCGAGCTGTGCCTCGTTAAGCATGTCAGGGGTCGACGCTGTAGTGGCGAGCTGTTCGTAGGCTGCAAGTGCCAGCTCCCCTTTGCCCTGTCCGGCGAGAGCGGCGGCCTTGGCCTTGAGGGCGGCGGGTACTGCGGCGTTGTCGGGATAATTCTCAATCAGCTCGTCGGCATAGCCGATGGTGGCTTCGTGGTTGCCGGCGGTAGCGTTGGCGGTCACGGCATATCCCAATGCGGTGGGACGTGAGGCGCCCTGCGGGAAGCGGTCGAGATAGTCGGTGAGGCGTCCCGTGAGACCTTTGTTGAGGTAATCGCGTTCGGCGGCGAGGAATGCGGCGTTCTCCACGTCGGACGCACCTACGGGTGCGACTCCGGGCACGGAGTTGATGAAGTCGACATATTCGTCAAGACGGCCGTCGTCGGCCATTATCTGCTTGAGGTTGTCCGATGCCTGGCGTGCCTCCTCCGAGCCGGGCGCCGTGGTGATGAGCCGGCGGTAGGTGTCGATGGCCTGTGACTTGTCGTTCTCGTTGAGGTAGGAGAGCGCGAGCAGCAGGTTGGCCTGGCGTCCGTAGGCGCTGGCGGGGTAGCGTGAGGCCACCATCGAGTATGCCTCGATGGAGCGGTCGGTGTTGCCGAGCTGCGCGTAGCTTTCTCCCAGATCGATATAGGCCTGCGGGAGCATGCTCGATTTGGGGAACTCCTTGATGAACTGCTGCAGGAGGCTTACTTTCTCCTTGTAGTCGCCGTTGTAGCCGTACATGCGTGCACGCGACAGCAGGGCGTAGTCGCCGGTGCCGGGGTTGGCGCGGTAGGCGTCGGCGTAGGTCGATGCTGCCTTGCCGAAATCCTTCTGCGTGTAGTAATGGTCGGCCATGCGGTTGAGTGCGTCGGCGCGGAGCATCCCCGACGGTTCGGGACGCGAGGTGAGGAAGTCGTTGAAATATTTTGTCGCGTCCTGCGAGTCGCCCTGACGGAAACAGCTGTAGGCGACCCCGTAGAGCGCCGTCTGGCGGTTGTTGCCCGACAGGCGGTTGCCGGTCAGCGAACTGGCGTATGATTTCTGAGCCTTTGCGTAGTCGCCTGTGGCGTAGTATGCCTCGCCGAGCCACAGTTCGGATTCGGCGGCCGTCTTTGCGTCGTGGGCTTTGAGCGATACGGCTTCGGTAAGGTGGCGGATGGCGTCGGCATTCTGTCCCGACATCACTTCGCGCGAACCGAGGGCGTAGAGCACCTGCTGCTTGGCGGCGAGTATCTTTTTGGAGGGACTCTTAATCTGGTTGATTGACGAGAGTGCGGCGGCATAGTTGTTGTCGGTCATATAGCCTGCCACGAGATATTCGCGCACGGCCGAAGCATGGCGCGAGTCGGGGAACGTGCGAAGGAATTCCTCGAACGTGGCTACGGAGTTGCCGAACGGTATCTTGCCCCCCTCGGTCTTGGCCACGGCGTAGTTGTAGAATGCGGCCTCGCGCACGTCGCTGTCGAAATTCTTGCGCAGCGCGCGGTCAAACGCTATCATCGCTCCCGAGTAGTTGGCCTGACGCATCATGGCCTGGCCGATGAACAGGTTGGCGCTCTGACCCATGGCGTTGTCAATGTCGGTTACCGGCGTCAGGTCCTTGACGGCCTCCTCGTAGTTTCCCTCGCGGTATTCCGTCACACCGAGCATGTAGAGGGTAGTGGGAAGCGGTTCGGATGTGTTGGCGGCGTATTCGCGGAGCAGCGGGAGCGCCTCGCTCAGGTCGTCGAGCTGGTAGTATGACTCGCCTGCCACTCGCATCGCCTCGTAGCGGAACGACGGCTCGATGCGCTCGTCGGAGTAGAGGCGGCGTGCCGTGGCGGCTGCCTGCGCGTAGTCGCCGTCGAGATATTCGATCTGCGCCAGGTAGTAGTCTGCCATGTTGCCGGGAGCCTTGGCGCGGTTGCACTTCCTGAACAGGTCGGCTGCCTTGGTGTAGTCTTTCCTCACGTAGGCGATATAACCCTCGTAGAAACGTGCCTCGTCGGCATATTCCTTCGAGCGCGTCAGGCGTCGGTATATTGGTTCGGCAAGGTCGTAATCGCCCTGTTTGAGCAGGCAGTACGCGCGCGATGCGTCGAGGCGGTCGGCGTTGCTGCGGTCGAGCGACTTGGCAACTATCTGCGAGAACTCGTTGAGCGCTTCACCGTAGCGTCCGGTGGCGGTGTAGAGGTTGCCGAGCGCTAAGTGCGCCCCGGCTATGCGCGCCGAGGCCGGATAGCGCCATATAAAATATTTTACGAGCGCCTCGGCGTCGGCCTTGTTGAGGTGCAGCGCCGACATCGCTATGTAGTAGTCGGCATCCTCGAGCTGTGCCGGGGTGGGGTTGTTGTCCTTCAGATAGCGCATCTGGTCGGTGCACCCGACGTAGTTGGCGTCGTTGTACATGTCGATAGCCCGCCGGAGGTAACCTTCCGGAGCCGGTGAGTTGACCTGGGCGGCGCCTGCCAGTGTGGCGGCGGCGAGGGCTGTTGTGGTTAATATCTTTTTCATATTCGGTGGTTGCGGTATTGTGTTTCTGTTTTTGTGATGGCCGTCGGGGGCTGCTATACGAGTTTCAGGTTGAATCTGTCTATCAGTTTGACAATCTCGGGCGATACCGATGTGATGTGGGCGAGAATCTCGCGGTCGTTCCATATCGTCGGCGCGGGTCCCGACTCATTGAGCGAAAGCGTTATGTTGAAACTGTCGTTGCTTATGGCATTTCGTATGTGCGCCAGCAGGCCGGGCAGATGGTTGCGGAATTCCGCCGTCTGTATGTCGTTCTCGAGAGCCACGTCGTAAGTGTCGTTGCCCGTGCTGCGCGGACGGCAGGCGCGCATCGTGTTGATGAGTATCCGTTCGGTAGGTCGTTCGGCGGCGTAGGCGTCCCATGCGGCGTTGACCTGCTCGTCGGTGTAGCGTTCGGCGCGGTGCATCGGTGCTTCGGCGGCATGCACGGCCTGTGCGGTGGCCGTCTGCGTCTCCACGCGGCGAGTGGTGCGCAGCACCTTGCCGGTACGAGCCGGCGCCGGAGGCGCACTCACACCCGCAGGCGCCGGCGCAGTCGGAGTTGGCTGAGTACTCGGAGCACTCTGAGCTCTCTGAGTACTCTGAGTGCCCGGCACCGCCGCAGCCGCCGGAGGCGGCGCAGGCGTTGCCGCCGTCTGACTCGTCTGACCTGTCCGACATGTCTGACCCGTCTGACTTTGCGCGGCGCCAATGTCCCCGGTGGCGGCAAATGGTTTCAACTGCCCCTCTCCGCTGCCGCTATAAGTGGGGGAGGGGCTTTGTAGTTGGCACAGTCTGATGAGCAGAAGCTCGGCGAGAAATGTCTTTGACGATGCCTGGCGGTAGTTGAGGTCGGCCTCGTTGCACAGGCTCATGGCTGCGAAATAGAAGTCGAGCGGGAGCGCTTTTGCCCTCGCCGCCATCTCGGCCTTGACGTCATCGTCGGTGTCGAGAAGCGACAGTGTCGACTCCGAGCGCGCCACCATCAGGTCGCGTATGTAGGCCGACAGACCCGTGATGAAAAAATGGGTGTCAAATCCACGGTCGCGTATCTCCTTGTATATCAGCAGCGCGCTCTGCACGTCGCCCGATGTGAACGCGTCGACGAGACGGTTGTAGTAGGCCGAGTCGAGCACATTGAGATTCTCTATAGCCGAAGCGTAGGTGATGTTGCCGCGCGACGATGCCGCCACCTGGTCGAATATCGACAGGGCGTCGCGCATCGCTCCGTCAGCCTTCCTCGCTATGAGGCCAAGTGCCGAACGCTCGGCTGTAATCCCTTCCTGCGCGGCCACGTATGCAAGATGGTCGACCATATCGGTCACCGTGATGCGGTTGAAATCGTAAATCTGGCAGCGCGAAAGTATCGTGGGGATGATTTTCTGCTTCTCGGTCGTGGCGAGAATGAACACCACGTAGCTCGGCGGCTCCTCGAGCGTCTTGAGAAACGCGTTGAACGCCGCCGCCGACAGCATGTGCACCTCGTCGATGATGAACACGCGGTAACGGCCTTCGGTAGGGGGCACCTGCACCTGGTCGACGAGTCCGCGTATGTCGTCGACGCTGTTGTTCGACGCCGCGTCAAGTTCTATGATGTTGAGCGAACGGTTTTCGTTGAACGCGCGGCATGAGTCGCATTCGTTGCACGGGTCGCCGTCGGCCGACGGATTGGTGCAGTTGATGGTCTTGGCGAAAATACGTGCGCACGAGGTCTTTCCCACTCCGCGTCCTCCGCAGAACAGGTAGGCGTGGGCCAGTCGGTCGGTGGCGATGGCGTTCTTCAGCGTCGCCGTCAACGCCTTCTGTCCCACCACCGAAGCAAACGTCGATGGCCGGTATTTGCGCGCCGATACGATATAATTGTCCATTATGGTTGTCCCTTTTGTAAGCTGTAGGCCGTTTTGAAATGATTTTGGAAAAGCAAAAATCCCCTTTCCCGATATTTATGCTTACAAATATAATAAATATATATTTATTATAATAGCCCCGCGCCCCCAACTTTATAAATCTTTAAAGTTTTCCCCCTGAATCTCCGCCTCCCACGCTAAGTCAGACTCGTCCGACCGGTCCGACCCGTCCGACTGGTCAGCCCTGTGCCTACGCCAAAAGAGAGGGCGCGAAATTAATCGCACCCTCTCGCGGTAGCCCATAGGAGAATCGAACTCCTCTTTCAAGAATGAAAATCTTGCGTCCTAGCCGATAGACGAATGGGCCGCTTGCTTCAAAAGAAGACTTCCCTTAGGCTGCCAGTCCGTTGATGTGGCGGGCAATCTTGCTCTTGAGGTTCGAAGCTTTGTTCTTCGATATGGCTTTCTTAGCAGCGAGCTTGTCAAGCATCGCGGTCAATTTTACAAATGCTGCTTCTGCTTCTGCCTTGTTGGTCATTTTACGTACACGGCGTACAGCGTTACGAGCGGTTTTTGCGTAATAGCGGTTGTGAAGACGACGGCTGGCCGTCTGGCGTATTCTCTTGATTGAAGATTTGTGATTTGCCATTATTGTAATTGACTTTTTACTTGTTGTTGATTGGTAGCCCATAGGAGAATCGAACTCCTCTTTCAAGAATGAAAATCTTGCGTCCTAGCCGATAGACGAATGGGCCTCGCTCGCTTCTGGTATCACCCACAAAGCGACTGCAAAATTACACACTCTTTTTCAATCTTGCAAATTTTTTCTCAAAAAAAACCGTTTCCTCATTTTTTTATCCTATTTTTGTACCTCAATCAGCTCAATCAGCTCAATTAATTAGCAATTAGTAATTAGCAATTATCAATGCGTCGACAAATTCCCTGATTCCTCATTGCCAATCCCTGATTGAGAAAAATGAACAGAGCTAATAGGAAATATAGCCAAGTGATGACGCGTAAGCGGAATACCACCTAAAAAAATTCAAAATTCCACCCTCTCCACCAGCTAAATTCAAAATTCCCCATTCAAAATTCAAAATTACCTTGCTTCTCCCGTCTGACTGCATAACGCTCTCCTCAATCAAATACAACGACACCCGCGCCATCGTCCACTGCCTGTCGCGCGAGGCCGGACGCATACCAATCATCGTCAACGACGGCAATACCCCCGCCGCCCGCCGTCGCCGTGCTCTGATGCTTCCCGGCTCCTCCTTCTCCTGCGTCCTCGACATACGCGAAAACCGCTCCCTTCAGTCGGCGCGCGACGTCATGCCCGCACGCGTCATGATGCTCGACAACCCCGTGGCCGGTTCCGTCATCCTCTTTATCTGCGACTTCCTTTCCACCATACTGCGCGACAGCCAGCCTGACGCCACCCTCTATGATTTCGTCGACGGATTCATAGCCCACGTCACCGCCTCCGACCGCTCCATCGCCAACGCCCCAATCGCCTTCCTCCTTGACTTGCAGCAGTTCATGGGCATAGCTCCCGACACCTCCTCCTATTCCGAAGGCTACTGCTTCGACTTCGCCTCAGGCTGTTTCCGTCCGTCGCCCCCGATCCATTCCCAATGGCTCGATGCATCGCAGTCGGCCATACTCATGTCATTCTCCCGCATGAACTTCCGCAACATGCACCTATACCGCATGTCGCGAGCCGACCGCAACAATGTCCTCGACCTCCTTATCCAATACTACTCCACCCATTTCGGCGCAATCCGCAATCTCCGTTCCCTCCCCGTGGTCCGCGCCATCTTCGACTGACTCCTTTATCTCCAGCCCTGCAGTCTCGGCAGCTCTCCGCGGGAGTCAATCGCCTCCCTCGCTATCGCGATGCCACGCCGAGCGCTTCGGGCATACGTATCCCCGCCGCACTCCTCATATATCGCCGAAAGCACCATGCATGCCATCGATTTGGCAATCACCGCCGCCACCGCCGGCATCATCGCTCCGTCCTCGCCATACCCCTCTTTCAGCTCTATCCACATGTCGCCGCTGTCTTTATCCTCCGGCATACCGCAGTCGGCCACGCGCGGCATCAGTTCCATCACAATCTCCGCAAACGCATCCGCCACCAATACCACCAGCCCCTCGGCCTGATCCTCCTGCAGCAACGTCCTCTCGCGTTCCGGCATACTGACATAACCCTGCAGCGCTGACAGCGCGTATATCTCCTCCATCACATCTTTTTTCTTTATCTCAACCCTCATCGTTCTGTTATTTTCTAATGTTTCTGTTTTTACCCATCCGGTAGAAAAGCTGGCGGGCGTAGACTCTCGTCATGAACCATGATGATGCCCGTTCGGTCACCAATACATCCACCAATGCCCGGCCGAGGCTTACGCCTGTGTTTTCCATCCTTATCCGGCATTTGCGCCCTATCTCTATCATCATGTCGCGGCGTGAATGCCGGCGCAGCTTCCCGTCATACCGTTCTATGACGCCGCGTTCCATAAGGTCGCCGACCGCTCGCCGCGCATACCGGTAGCTTACATAATACCCCGGCGCGTCGCCCGACATCACCTCGGCTATCACTTTCTCTACGGTCACTTCCTCCCCCCGCTCAAACATCCCTTTCATCTCGCGTCTGAACGCGGCCATGAAATCCCGGTTCCTTTGTTCTGTATATTCTCCCATGGTAATCCTGTTTTGATGCAAAATTACCGCGACCGTGGGCGTAATTACTGCTCATGGTTGTTAAAATGGTAAAATAACCATCAAATACCACGCAATTTCTCGTCTCTTGTTTCCCTGAAGTGCACGAATGTCAGCAACAGGTCGTTGATGGCTACCGTAGCGTTGCGCACCTCGCTCTCATAGCGTTCGTAGCCCACATTGCCTCCGCCGCTGCTTCGGCCGAGCAACGCATTGCTCACCCCCGACACATCCTCGAGCATCTTCAGTTCGAGGCTGAGCAGCTCGCGGGCACCGAAATCGCTCGCGTTGGTGATAAGCTGCTTCGGTTCGGGCGCGCCGTCTACCGCCTCGTATGGTATCACCCCGTCGGGCGACGCCCACAGCGACGACAGCTTCTCCCAGTCCATTCCCGACGACCGCTGGCTCTTCGGAAAAAGCAGCACTCCCTTGGCCGACGTGCTCATCACCCTGTCCATCAGTGTTATCAGCCTATTCACATATATCTGCTGGTCGATGACGTCCTCCACCAATGAGTGCACCTCGCCGTCGGTCAGCGGATACAGTTTTACCACAAACGGGTGGCTGCCATGGGCGTAAGGCGAACGGTATTCGCTCACCACGCTGCCGTCGGGAGTCATCCACCGGCACCGCCAGCAGATGCTGTGGGTCAGCACGCTCTCGATTGGCTTCGCTCCGGACGTCGCGCGCGATTTGTTCTCCTCGTCGATCCACCCCGCGCTCCCGGTGCCTGTCACGCCGCACGTGCCGCATGCCGTGTCGTGCCATTTCACGGTCTCGCAGCTCTCGAGGGTCCATATCTCGATAAGGCGGCAACGCCCACGTTCGCTGCACCGGTCGAAACTTCCCGCATCGGCATTCGTGCGGCCGAGTATGCCGTCTACGCCCATCCCGGTCGTGCGGGCAAACAGTTCGCGCAGCGCTTTCGCCTTGGCCCGGCTTCCGTCGGCAAAACGCATCACCGCCTCCCCGGGACTCATGTCATGCAGCATCCCTATCATCTCGATGTCGTCGCCGCGGGGGTCGGTGAAACTGTTCACGAAAAACTTTGCCGGACTCACATTATCCACGCGTATTCCGCTCCGTCCCGGACGCACATCGTCGGCCACACGCTGCACCGCCATCCCCGATATAAGAAACTCCTCCAGTGCTCGGCAGTCCATTTCGTCAAGACTGTTTACCCGGTACAACGCCCTCAGTCCCGCATCCATGCCGCCGTCATTCCCGCTCTCTTTCTCGTCAATCCACATCCTGAAACGTCCTACCACGCATTTCACCATGCGGCGTATCAGATTGTTCGTCATCGGGTCCTTCCCGTGCTTGAGAGCCTGTTGACGCGCCGTCATTCTGGTTCCGTCAGGCTCCGTCACCACATCATTCCACTGGTCGCCGTAAGTGAAGCGCTTATATCGCTCGCGCCTCACCCTGAAATCCGCCGCCCGTTCCCAGGCACGTCTCGCAGCTCCCGCAATCTGTATCGTCCTGTCATTCTTAATAATCATCATCTCAATTAATTATGAATTATGCATTATGAATTATGAATTGTAAAAAGGGCGCCCCGCTCAAACACATAGCTCCCGTCCGCCGGCGCTGCCACGCAAATCAGTTCCGTAATCTTCCCCTCCCCGCACTTACTGTATAGCGTAAGCCTACGTCCACGCTTCACGGCCACCGGGCAGCAGCATTTCCCCGACACATACCGGCTCGTCTGCAATCGAGCGAAAGCGCTGTCACATTCCTCCACGATACGTGCCGGCCGCCTCCATCCGCTCATCCTCACCGACACGACCCTCACGCACTCCGCCGGCAGCTCCACCTCCACGCTCCCGTCACCCTGATCCCTCACGCTCACATCCCCCGCGAAATCGCGTACCGGCAGAAACTCCGTCTCCCCCTTGGCAAGCAGCGCCGAATACCAGTCATCGATTTCTGCCTGAAGCATCTCGTCCACACTCTGATTCTCCACCCTCACAACCTGCAACGTCGAGGTCGACACCGGAAGCATCCCTTTCCGTCGCTTCCATTCCCTCAGCATCTCTTCCTTACTCAACCTAATCATCATAATCAATAAAACTACCACCCGCCCTCCCAAAAAAATTACTAATTACTCATTGCTAATTGCTAATTACTAATTGCCGGAGCCAAGGATTCTCACATGCGCCTCGGGATAGCGTAACACCAGGCACGAAGCCTCCGTGATGACTATCGCCTCCGTATTGCGCTGGCCGCTGCTGCGCAGGTCAAGACGTTCGGTGCGGAACGGTACATGGCAATACTTCGTCAGATACTCCGGGTCGATAATCATGCCGTCATGCGGGTGGCCGCACTGGTCGAATATCTCCGACGCCATCACATACAGGCGTCCGAACTTCGTCACAATCTCCGTGAAGTCGAGTCCCCAGCGCGTCATGGTCTCGGCTGCACCCACCGTCTTGACATGCTCCAGTTTGTTAAGCTCCTCGATGAGCAGCGTGCCCCCGATGAGCAGCTTTTTTGACGAGCCGCCGTTGCCCGTGAACGCCTCGCGCGATATTTCGATAAGGCGGTTCATGTCGAGTGCGCCCTTGGTGTACGTACACTCCTTACCGGCCTGATGCCAGATGCCGCCAGTGAGCATTATCTCCGTATTCTTCACAGGGTCGGTAAGCGTGCAGCACGAACCGAACAGGAAATTCTTCTCCATGCCGCGGCGCATGTCGGTGATAGCAGCCTCCTCCTGGTCGGAAAATCCCCAGCCTACCTCCTTGTTGGCAATCTTGTGATAGGTCGACTGCTCCACCTGAGCTTTGAATATCTGACAGTTATTGCTCTTTTTGGTCGGAAGCGCCTCAAACTGCGGCGTCTGCACATCGAGTTCGGCTGCCGCGCGACCCATTCTCACAAGCACTGTCCCCGCCTTCAGCTCTGGCACGCTCGACCCGCGGCTCGTGGTATTGTTGACCGCTATTACCGATATGCCTGTTGTATCCTTCGCCACCACATAGAGCACAAGTGTCTCCGTCGCCCCTTCCTTGGTAGTCGCCATCACGTCAGGCACCATGATGGTTTCCGTAGGCTCGAATATGCTGTCATTGGCCGTTTTGAGCAATGCGCCCTGCGACTTTCCCCAGCTTGTGATGGCCGTCGAATCGCTCTCAAGCGTAGTCGTCACCCCCTTCGTGTCGACCGAATAATACTCCACCACCATCGAACCGCTCCGGCGCGAACCTGCATGACGCGATATCTGGTCAATAGGCGTAGCCATCGGACGTATCTTCACTATTCGCTCATCAATCTCGTTTCTCAGCAAGTCAGGCGACGCCTCGCGGCTCAGCTCAAGGGTAAGAGGTTCACCTCCCACATGCTTCCCGCCGGCCACTCCGGCCACAACGCCCATTGCCAGCCCGTACTCGCCACCGCTGCAACACCCGTCAAGCAGCATATAAATCACCCACATGAAAGCCGCCACTGCAACTACCTTCATCAAATCACTCTTCAAAATACTTCTCATAATCTTTTCCATTTCCCAAAAAAAATAAAAATTAAAACACTAAAACACTAAAAAAGCTATAAAGCTATAAAGCTAAAGATAAAAACTAAAGATAAAAAAACTATTTCAGCCAAGTGATGACGCGTAAGCGGAATCCCCACTCAAAATTCCCCATTCAAAATTCAAAATTCCCCATCACTCCCACACACTACGGCGCATATTATTGAGTATCATAACCTCATTCTCCGCCACCTCATGGTCATTCTGCCGTCCGGCGCGCCCCTCGTTCATCCACGCCTCGATATTCTCGTTGCGGCCCCGTTCATAACCCCGCGCCTCAGCCTCGGCAATCAGCCTTTCCACTTCCGACTCGGTAACTCCTGATGCCACAGGCTCCGCGGAGTCATCCGCATCATCTTGCGCAAGTGCCCCGTCGCATTCACTTGCCGGCCCGTCGGTTGTCGCCGTCGCTTGCTCCGTACTTTCATTCACCGTCGTCTCATCGGCAACAGCCGTCTCATTCTCTCCGGAGTCGGGAGCGATAGCTTCCGTAATCTCCTCGTTCACTTCAATAACTTCCTTTTCCATATCTTTCTTATTGGTTGATAATTTGTTTACACTGCAAAATTACCACCGCCCCAAAACAAAAATGCGTCAAAAAGTTACAAACTCAATTCTAAAAATTTTATTTTTCAAAATCTTTGTTTAACTTTGCAGCAATAGAAAAATATTGTTACGTGATTGGGGCTCCATTCTGTCCCGTCATCTCAAAGTTCTCCTTTTTCTCTCAACTAACTCTCTCTCGATCTTCAAAATACATAACTTATTCTCCGGCTGCCCTTTCTGGAAACCCGCCACAACTTCTAAAATAAAAGTCCAAGGCCGCTCGTGAGATAGTTTATGCCTGAATATGGGTGTGAACTATTGCATGCGAGACTGTTGGACAGGGCGCTTGGCGGTGCCTCAGCAAGCATTCTCACTGTAATAAGTTCACACCTTCTGTTTGTCTACACACTCTCTCGTCCGACACGATCTCTCTCATAAAAAACACCCTCTCCTCCCGATTTTGACATAAATGACAATAATTGTAACCATAACATACGAACCATTTTTACGCTATAAATAATTTAATTGAAATTTGGACAAAAAGCAGGAGCGTCGCCGTGAGGCAACGCTCCTGCCGTTTTTATAATAACCAATATTATTAGCTACACTTGTTATCAATACCTGCACCGCTCTAAAAAATCTCTAAAGACTCTAAAGACTCTAATGACCTTAATGACCTTAATGACCTTAAAGCCCTTAAAGAAATCCCCAACCCGCAGGCTCATTCAAAATTCAAAATCCCAAATTCAAAATTATTTAAACGTTTCGCGTATCTTATCCACATAGTCCAGCTTCTCCCAGGTGAAAAGTTCCACCTCCACCGTCTTATCCTCCTCGTATGCCGAGTGGAAATGCTTGGTGACCTTGCGCGGAGTGCGGCCGAAGTGGCCGTAGGTAGCCGTCTCAAGGTAGATGGGATTGCGCAGACCCAGTCGTGTCTCTATCCCGTGAGGCGTCATGTCGAACAGCTCGCTCACCTTCTTCGATATCTCGGCGTCGCTCATATTCACCTTCGAGGTTCCCTGCGTATCCACATAAAGTGATACGGGCTGAGCCACACCGATTGCGTATGCCACCTGCACCAGTGCGCGGTCGGCTACACCTGCCGCAACAAGATTCTTGGCGATATGGCGTGCCGCGTACGCTGCCGAACGGTCTACTTTCGACGGGTCCTTGCCCGAGAAAGCGCCGCCGCCGTGCGCGCCGTGGCCTCCGTAGGTGTCCACGATGATTTTGCGTCCGGTCAGTCCGGTATCTCCATGCGGACCGCCCACCACAAACTTGCCCGTCGGGTTGACATGCAGTATGAACTCATCATCAATCAGCGCCGCTATGTCAGCGGGAAGTTTCGCTTTCACCGCCGGGATAAGAACGCGCTTCACATCTTCGCGTATCTTCTCGAGCATCTTGCGGTCGGCCTCCTCCTGGGTAAGCGTGCCGTCAGCCTCGATGAAATCGTCATGCTGCGTAGATATGACAATCGTGTGCACGCGCACCGGGCGGTGCTCCTCGTCATATTCCACCGTCACCTGGCTCTTCGAGTCGGGACGCAGATACGAGCGCACCACGCCGTTCTTATCCGTATAAGTGAACTCCTTCCCCTCGCGGCGTATGCGCGACAGCTCTTTGAGCAGCGCATGGCTCAGCGCCAGCGTCAGCGGTATGTAGAGAGGTGTCTCGTTTGTAGCGTAGCCGAACATCATGCCCTGGTCGCCGGCTCCCTGTTGCGTGGGGTCTGTCACGTCAACGCCGCGGTTGATGTCGGGCGACTGCTCGTGAATTGCCGAAAGCACGCCGCATGCCTCGCCGTCAAACTTCAGCTCCGAACGGTCATAACCGATTTCCTTGATGACGCGGCGCACCGTCGACAGCAGGTCGATATAAGCGTTGCTCTTCACTTCGCCCGCCACTACGACCTGCCCCGTAGTGACAAGCGTCTCGCATGCCACCTTCGAGTTGCGGTCATGCGCAAGAAACTGGTCAAGGATAGCGTCCGAAATCTGGTCCGCTACTTTGTCGGGGTGCCCCTCCGACACTGACTCCGATGTAAATAAATAATTCATTGCTCTTAAAGTTTTTTAAATTAGACCATTGCACCACAATCTCGCTCATATAGCAGTCACTCTTTCTTCATGTCTGCATCCACTTGCTTCATGTTATCATCCACTTGCATTATGTTATCATCCACTTGTTTCATGTCTGCATCCACTTGTAGGGACGCGATTTATCGCGTCCGCATCCGAATGGCCCCGAATGGCCCCGAATGGCATCCGAATGGCTCCGAATAGCATAATTCCCACATGACGGAATAGCAACAGCCACAAGCGAGTGTCGCGCATTAATAAAAACCGTAAGAACAGGGGTAAATAGGCTGGGAAAATGCGGTTTTAGCATTTTTTTTGGTGGTTGCAAGCAGCCAAATTTGTCCACCGTTCTTTATCACCGGCAAAATTACTCAATAAATTCCACCCCCGCAACCCCCCGACCGTTAAATTTCACCAATCCACCCAAATCCCATAATCCCCCACTAAAAAAATCTCCAACAACCAATGGTAATATAGCCCCGTGATGACGCGTAAGCGGAATGCCCCCATAATTTAGACAAGCTTTTAACATCTCAATGTTAATGAAACATAAAATCCACCTCAAAATAAAACATTTTCCTCCTCCCCGCGTTATCCTAATACATAGCAGAATTACTTTTTCCGTTGCAAGAAATGTGATAATGATTGGTTTATTATTAATAACTAAGGGCTTCCGTGAGGAAGCCCTTAGTTATATCCGCTCATCCCGAAATCCCCCCTCCCCAAAATCACCCGACCCCAAAAACACAAAAAAATATGAGGAAGCCCCCAAAAAGGGCGCTTCCTCATAAAGAAATCCAAATTATAAATACTCTCCCCCTAAAATCCCTGGCCCATTAGCCCTATTAGCCCTATTAGCCCCATTAGCCCTATTAGGCCTATAAGCCCTATAAGCCCTATTATCGACTAACCAGTCCAACAATCCAACCGGTCTTGTCAGCTTTAAAGACCTTAGTGACCTTAAAGACCTTAAAGACCCTAAAGTTACCCCCTTACTCCTCTACTTGCCGGATACGATGAAATTCTTGATCTCCCAGGTGTCGGCACCCGAAGCGCTCGAACCATACTTGAAGCCGATTTCAATCTTCTTGCCGGCGTAAGCCTTGAGGCTGACAGTGCCCGACGATACGAAAGTCCACGCGCCTGCCTCGGGCCATGTGGGGATGCTGAGCGAAGTCCATGACGAAGCGCCTGCCTCGCGCACCACCATTCCGCAGAGCTGCTTGAGTGTGGTCTGGAACTTGGCCGCGTGGTCGAAAGTCACGCTGGCGTCGCTCTTGCCCGAAAGGTCTACCGTGGTGTAGGCGATAGCCTCCGAAGCGTAAGCCGTGCCGCTGATGTAGCCCGATGCGTTCAGGTAGCCCGAGCCGTTGTACTCTCTCCACGACCAGATGCTTGTAGCAGCCTCCGGGAGAGTGATGTTGTCAAACTTCCAGTCATTGCTGTTGCTGACGAGACCTTCATAGATGGTACCTTCGCCCGAGGGGGGATTGGGCGTGTCGCCGCCCGTGCCTGAGCCGTTAATCTCATATTTCGATGTATTTTTCAGGCCGGGACCGCCGCAATACTTCATCACGTCGCCGTAGAGCAGCACTTCAGCGCCTAAATTGCCGGGATTGTCCTGAAGGTTGAGCGCGGTTCGCACGGCTCCCGAAGGAAGCTGAATACTGATACATTGTGTGTAGTCCTTGCAGTCGGCTGTCGGACCAAGCACCATATTTGTCTTGACGTCGGTCGGAACACCGAATACGGTGTTGGACAATACTGTCGTCGGCGATGTAGGCATATATCCCACAATGTAGCCTTTCACCCATACGCCTGCGCCACCGGGGGCTGCCTCCTGCGTCGATGTCGGGTTGAGGGCGATTACGTTGGCCGCGGTATAGGGTTTCTCCTGTGTTCCGTCGCCGTCACCTGCCGGAGGTGTCGGAGGATTCGGGGTGTCGCCGCCCGTACCCCCTGCGAGGATTGTGTATTTGGATGCGTTCTTCAGGCCGGGACCTCCGCAATATTTCATCACGTCGCCGTAGAGCGCTACCTTGGCACCGAGATTGCCGGGATTGTTCTGGAGGTTGAGCGCCGTGCGCAATGCTCCCGAAGGAAGCTGTATGGAAATACACTTGGTGTAGTCGGTACAGTCGGCTGTCGGACCGAGCACAATGTTGGTGGCAAGGTCAGCCGGAGCGCCGAATACCGTATTGTTCAGCGTGGTCGACGGATTTGAGGGCATATAGCCTACGATATAGCCTGCCACCCATACGCCGCTCTGCACTGCATCCTGCGTCGATGTCGGGTTGAGGGCGATAATTTGCGATGCGTTGTAGGGCTTGGCCTCCGTACCGTCGCCGTCGGCTATCGTGCCCCCGCCGGTCTCTACGCCGTCGATGCGGAATTGCGATGTGGCACCCGAATTTTCGGTGATACCCCATGTGCCCATATACTTCTCGAGCGAGCCATAAAGCCATATCTGCTTGCCGAAGTTTGAGGGATTGTCACGGAGGTTGCCGAGTTCGCGGAGTTTCGTATCCTGCGGAAGAGATATTACAAGGCACTTGTTGTAGTCCGTGCAGTCGGCTGTCGGACCGATTACAAGCGTATTGGCGAGAACTACCTCGCTGCCCCATTCTATATCGGCGTTCGAGCTTACTGTCGTCACCTCGGGAGCCACGGCACCTACTATGTAGCCCGTTGTCCATCCTTTGGCGCGGCGTCCGGCCTGCTCTACGGCGATGGCCTGCTCCACTGTGTACGGATTATCCTCGCCGCCCGGTTCGATGGTCGGGTTGCCGAAGTTCATGCACCCTGCCGCATCAAGCAGCGTGAGCTGCCAAGGGTTGGAGTCGGAGTCATCCGATGTCGAATAATAGTCGAGGATACCGACTACATCGCCGTTGCCCTCCGGTAGCATCACGTCACGGAATGTTGCATAACCCGATGTACGCACCGTCAGTGTCTGGCCTTCGCTGTCCTTCAGCAGTCGGTTGGTGGTCACCTTGTATCCGTCGGTGAAAGCGACCTTGCCTCCCTCCACGAAACTTACGTTGTTGAATCGCACTAACTGCGACTGCACGCCCGCTAAAAGCGACGGGTCGGTAGGCAGTTCGCTGAAGTTGCGCATGCTGATGGTGTCGATTTCAGCCGTGTTGGGCAGACCGTTGAGCTGCATGTGGGCGTCAAGCATCACCGGGGGCATGAAGGTGGCCTCCCATACCTGGTTCTTCTCATAGAACAGCGGATAGCCCAACTGCTGCGTGCCGTTGTACTTGCCTATGTACATGTCGGTCAGGTCTATGACAATCTCCTGCCCGGGAGCATACTTCGTATACATGCCGGTGGAGTTCACCGAGATGGCAAGTGCTGCCGTCCCGTCCTGTATCACTAACTTCTTGTACACGTTGCCCGTGCGGTCCGATGAGATGACGCGTCCGCTGATTATGTAATGCGAGCCGTCATCTTTCGTTCTGATTGTGTCGATATAGTTGACAGTATTCTGCCAGTATGCCTGCTTCGCCTCGAGAATAGTAGTGTTGGGCGTCATTGTGGCCACCGGTATGTCAAGACCCGGCTGATGGTCGTCGAAGTCATCCTGACATGCGGTAAATCCGACTCCCGTCGAGAGCGCTGCGATGCCTAATATATATTTTTTCAGACTGTTCATATTGTTTGAATTTTTGTTATTGAGTCCGTCAAGACAATTAATAATTACTCATTACTAATTACTAATTATCAAAGTCCTTTGACGATGAAATTCTTAATCTCCCAGGTATCGGCACCCGAAGCGCTCGAACCGTACTTGAAGCCGATTTCAATCTTCTTGCCGGCATAAGCCTTGAGGCTTACCGAGCCCGACGATACGAAAGTCCACGCTCCGGCCTCGGGCCATGTCGGGATGCTGAGCGAAGTCCACGACGAAGCGCCTGCCTCGCGCACCACCATGCCGCAGAGTTGCTTGAGTGTGGTCTGGAACTTTGCAGCGTGGTCGAAAGTCACGCTCGCGTCGCTCTTGCCCGAAAGGTCTACCGTAGTGTATGCGATAGCCTCCGAGGCATAAGCCGTGCCGCTGATGTAGCCCGATGCGTTCAGGTAGCCCGAGCCGTTGTACTCTCTCCACGACCAGATGCTTGTCGCAGCCTCCGGGAGAGTGATGTTGTCGAACTTCCAGTCATCGCAGTTGCTTACGAGACCCTCGTAGATGATACCTTCGCCCGAGGGGGGATTGGGGGTGTCGCCCCCCGTACCCGAGCCGTTCATCTCATATTTCGAGGTATTCTTCAGGCCGGGGCCGCTGCAATACTTCATCACGTCGCCGTAGAGCAGCACCTCGGCGCCGAGATTTCCGGGATTGTCCTGGAGGTTGAGCGCGGTGCGGACGGCTCCGGAAGGAAGCTGAATGCCGATGCACTGAGTGTAGTCCTTGCAGTCGGCCGTCGGGCCTAGCACGATATTTGTCTTGAGGTCGGCCGGAGCGCCGAATACGGTATTGTCAAGCGTGGTCTTGGGGCTCGAGGGCATGTAGCCCACGATATAGCCTTTCACCCATACGCCTGCGCCGCCGGGGGCAGCCTCCTGTGTCGATGTCGGGTTAAGGGCGATTACGTTGGCCGCGGTGAACGGTTTCTCCTGTGTCCCGTCGCCGTCACCTGCCGGAGGAGTCGGAGGGGTGGGGGTATCGCCGCCTTCTGTCTTGCCGTTGAGGCTGATGATTTTGCTGCCTTGTGCCACTTCCGGAGTACTGTTGTACTTGATGAGCTTGCCGAGTATGATTACCTCGTCGCCTACCTTGATGGCGTCGGCCGAAGTGAACTTGTCGCCGTTGAAATAATATCCGCGGAACACCTCAAGCTGTTTGTTTGCGGTGCCGTCGTTGGAGATATAGTAGGTGGCGTTGCCGAAGTTGCCGGTGTCTATCTCGTCAATCTTGGAGATTTTGCCCTTGATGTAGACATCCTCCTGCGACATGCTGCCTGCCTCGATGATGGCGAGTGCGCGCACTGCGTCGTAGGGCGATTCGAGTGTGCCGTCACCGGTTCCCTCGGTCACATCGCCCGGGTCGCTTGGTTCGCCGGGGGTGAAGTCGGGCTGTATGGCCGGGTCGTTGGCCATCTCATACAGTTCCGGAGCCTTATACTGCTCGGAGAGGCTGGTGTAGATGCCGTATGACTTGTAGTTGGTGTCGTATGCTAAGATTGAGCCTGATGCTACGTTCGATATTACCCAGCGGCCTTCACCGTTCTTAACGGGTGCCCAGTAGTACGCCGTGTTGTCCTTCTGCGGATTCTTTGACACGCTCGGACGGTTCGACCATCCCGATCCGTAGGGAGCCTGATACAGGAACATGCCCTTGTAGTCGGTCATGTAATACTGGCCCGAACCTTCCGATGTCTCGGTGAACATGAATCCGTATTTCTCCGATGCGTTGAACTTGTTGCCTGCAATCGTCACGGCCTCGGTGTAGAGGAAGCCGTTGTCGCCGGCTGCCGTCACGGTTTGAGCGGCGGTGCCGTCGGTCACGAGCGCGTATGCGCGGCCCGACTTGATGTCGCCCGTAAGCAGCGTATATTCCGACTTGCCTACCTCCACGTCGCCGGTATCGGTGCCGAGCGGACCCCACTCGAAGTGGGTCAGCGAACGCATGCCCGGTATGCCGAGATACTTGTCGATATAGCCGCGTACCGTTACCTCGCGGCCGAGGTTCGACGGGTTTTCGTTAAGGTTCAGTCCGTTGCGTACCACGCCCGACGGAAGCTGGAGGGAGATGCACCGGCTGTAGTCCGTACAGTCGGGGGTCGGAGCCAGAAGCAGGTTATTCTTGCTCTCAAACGGAGCCGCGAACGCCGCCGTCTGGTCGTTGCACACGAATACTGTCTCCGTAGTGTTCACGCATCCTACTATGAAGCCTGTCACCCAATAATATTTTTCCGTATCGGGCGCGCTTGAATAGTATGCGTTGTAGTATGCGTAGGCGCCCGCAACGGAGAGGGGCGCGTCCCACTTGCCGTCGCCGCCTAAGTCGGGGCTGATGACGGGGGGATTGTCAAAATTGACGTCGCACGATGTAATTCCCGTACCTGCGGCAAGGGCTATTACCGACGCGTATAATATTTTATGCAGTTTCATAAACATTTTGCTTTTGTTTGGTAATCTGTTGTTCGTGAAGTCCTGATTGTTTTATCCGGTATCCGGCTTAGAAACGGACACCGACGTTCAGGAACAGACGTATTCCCTGCGCGTACTGATATTTGTTGGGGAATTTCTGCGCGTCGTAGTTGGTGTAGTCGAAACGTCCCTGCTGGAATGCGTTCGTCATGATGTCGCGGTTGTTGAGCAGGTTGGTGGCCGACAGGTTGAAGTTCATCGATACCGAGCGGTTGATATACACGAGCTTGCCGATTGACGCGTTGAGCACGAATGCGTTCTTCATCTTGTCCTGCTGGGCGAGCGAGTGCATTTTTGCCTCAAGCTCCTCCTTGTTGGGATAGTGCTGCCACAGGTCGGGAAGCTCCTCGTGGCGTATAGGTGATACCTGCACGTATGAGTCGCCCATCCATGATGCGTTGATGTTGAAGAACCACTGCTTCGGAGCTGCCCAGTCAAGGCCTACGTTTACTGCCGTCTGCGGAGTGCCGCCGATGAAGAAATTGTTCAGATATACCTTGGTCTCGATGTCGGCCATCATGCCGTTTTCGTACGACTTGATTCCGGTCGGACGGTTCTTGTACTGGTAGCGTGCCCACGTGCCGGCCATAGTGGCGGTCAGCGACGGAGTGATTTTGTAAGCCATGCCGAGTTCGATGCCCTTGTACTGGCGGCGTACGCCTTTGAGCACGTAGTTCATGAATGTGCCGTACTGGTCGTCGTAGTATGAGAATTTCTCGGTGAGGTCGCTCATGTGCGTCCAGAATGCTGAGATTGCACCGCGGAAGCGGCGGTAGTTCCAGGTGTAGGAGATGTCGCCCGAAATGACGCGCTCGGGAGTCAGCCCGTTGATGGCGGTGTCCTTGATACGCGGAGAGATGTATGCGTATTCAAACAGCGGAGAGCGGGTCTCGTACGATGCATGTGCCGATACGAAGTTGCGTCCGTCCACCTTGTAGGTTGCGCCGGCCTTGAATGCGCCGGTGTCGAAGCGGTGGGTCTCGCCTTTGCCGTAAGAGTTTTCGGGTGCGCGGCCGTTGCGCATGTGGCCGTCGCGCTGGAACTGCGTGTACTGCATCTTCAGGCCGTAGTTGATGTCCCACTGCGGCAGGGTGATCATGTTCTGCAGCCAGCCTGTCACCTGCACGGCGTTGATGGTGTAGTCGTAGCCGAAGCGGTCGCCGTCTTTCACGCGGCGGTTCGGATTGTTGAGGTCATTCTGGAGCACGTCGGGGTCGCTGGGGAAGTCACGTTCGGCAAATGTGTCGATGTCCTTCCAGAACTCGCCGCCGAGGAGGTCGCGTACCGTCTTGAAGTAGTCGGCCGACGTATAGTTGAGCTGTACGCCTCCCTGAAGGCTCATGTTATCGTTCAGGCGATGGTTGACCGTGGAGTTGAGGTGGAACTGGAACTGGTTGCTGACGCGGTTCTCGAATACGTATACCGAACCTTTGCGTTCGCTGTAGGGCAGGCCTTCCTGCTCCATGTTGGCGAGGTAGTTGGCCTGGTAGAGGGCGTCCCAGTTGATCTGGCGGTCAAACGGTATGCGTGTGCCGTCGGGGCTGGTCATGTAACCGTTGCGCCATGCGTCGGCCACCAGTTCCGATTCCGGAGTCGGCATGCCGTCCTCGAAGTAGGCCGAGGGGAGTCGCTTATAGTAGTCGGGACGCGGGTCGGGCGAGTTGCCGCTGCGGGTGAGACCGGTGGTGCTGTAATGTGTCCAGCGCAGGGCGGCGCCGGTGTTGACTATCGTGCGGTCGTTCTTGAATATCCAGTTGAGCATCGCGGTGGGGTCGAACTGCTCGATTACCTTGGCCGAACGTTTCTTGCCGTCCTGCCAGCCCCAGTTGGGGTTATACGTGTTGTCGTCCACAAGGTCGAATATCTCCTGATATGACGCTCCCGTGCCGCCGCGCTGTATCGGGGCGCCGAATGCTGTCAGCGTCAGCGAGTGGTTCTTGTTGATTACCTTCTCCAGCGACATGAACGCGCCGAACGAGTTGTAGAACGTTCCGTCTATCACGCCTTCGTCGGCCCAGCGGCCTATCGCGCTCAATGTCAGTCCCCAGCCGTCCTTGTTGATACCGGTGGAGTAGGTCGCCATCGCGCGGAGCATATAGTTGGAGTTGGTATAGGCTACCGAACCGTTGAAGCCCGGCGAGTAGCTCGACGTGATGGTGTTGAAGTTGGTCGAGCCGGCGAGGTCGCCGAATCCGTAGGCGGCCGCACCGAGTCCTATCGTGTTCGTGCGGTTGCGGAATGCGCGCGATGTCATGCCGCCCAATGTCGAGTAGCTGAATCGGCCGCGTCCTAAGTCATTGAGCTCAATGCCGTTGAGATAGACCGACTGATACTGCGAGTCAAGGCCGCGGTAGCGGAAATACATAGGCTGGAAGTTGTAGTTCGAGGCATTGTAGTAGATGTCGTCCGAAGCTCCCGTGAGCGCCTGGATTGACTGCGCGCCGCCCTCTTCGTCGTCAAGGGCGTTCTCGTCATACCACATGTCCTGTGCTTCCTCGTAATAAACCGAGTTCAAGTCATTGTTGGCCATCGTGATAGGGCCCACGTTGATCGTCTGGTTGGCGAATAATTCCACCTGTTTCGTTGCGTCGGCATAGCCGTAAGCGATTGTTGTCAGGGTCGTGACCCCCGGTTGGGCATTTGAAATCAGGAAGTCGCCGGCAGGACCGGTGGTGACTGTAATCCCTTGATTTTGAAGCGTCACTAAGGCGCCGGCAATCGGATTGCCGGTATCGGCCTCAACTACGCTGCCGCTCACCGCTGCCCGTTGGGCCAATGCGGGGACTGCTGCCGTCAACAGCATGAGTAGGAACAGTTTTAGTTTCATAAATGCGTGAGGTTAGTTAATATAATTTTTCATTTTGTTACGGTAATTAAATTTTTGGGTAACGAATTTCAAAATTATCTAAAAAATACATATCTACCAAATATTTCTTACAAGAATTTTGTCAAAAAGCCCGCATTTTTATTCACCTTCAAAATAACGGTTTTTCCATGAACTTTTTGTCGTTTCCCTTGTTAAGATTCTATTAAAAGCGAATTAATAATTTATTAAATCCACACAGGCAATGAAAGCACAACTATTAGTCGCAGCAGCGGTCTCGTTTCTGACTTTTACCGGATTCTCTGCCGGAGCACAGGCCCCGCAACAGTATAATACCCTTCCCGGCATCGCCGTGGCGGGTTCGCAGAATTACGACAAAATTCCAGAAAAGGCAAAACATTTTATCTCGAAGCATTTCAAAGGTGTCAGCGTCACCAAGTGCGAGCAATATTTCGCCGAAGGCAAATATGAAGTCGAACTCTCCAACGGCGTCGACATCGACTTCAGCAACGACGGCGAAGTCCTTGAGATTGACGCGCCCGACAATGCCGTTCTCGACCCGGCACTCGTGAAAGACCTGCTCCACGACACCGCATTCCACCGCCTTGCCAAGGACGGCGTCAACAGCAAAGTCGAATCAATCGAATTCAAAAAAGGAAAAGTCGTTGAAGTAGAAGTAATGATACCCGACCCTGACACCTACATCTTCGTAGTAGACGGCGACTTCATAGGCTTCGGCGACTGACCCCCGCGGGCAGTTTTGCAACTTTCCCCTCCACGTTGTATAAAGATTGAGTCACGCAACGCATTCCCAATGCGTTGCTCAAATGGGGCGGGGGCGTCTCGCCCCCGTGGTATTATTTTCGTATCAAGAAATTACCACGGGGGCGAGACGCCCCCGC
>CEAC01014552.1_pt1 | contig 25381 bp, 23 predicted proteins | sample 557411 | NCBI WGS metagenome assembly CEAC01 (sample SAMEA3182094, study PRJEB8094) | gut metagenome | biome: human; feature: gut; material: Stool; isolation source: human stools | place: Canada | collected 2012-02-21
TGGAGCCGATAGGCTCGTCGGGTCGTTCCTTCAAAATGACCGCAAACGTGTCCGGCTTCGAGAGGACGGTTCGGATGATCTCGCGGGAGTTCTCCACGCTCGTATGCGCCGGCCAGCCTGCGGCAGGGCCGACAAACGGATCCCTCGCGTATCGATAGCAACTCTCCGCATCGCTCTCGCGCCACGGACGCAGGAGAAGGCGCGTCGTTTCAAATGTCACTCCTCCCAGTCCTCCTTCGGCTCGCGGTAGCCCTCGATGTAGTCCTTCACCTGTCCGATGACGCGCGGCACGCAGACCGCCGCGACGTCGATGGTCTCGCCGTATTCGACGGATTCGACCTTCGCCTCGCGATAGAGCATATCGAGAAGGCCGCCCTTGTCGTAAGGCAGGTGGATCATCACGCGGCGCGTCCCCTTGTCGAGGAGCTTATCGATGCGTGCGAGCAGCTCGTCCACGCCCTCGCCGGTCTTCGCGCTGATGTTGACGCTGTCCTCCCCGTGCGGGCGGATATCGCCGAAGTAGAGGTCGGACTTGTTGTAAACGCGAAGACAGGGGATCTGCTTTGCGCCCAGCTCTTCGATGAGCTCATCCACGATCTGCGCCTGCTCGAGCCAATGCGGGTCGGAAATGTCGATGACGTGCAGCAGAAGGTCGGCGTATTCAAGTTCCTCGAGCGTTGCCTTGAACGCCTCGACCAACTGGTGCGGGAGCTTGCGGATAAAGCCGACCGTGTCGGAGATGACGACATCCAGCGTGTCGGACACGGTGAGAAGCCGCGTCGTCGTGTCCAGAGTGTCGAACAGGCGGTCGTTCGCGGGAATGCCCGCGCCGGTCAGCGCGTTCAAAAGCGTCGACTTGCCCGCGTTCGTGTAGCCGACGATGGCGACGACGGGAATTTCATTCTTGCTGCGGCGGTCGCGCTGCGTGGCGCGCACGCGGCGCACCTCTTCAAGGTCCGCCTTCAGCTTGTCGATCTTTCTGTGGATGTGGCGGCGGTCGGTCTCAAGCTGCGTTTCGCCGGGGCCCTTCGAGCCGATGGGTCCCTTGCCCGACGTGCCCGCCTGACGCTCCAGATGCGTCCACATACCGATCAGGCGCGGCAGCAGGTACTGATACTGCGCAAGCTCGACCTGAAGCCGGCCCTCTTTTGTCTTCGCCCGCTGGGCGAAGATATCGAGAATGAGGCCGCTGCGGTCGAGCACCTGCACGCCGAATTCTTCGCACAGAACGCGCATCTGCGAGGGCGAGAGGTCATTGTCGAAGATGACCATTGTCGCCTCCTGCGACTTTACCAGCTCGCAGATCTCGTCCACCTTGCCCTCGCCGATGAATGTGTGCGGGTTCGGCGACGGCAGCGTTTGTAAAACCACGCCGACGCTGACGCCGCCCGCCGTTTCGACGAGCGCACCGAGCTCTTCAAGGCTCTCCTCGTCGGCATTCTCTTTTCGATCGAGCCGCGGCGACGAAAGGCCGACTAAAATCGCCCTGTCGCGCGGCGCGTTGTTCTCTTTCAATTCTTCCATAGATTCTCCTTATCGCGCCGAAATCGGCGCTGTACAAATCATTTTTATTATAGTGTATTTTCCGCCAAAAGAAAAGGCAAAAACGCTTTTCATTGACATTTCCGCCCCTTTCATGTGAAAATAGGGTGGACGCAACCTCAGGTTGACAAAAAGAAACGCCCGGTTGGTGGTGTTTTCTCCCGTTTTCCTGCTATGCTTTTCCTGCAAAGGCGCAGTGCACGGCGTCGAACGCAGCATCATTCCCCAAAGGAGGAACCTTTCATGGAACTATATGAAAAGCTCTACGAACTGCGCCGCGCGAGCGGCATGTCGCAGGAGGAGCTGGCGGAGAAGCTCGGTGTCTCGCGCCAAGCCGTCTCCAAATGGGAGAGCGGCGCCACGCAGCCGGAGCTTAGCAAGCTCATCGAACTCTCTAAGCTCTACTCCGTTTCCGTCGACGAGCTGCTCAGTCTGGAGCATGCCAAACCCGAGCAGGATGCCGCCGAATCGCCGGTTCAAAGCAACGCCGAAAAAGCTCCCGCGGAAAAGCTGAGCTTCCGCGATTTCTGCATACAGCACAAGAAGATCATCGGCGGTGCGGCCGTGGCGCTCGCCGCGCTCATCGCCGTCGGCGTGCATTACAACAACCGCATCAACACGCTCAGCACGCAAGTAAATGACCTTCGCAGCCAGCTCTACAACGTGCAGAACAACCTCTCGAACCAGATCGCGGGCATCAGCAATAATGTCTCGGACATCTTGGAGCGCGAGTCGAGCCTGATCTCGCAATACAGCTACGAGGTCAAAAGCGTCAACCTCAAAAAGCAGGAGTGCACGCTTGCCTTTTCTCTTCTGCCGAAGACGATCAGTGAGAACACGATCGTCAACATCGGCGTGATCGATCGCAGCAGCTCCTCTCCACTGAGCAGCGTCGGTCCGTCTGTCTACAATGTTCCGCTCACGCAGGATGGCTTCGGGTATCTGCGCGGTGACATAGCGCTCGCATTGAGCGACGAGCTCGGCGTCAATGTCAACTTCATGACGAACGGCGAAACGCAGTCGCAGGAGCTCGATACGATCAGCAATCTCAAATCCCAGTATCAGCCGCAGCTCAAAAGCTTTCTATCCCCCATCTCCTACGAGCGTCAGGCCGGCAGCAAATGGCAGTACCAGTTCACGCCGGGCAATGCCGGCATCCCGCTAGGCACCATCTCGCTCGGCGCGCTGTCCAGCTCGCCCATCAGCAGCGTCCGCCTTGAATACAAACGTGCGAATCAACTGCTCAAGCGCGTACCGCTCGAAGCGTCCTACAGCGACGGCAGCGCCGTCACCTATGTCGGCGATGACAGCGCCGAAGCTGTGGGCGCATCCGTCATAGAAGGCGTGACGTACTATGACCTCGCCTATGCCTCCAGCAGCGAATCGGAGGCTTTCACGCTCCCGCTCGGGGCAACGCCGCTCGTCTGCGAGCTTGTCGTCAACCTTGCGGACGACACAGTACTGCGCGTCCGCCTCTTCCAGGTGCGCGCCATTGCAGGCGGCGACAGCTACGAGGAGATAAACTACCTCGACCAAAGTCTCAGTGAGCCGCTCCCCTTCATCGTCGAATATCCCGACGGGCAAAACTGAGCGTTCCAAAAAAGCAGAAAAAAGCAGCTCTGCCGTAGCAGAGCTGCTTTTGTGATTGAATTAGTTCAGGCCGAACTTCTTGTTGAACTTGGCAACGCGGCCGCCGGTATCGACCAGCTTCTGCTTACCAGTGAAGAAGGGGTGACACTTAGAGCACACTTCCACCTTGATATTCTGCTTGGTGGAACCTGTCTCAATCACATTACCGCAGGCGCAAGTAATAGTAGTCTGCTGATAATTGGGATGGATTCCTTCCTTCATTGCTCGTGTTCACCTCTTTCTGATCCAAATGTACTTTTCTAAAAAAGCCATATAGGATATTACCACGCTTTGTGTCAAATTGCAAGAGAAATTTTTGATCCTCTCCGTGCTTTTCTCTTCCTTAGCACTTTTCCCTAATTTCATCGTCAATTTTTTAACGCTCGTTATGCAATTTCTCTTTACTTCTGCCGTTTTCAGTCGTATAATGGCACTTACGCGCCTTGCGCACGGATGATTGGAAGTAAAGGAACATCAGAATTATGTCGAAAAAACATTTCCTGCGGGGACTGCGCGACGGCATCCCCATTGGGCTTGGTTATTTTGCTGTCAGCTTCGGCATCGGCATCAGCGCGCACAACGCGCACCTGAGCATTTTTCAGGGTTTTTTGCTGAGCTTTTTGAACAACGCCTCGTCGGGTGAATACGGCGGCATCACCATCATCGCCGCCGACTCCGGCCTCTGGGCCATGGCGCTGATGATGCTGGTCGTCAACGCGCGCTATCTTCTGATGAGCTGTGCGCTCAGCCAGCGTCTCTCGCCCGATACGCCGCTTCCCTGGCGGCTCCTCATCGCCTATGACCTGACGGATGAGATCTTCGGCCTCGCCATCGCGCAGCCTGGGTATCTTGAGGTGTGGTATTACTTCGGCACCATGTGCGCGGCCATGCCGGGCTGGAGCATCGGCACCGTGCTCGGCGTGCTGATGGGGAATCTCATGCCCGTCTGGGCCGTCAGCGGTTGCTCCGTGATGCTGTTCGGCATGTTTCTCGCCATCATCATCCCCGTCGGCAAGCAGAACCGCATCGTGCTCGGCTGCATCGGCGTGAGCTTTCTCTGCTCGCTTCTTGCAAGCGTTTTGCCGTTCACGCGCGAGCTGTCCGAGGGCATGCGCATCCTGGTCTTGACCATCGTGATCTCTGCTGCCGCCGCCATTCTGTTCCCGCACAAGGAGGATGATCTCGTCGCATGAAAACGTATTTATATCTTTTCGTCATGGCGGCCACGACCTATCTCATCCGCGTCCTGCCGCTCACGCTGATCCGCAAGCCGATCCAGAATCCCTTCCTGCGCTCGTTTCTCTTCTACGTGCCCTACGTCACGCTCGCGGTGATGACGTTCCCCGCCATCATGAACGCCACGCAGTCGCCCATCGCGGGCGCGGCGGCCATGGTCATCGGCATCGTCGCCGCCTGGTGCGGACTGGGACTTCTCCCCGTCTCGCTCGTCTGCTGCGCGACAGTGCTGATCTTAGAGCATTTTATTTTGTGAGCAAATCTTGTAAAACACCCTCCGCGGATTTCCCGCGGAGGGTGTTTTTATGTATTTCACAGCACCTTTTCTTCGCCGACCGAGAAGAAATACAGCACCTTTTCCCTGACCTTTTTGCCCATCACGCGCATAAGGGCCATGGAGTATGCCTCGAGCTGAGGGCGGTAGTGCTCAGCTCGTTCTTCGATCTGTGTTCTTCCGATGCGGTCAGTCTTGAAGTCCACGACCACAAGCTCGCCGTCCTCTTCAAAAAAGCAGTCTACCACGCCCTGCAGCAGCACCGCGTCGTCGGTGTCCAGCGTGGCAAAGTCCCGCACCGGCCGCAGCAGCGAGAAGCGGTACTCGCGCCGCACCGTCTGCGCATTCTTGCGAATGCGCGCGGCAAGATCACTTCGCAAAAATCGGACGATCGCGCGCACATCGATGGCGCTTGCCTGCTCGTCGGTCAGCTTGCGCTGCGCTCTGAGCTTTTCGACCTGCTCACGCACGCTCTGCTCGCTTGCTTCGCAGAAAAAGTCAAGGTCCTGCATCACAAGGTGCAGCGCCGTGCCCCGCTCCGCACCCGTGAGCGTCGTTTCGCCCGCAAGGAATTTTGGTTTATATAGGCTGCGCAGCCGCGGTGGGAGCGTTGTATTTTCGGATATCTCCTCGTCCAGCGCGCGGCCCTTGAGCTGCGTGGCCGTCAGCTTGGCGGGAAAGGCCGTCTGCCCCGCGTAGGGGTAGCGGTACGACAGCGCAGCAAAATCCACCGGCAGCTCATCCTTCGGCGGCGCGGCATCCACTGGCGCGTCATCGGGCCGCTGCTGCGGCGTCACAAAGCTCAAACCGTCGTGCACACGCACCGTCCACGGCGTTTCGTCCGCATAGAATCTCCCCTCGCCATTCTGCCCCGCAAGCTCGCGCAGGGACGCCGCTTCGCTGCGCTGCAAAAGCGGCAGCATGATCCAGTCGCCCATGCACTTGCCGCTGTCCACAGCCTCGGGCAGCACAGGACAATCGCTCAGCGCCAGAAGGTCGGCGACGCGGCTTTTCGCGTTTGCCTGCGTGTGCACCATGACGAGCTTTTCCTTCGCGCGCGTCATCGCAACGTACAGCACACGCAGCTCCTCGGCCTTCGCCTCGCGCCGCAGCGTGCGCTCGAGCGCCTGCCGTGCGACCGTCGGGTACTGGATGTGCCTTTGCGTGTCCACGCACACCGGCCCCAACCCGAGCTGCGGGTGCACGAGCACCGAACTCAAAAAGTCCATATTGCTGAAGCGACGCGCGAGATCCGAGAGGATCACGACCGGAAATTCGAGGCCCTTTGACTTGTGGATCGACATAATGCGAACGCCTGATGATGCGTGCGCGGTCTGCATCGAACCCGCCTCGCCTTCGGCAAGCTGCTCGCGCAGCGTGCGCACAAAGTCGAAAAGGCCTTGCCGCCCCGAGCGCGCGTAGTCCTCGCTGAGCTCCAAAAACGCGAGCAGATTTTCCTTGCGCTCCGCCCCACGGCGCATCGCGCCGAAGATGCCGAGCACATTGCACCGGCGGTAGATTTCACTCAGCAGCTCGCGCACGCTCAGGTGCGCCGCGCTATTGCGCAAAGCGTCCAACGTGCTGAGGAATTCTACGCTGTGGATGTCCTCACTCAAAAGCAGCGCATCGTAGAAGTCACCCGTGCGCTGCCGCGCGCGGATCGCCGCGAGCTCATCGGGCGTAAAGCCGAAGAGCGGAGAGCGCAGCACGGCAATGAGCGGCACGTCCTGCCGCGGATTGTCGATGACCTGCAAGAGCGCGAACAGCACTGCGATCTCCATCGAGGCAAAAAAGTCCTCGCCCGCGTCAGCAGCGCAGTGGAGGCCGCGCGCCTCCAGCGCGCGACGATAGTCCAAAAGGCGCGTGCTCGGCGAGCGCATCAGAATGACGATGTCCTCCTCGCGCACGGGCCGCAGCTCTTTTGTTTTTTCACCCTGTATAGGAAATCCACTTGTCAGCATATCACTGATATAGTCTGCGACAAACGCTGCCTCAGCCTCGCTTGCGCGCACGCGCTGCTCGCCCGTCTGCGTCGGCAGGTCGAGCAGGTGGAACTCCGCGCCGCACGCGCTCGATTCGACATAATTCGCGCCGAGGCGCAGCATTTCATCCGCGCCGTAGTCGAGCTCACCCATTTCCTCGGAAAGAATATTGCAGAAGATAAAATTCGTCGCGTCCAGCACTTCTTTGCGCGAACGGAAGTTGCGCGAGAGCAGCAGCTTCGCGCTGTCGTGCTCCTCTGCGTCCTCAAGCGGCGGCCAGGTGTTATAATGCTGCAAAAAAATACGCGGGTCGGCTAGGCGGAAGCGATAGATGCTCTGCTTGACATCGCCAACAGTGAAAAGGTTTTCTCCTTTACAAGAAATTGCGTCAAAAATGCGGTTCTGCACCTCGTTGGTGTCCTGATACTCATCCACCATGATCTCGCGGTAGCGCGCGCTGACGATGCGCGCAAGCTCTGTCGGCGCGCCGTCCTCTCCAATGAGAAGGCGGATGGCCTCGTGCTCCTGATCGGAGAAGTCAGCAGAATTCCGCCGCCGTTTTTCCTCGTTGTACCGGCGGGAAAAGTCCGCCGTCAGGTCGATAAGCGCGAGCATTGCGCTCGCCATCGTGCGCAGGTCCTCCACCGCCTCGTCGGACGAGGCGGAAAAAATCTCGGCAAAGCCCTTGACGGTCTCCTTGCAGTTGTCCCACAGGCTTTTCATGCGCGCTTTCATCTCGCCGCCGTCGCTGTCCTTCACCGCGGCGAGGCGCGGAAACGCGATGGTCACGCCGCGCGCGGCGTCCCAGCCCTCTGCGGTCTTCCCCTCCAGCGCTTCAAGCTGGTAGGACGCGTCGAGGAACGCGGGCGCATACTTCTGGTTCAGCGCGTCATTCGCGCACATCTCCTGCGCCGCGCGCTGCAAAAGGTTTTTGCAGTGGCGCGCCTTGCGCCGCACCTCATTGAGCAGAATTTTTCCATAGGGCGTGTCCTCGATCTTATCCGGCACGGCGCGCCAAAACGCGCGCTGCGCATCGAGCCATTTGTCCTCATACGGCTGCGCCTGCAGCTTTGCGTGCAGCTCGAGCACTAAGTCCTCAAGCGCGCTGTCGTCGCGCCCCGCGCCGAGCGTGTCGGCCAGCAGTGTGCCTCCGGGCGTCAGATGGTCGTAAAAATCGTCCAGCGTGCGCGCGAGCACGCGCTCGCGCAGCACCTGCGCCTCGTTCTCGTCCAGTACGCGGAAATCGGGCCGCAGCGCGTGGCCGCGCGCGTCCTCGCCGAGCAGATGGCAGTTTTCGCGCAAAAGCGCGGTGCAGAACGCGTCCACCGTCTTGATGTCCGCACGGTAGACGCGCAGCATTTGCTGCCGCAGATGGTAGTTGCCGGGGTCGCGCTCCATGCGCTCGGTGAGCGCCTTGGCGATTTTGCCGCGCAGCTCGCTCGCCGCGGCGCGCGTGTAGGTAATGATGAGGAAATCGTCGAGATTCGCGCCCTCGCGCTCTACGTAGGAAAAGAGCCTCTCGACGAGCACCTTTGTCTTGCCCGAGCCCGCCGCCGCGGAGACGAGCAGACTGCGCTCGCGGCTGTCCACCGCCGCTTGCTGTTCGTTTGTCAGCTTTTCAGCCATTTTCGTGCGCCCCCTCTCCGTTCACCTCGTCGATGTACTGCCAGAATTCGTCGTTTTTCGTCGCCTTGATGTATTCCATACGGTCACTGCCGCAGCCGTTTTCAAAGTGGCACGCACTCGCAAACTCGCAGTATGTGCAGGCCGACTGCTGCGGCGTGCGCGCGTAGGGGTCGGCGTCGATGTTGCCCGCGAAGACCTCCTGCGTGATTTCATGTAAAATATGGTCGACGTATTTCGAGAGCTTTCCGAGCTGCTCGGCAGAAGCAAGGCTTCCCGTCACCGCGCCGTCCCTTTTCACCGCGATGGGCAGGTAACACGGCGATTCGAGCGCGCTGTGCTCCATCGCCTGCAGAACCGCCGGGTCCTCGAGCACCATGCCGCTGCGGCGCAGCTCCTTTTTGAGTGCTTTTTCAATCTTTTCGGGCTCCGTGTCGCGCGCGCAGCGCAGCATCAGCTCGCGCGCGGGCGTGTAGAGAACGCCCGCGGGAACGATCTCGTGTCCGCCGAAAAGCATCTGTCCCTCTTCTTTAAGCGTAAAGAGGTAGAGCAGCATTTGGAGCCCCAGCCCGTAGCGCAGCTCGGCGAGGTCGAAGCTCTTCTTGCCCGTCTTGTAGTCCACGACGCGCAAATATAGCTTGCCGTCGTGCAGCCAGCCGTCCACACGGTCGACCTTGCCGACAACGCGCGCCGTGCCGTTTTCCTCGCGGATCGTGATGGCGGGCAGCTGCCCGTCCGCACCAAATTCCAGCTCAAATGCCAGCGGCTCAAAGTCGGAGCTTTGCAGCTCCTCGCTCACCTCGTCCATGATGCGCTCGACCGTCGCACACAGGCGGTTGAACAGATAACGGAAGCGCGCGCTTTTTTCGCACAAGTCCGGCAGCACGCGGTCGATGTATTCCTCGATCGATGCGCGCACGAGCGCGTGCAGCTTGTCCTTCGATAGCGTATGCAGTCCGCCGCACTCCTTCGCCTGCCGCAGCGTGTGCTCCATCACATCGTGCACGAACGTGCCGATCTGCGGCGCATCAAAGCCCGCGCCCGTGCGCTCCCTGGCTTTCAGGCCGTAGCGCATGAAATAGGCAAAGTGACATGAGCGCGCCATGTCCATGCGCGAGGCGGACAGTGTCACCGCGCCGCCGTAGAGCGCGTGCACCGCGTCGCGCGACAGATGCCCGCGCGTATAGCGCGAAGCGTCCTTCATCGCGGCAAGCGCACGCTCCGCGTCGCCCTGTCCTTCAAAATACTGCCACAGCGCGCCGCCGATATGCTCGCCCGCATACTCGAGCGCCGTCGACTTTGCTGACAGGCGATATTCCTTGTCAGCGCTCTCTGTTTCGATGCTGATCGACGGCAGCAGACGCGCGATGCGCCCGATGACGAACGATGGCCGCTTCTCCGCGCCCTTTCCGTCCGAAACGGGATAGGACACCGTCAGTTTTTCCGTCGGCTGGGCCAGCGCGGCGTAAAGATTCTGAATTTCCAGATGAAACTGCTCCATCCCGTGCGGCGCGAGGAAGATTTGCTGCCTCTCGAGCGCCTCGCGGTCCTCGTCGCGCAGCACGCCGCCGCGGTTCTCCGCCGCAGGCAGCACGCCGTCGTTCGCGCCGAGCAGGAACAGCGCGCGCACCGTGTGGCGGTCGTTTCGCGTCATTTCGCACAGGTTCACCGCGTCGAGCGTCACGGGGATCGTGCCCACGCTGTACTGCGTCAGCACAAGGCGCATCAGACTCGCAAACTCCTCGGCGTCGAGGATCGCGTCGCCCAGGATTTCCACAAACTGGTCGAGCACACCGCAAAGAATGCCCCACAGCTGCGCCGTTTCCTCGGCGCGCTGGGCCTCGCCCGCGGCGAAAAGCTGCTCGGTCTGCATCTGCAAGACCTCCGGCAGTTTGATCTCCTCCAAATAGCCGTACAGCGCGCGCACCTTCTGCTCGGCCTCGCCGCTGCCGCCCACGCCTTTTTTTAGGCGCGCAAACGGCCCCTGCACGCGCTCGCGCAGTGCGTTGACCGTCTTGAGCCGCGCCCTTGCCTCGTCCGTCCATTCTTCGCCGTAGCCGTTGGGATGCGCCGACCAGGGCGTCTCGCGCGTCCATATCGCGCCGCGGATCTCCCACTTGAGCGCATAATTTTCCAGAATGTCGCACTCCGCCATGCTGAGGCCGGCGAGGCCGGTCTTGAGGCAGCGGAACACATCCTCATACTCAAAGCCTCCGCTCGCGGCGTCCAGCGCGCCGAGCAGCAGCGTCAGCACGGGGCTTTTCAAAATGTCGCTGCGGTGGGCATAATAGAGCGGAATACCGTAGCGGGCAAACACGTTTTCGATTGCGCCCGCGTAGGAGTCGAGATCGCGCGCCGTGACGGTGATCTCGCGGTAACGATAGCCTTGCTCACGCACTAATTTCAAAATCTGCGACGCGACCCACTCGCATTCACTGTACGCGCTGCCCGCCTCATAGAGCGCGACGGCGTCAGTCGGCTGGGTAAATTCGTCCGCTGCGCCGAAAAAGCAGCGCTCGATATGGTCGAGCGCGCCGCGCACCTCGCCCTGCGGAAGAATTTCCTCCTTGCATGCGACGCCGGCATCGCGCGCGAGCGCGTACAGCCGCTCGCGCACGCGCAGGCTCTCGGAAAAGAGCTCGCGGTCCTGCGTGTCGCCAAGGAGCGTGACGGTCACGCTCTTCGCGCGCCGCAGCAGGATACGCAGAATGCGCAGCTCACGCCCCGTAAAATACGAAAAACCGTCGAGGAAAATGTCTTTATTTTCAATATATCCCGACGCTTCGAGGTTTTCCTCCAGCTTTTCGAGCACGTCGCGCGCGTCGTGCCCCGGTGCGTGGAGCTTGCTGAGGTAAATGCCGTAGATGAGCGAAAGGTCGCGCAGCTTGTCGCCGCTCTCGCCCTCGATCTGCGCTACGCTCTCGGATAGCTGCTCGGGCGATACGGCGTAGGCCTGCAATTCCTCCATCACGGCGAGCAGGCTCTCCAAAAATGCCGCGCGCTGCGACGGGCGCTTGTAGACCTTGAGCACCGGCGCAAGCTCCGTGAGCGTGCGCTGGAGCGTCAGGAGCTTTCCGCCCGAATCGAGCGTCACGTCCGCGCTGCCGCCGCAGATGCCCAGCACGCGCGAGGCGAGCAGCTTGAACGTCAAGGCCTCGGCATGGCGCGACGCGGTGTCGCCGCAAACACGGCACAGGTCCATCTCCGCCACATGCGAGGCGTGCTCCGGCACGAGCAGGATTTGCTGCGACGAGTCCCCCAGTGCGGCGATCCTTTGCAGCACGCGCTCGGATTTGCCCGTGCGCGCGCGTCCCATCAGTATGTGCAGCAAGCGTCCTTCCCCCTTTTTCTCTCTTAAAGTTATCAATATTTTATCCTAATTTTATCATAGTTTTCTTTTTCGGGCAACGCAGAAAACGCCGTACGCATATTTTCGCCCATCATGGGAAGACTACCGAAGACCAAACCATCTTTTTAAGGAGGGAACTTCATGGTCATCGACAAGATCGCGCTGACACTTGCTATCATCGGCGCGCTCAACTGGGGCAGCGTGGGCCTTTTCGGCTTTGACTGCGTTGCCTTTCTCTTCGGCGGACAGATCGGTATGCTCAGCCGCGTGATCTACACGCTCGTCGGCCTTGCCGGCATCTGGTGTATCACGATGCTGTTCCGCGAGAAAGAGCCGATGGAAAGCGGCGGCCAGGCGTAAAAAATAAAAGGAGAGGGAGTTCCCTCTCCTTTTATTTTTGCGTTAAAAATTTTCTTTACCGCTCCCCAGTCGCTTCCGCACCTTCCAGCTCGCGCATTGAGCGGCGGAACTGGCGATAAAATGTGAAGCTCGTCAGCGCCACCGCGCCGAAGTCCGCCACGGGCTCGGCCAGGAACACCGCGAACGCCTTGTCCGCGAAAAAGTGCGGCAGAATATAGATGAGCGGGATGAGCAGGATGATCTTGCGCCACACGGCGAGGAAGAGCGACGTCTTCGCGTTGCCGAGCGCCACAAACGTCTGCTGGCAGGCGATCTGGATGCCGAAAATACCGCTGCACCCCATGTAGATGCGCACGGCCCACGCCGCGTATTCGACCAGCGCGGGGTCATTATTGAAAATCAGGATGAACGCGCGCGGGAAGAGCTCGACCAGAAGCCAGATGGCCATTGAATAAGTAAAGCACGCGCGCAGCAGGCAGAAGTAGGCGTCGCGCACGCGCTGGGCGTTCTTTGCGCCGAAGTTGTAGCTCACGATGGGCTGTGCACCCTGTGTCAAGCCCTGAAGCGGCATATTCGAAAACTGCATGATGCTCGTCAGCACTGTCATCGTGCCGACGGCCATGTCGCCGCCGTAGCGCAGGAGCGATGAGTTGAAGCAGATGGCGATGAGGCTCTCCGTCGACTGCATCACAAACGGGGAAAGTCCCAGCGCGATACACGGCAGCACGATCTTCGCGTCCACGTGCAGGTTCTCGCGCTTTAAGTACCAGCGCGTCTTCTTTCCCGTGAGGAACGTCATCACCCACACGGCCGACACTGCCTGCGAGATCACCGTCGCCAGCGCCGCGCCGCGCACGCCGAGACCGAGCACGAAGATGAACAGCGGGTCGAGAGCCGTATTTAAGAACGCGCCGATGAGCACCGTCTTCATGCTCACGGTGGCGAAGCCCTGTGCCGTGATGTAGGCGTTCATGCCAAGTGTCAGCTGGACAAAGATCGTGCCGAGGGCGTAGATGCGCATATAGTCAAGCGCGTAACCGATGGTGTTCTCGCTCGCGCCGAACATCAGTAAAAGCGGCTCGGCAAAGGACTCGAACAGCACCGTCAGCACCAGCGCCGTGATCACAAGCATCGTCAGACAGTTTCCCATGATGCGCTCGGATTTTTCGCTCTCGCCTGCGCCCTCGGCGATCGAGGCGCGCGGCGCGCCGCCGATGGCCATGAGCGACGCGAACGCCGAAATAACCATGATGATCGGCAGGCATACGCCAACGCCCGTCAGCGCGAGTTTTCCGACGGTCTCGGCGGGCTGCATGTGGCCGATGAACACGCGGTCGACCAGATTGTAGAGCATGTTGACGATCTGCGAGGTGATCGTCGGCACGGAGAGCGAAAAGAGCAGCTTTTTGACGTCCCCGCGTCCCAGATCTGCGCGCTTATCCAAAATCTTCACCTGAATCTTTCGTATTTTTCCGCATATTTTGTTAGAGTATCATGCCGCGGGGCGTTCGTCAAGCAAGCGGGCCGCGAAGCGCTCTATCATGGCATTTCCATAAAGCGCTTTTGGACATTTTTTCACTTTCTCCATTGCTTTTTCCGCGTGGGCTATTGTATAATTTGTTTTACAATCGCACCAGCGGAGCGCCCCGCGTTCCGCTTATCAAACAAATAACGGAGGAATCACCATGAACGAAAAGTTTTCCAAACTTGGCTTTTATCCTTCCGACATTCTGCTGCCCAAGAAGGATGTCGATATGAGCAAGTGGGCGGTCGTCGCATGCGACCAGTTCACCTCTGAGCCCGAGTACTGGGAGCGCGTGGAGAAGACCGTCGGCGACGCGCCTTCCACCCTGCGCCTCATCCTGCCCGAGGCCAACCTGAAGGCCCCCAACGTCGACGAGTTCATCGCCGACATCAACGCCTCGATGAGCAAGTACCTCGAAGAGGGCATCTTCGAGACGCTCAAGGACTCCCTCATCTACATCGAGCGCGGCCAGAGCGACGGTAAGATCCGTCACGGCCTCATTGGTATGGTCGACCTCGACCAGTACGACTTCACCCCCGGCTCCGGCGCGCTGATCCGCGCGACTGAGGGCACCGTGCTCGACCGTATCCCCCCGCGCGCCCGCGTGCGCCGCAACGCCCCCATCGAGCTGCCCCACGTCATGCTGCTCATTGACGACCCCGAGAAGACCGTCATCGAGCCCCTGACCGCCGCGGCCGATAAGATGGAGAGCGTCTATGACTTCGACCTGATGGAAAACGGCGGCCACATCAAGGGCTACAAGCTCTCCGCTGCGCAGATCGACGCAGTCGCCGACGCGCTGACCGGCCTCACGACCGACGAGGCGATGAAGAGCAAGTACGGCGTCTCCGGCGTCGCGCCCCTGCTGTTCGCCGTCGGCGACGGCAACCACTCCCTCGCCACCGCCAAGGCCTGCTATGAAGAGCAGAAGAAGGGCAAAACTCCCGAGGAATACCTCGCGCTGCCCTCCCGCTACGCGCTTGTCGAGGTCGTGAACAACCACGACGACGCGCTCCAGTTCGAGCCCATCCACCGCGTGCTCTTCGGCGTCGACCATGAGAAGTTCATGGAAGAGTTCAAGAAGTTCTACCCCAACGCCCACGAGGGCAAGGGCGAGGGCCACGTCATCGAGGTCTGCTGGAACGGCCACGACGATTTCGTCACTGTCCCCGACCCGAAGGTCCAGCTGGCCGTCGGCACGCTGCAGGCCTTCATCGACGAGTACCTCAAGCAGTTCGGCGGTGAGGTCGACTACATCCACGGCGATGAGGTCACCCGCGAGCTCGGCTCCAAGGAGGGCAACATGGGCTTCCTGCTTCCCGCGATGGGCAAGGAGCAGCTCTTCAAGACCGTTATGGCCGACGGCGTTCTGCCGCGCAAGACCTTCTCCATGGGTCACGCGCAGGACAAGCGCTACTACGTCGAGGCACGCAAGATCCGCTAAAATATCAAAGCTACTGCAAAAAAGCGCCGCAAGGCGCTTTTTTGCTCAGGAGGATACCAAAATGGATTACAAAGCAGCCAGAATCTGGCAGAACGTACTGCTCTTCGGCGGTGCGGTGGTCTCTGCCATCGGCGTGTGGGCGTTTGACAGTATGCCCATCATGCTCGTCGGCCTCGGCATGATGATCTTTTCCATCATCGCCTGGTGGCGCTACTACCGCTGCCCCAAGTGCGGCGAACATCTGGGCCGCGGCTCGCCGTCGCGCTGCCCCAAGTGCGGTGCATGGCTCGCCAGCACGCCGGAACCCGAGCAGAAGAAGAAAATTCAGCACAAGAAAAAGAAGCACTGAGCGCACAAGGAGGCCGCGATGAACGACAAAAAGCCCCTGATGGACTATCGCAGGGCCCAAAAGCTCCAAACACCGCTGCTTCTTACCGGCGCGCTGCTCAGCGGCGTCGGCACAAGCGTCAGCGTACCGCTTGTTGTTCTCGGTATCGCGATCATGCTCTTTGCCATCGTGATTGGGGTGCTTTACTACCGCTGCCCGCACTGCGGCAGACCGCTCGGACGCATAGGCGACAGCGTCGCTTACTGCCCCCACTGCGGCAAGGCGCTGGACGCGCCGGTCGAGGAGCCCGTGCGCAGCATAAGCACTCCTGCCTATGCAAAGCTCAACCTGACGCTCGACATCTTAGGCAAACGTGACGACGGCTATCATGAGATGAAAATGGTCATGCAGACCGTCTCCCTCTGTGACGATGTGACCGTCACGCTCGCGGACGGAAGCGGCATCCGCTGCCGCGTGGAGGGCGCAGACCTCCCCTGTGACGAGCACAACCTCGCTGTCAAGGCGGCGAGAGCCTTCTGCGAGGCGATGGACTACGGCGGTGGCATCGACATCGCGCTTATAAAGCGCATTCCGTCCGAGGCCGGCATGGCCGGCGGCAGCGCAGATGCCGCGGCGGTGCTGCGCGCGCTGCGCGAGCTCGTCTCCCCCACCCTCACGGACGAGCGGCTCGAGCAGATCAGCGCAAGCGTCGGCAGTGATGTTCCCTTCTGCATCCGCGGCGGCACGCAGCTGGCCGAGGGCCGCGGCGAAAAGCTGACCGTCCTCAAGCCCGCACCGCGCTTCTTCGTCGCCGTCTGCAAGCCGGACTTCCCGATCTCCACACCCGCGCTCTTCGCGCGCGTAGACGGCGTGACGATCACCGACCGTCCTGATACGGACGCGATGCTCGCCGCCATCGAGCACGGCGACGCGGACACGCTGTGTGCAAACGTGCGCAACGTCTTTGAGCAGGCGCTCGACGGCGAGCAGCGTGAGCGCATTGAGACCATCAAGCGCGATCTTCTCGCCTACGGCGCGAAGACGTCGGCGATGACCGGCTCAGGCAGCGTGGTGTTTGGTCTCTTTTCCGATGAGACCGCCTGCCGCACAGCCTGCGACGCGCTGCAAGGCGGCAGCATTCAAACTTTTTGCACGGAATTTGTTTAAGAAGCGAAAAAACCGTCCATACTCAAAGCAAATTCTTTGAGATGGACGGTTTTTCGATGAAATGGACAAAGTGGGAGCTTTCCCTTGCCGTTGGCCTCGCGGTCATGCTGCTTTTCTGCGCCGCGCGCGGCACTAATACCCTCCAGTGGTGGAGCGTAGCGTTCTCCCCGCTGTGCGACGGCATTTTAACGCAGAGCGCCGCCACTGGCGGCATCGTGGTCAAATCGAAGCTCGCAGAGCTTTTAGCGTTACTGATGGGCGGAAAATAAAGCGTGCACAATGTGCACGCTTTATTTTTGACATAGCATTACAACGCTCCTGTTTACACTGCAACTTTTCTGCAACCAAAAGGGCATTTTCGCGCCGTTCGGCGCCATCTTGCAAAAAGTTTTCTTTTGAAAAGATAAGAAAAAAGCATCAAAACCATACGGTTTTGATGCTTTTTGGTGGAGATAAGCGGGATCGAACCGCTGACCTCTTGACTGCCAGTCAAGCGCTCTCCCAGCTGAGCTATACCCCCATGCCGTTTTATTTTCACCGTTCCGTTCGGCTCGGAACAAGTGATAATATAGCACAGGGAGTCGAAACTGTCAATACTTTTTTAAGGAAATTTTTGCTTTTTCAAAAAGTTTTTTGTCAGGTACGAAAAGCGCTCTGTTTGCAGGGTATTCCCAACTTTTCACCCTCGCGCAAACACTGTGTAGCGTCCGCTCGGCGCGTCGAAGAAGTTTTCGCCTGCTACGGATTTGACGTGCAGGCCGTCGCTGCCGCGCAGCAGCGTGAACGCGCCGTAGCGCACCGTGCCCGCATTCTCGTTCAAGTGATAGCCAAAGACCATGCCCTCGCCGTTCGTGCCGAGGTAGTTGAGCTGGCCGGTGTACTCAAAGAAAAGCCCGACCTCGCTGTTGATGTCCTGCACTGTGAGGCCGCCGCCATCCGTGAGCGTCAGAATATAATCGCTGTCATAGCTGCCCTGCTCGGCGGTGTCGTGCGTCACGGTCGCCGTCCACTCGCCGAGAAATTCCGACGGGATCGTGTAGTCCGCGTCGCTGACTGCGCCGGAGAGATCGTGTTTCTCTCCCGCCGCATCAATGGCGAACACGGTCTGATACGTGCCGTAGTCCTCCTCGACCTCGCCGGACTCGAACGAAACGATGCCCTTCACGCCGCCGAGCGGTCCGCCGTCGCAGAGGAAGCCCGCCGTCAGGCCCTCGAGCAGGTTCACGTACTCCACCGTGCCATCGCTCGTCAGCAGGAAGATATACGGGAAGTACCCCTGCCCCACCGAGCCGACGAACACATCCGTGTAGTCGGAATACAGGCCTTCCACGGGGTAGATGGTCTCGTAGTCAAAGCGGAAATTCTCCGCGTACCACGCGGAGTCCGCCGTCTTTTCAAAGCTGACCGTCAAATTGCCGCCCGAGAGCGCTGCCTTGACAAAGCTGTCCTGCGCCGTCTTCTCGACCGTCTCGCGCGCGGAGAGGTCGAGCGCAAGGTCAGCGTCGTAGCTCTCCGCCCCGGCAAACGAGCCGACGGGCACGATCATATGCAGCGCGCCGCCGTCGAGATAGAGCCGCATCTCCGCGTTGATGTTCTCGTCCGAGAGCGTCCACGCGCGGCGCTCGGCATAGGACGCGATGAAGCCTGCGCCGCCCATGCTGCCGCTGAGCGCATCTCGGTACGTCTCATCAAAGTAGTTTGCCGCGGTGCGGCGCGCCGCCGTGATGAAGTCCTGCGTTGAAAGCTCGCAGCGCGCCAGCAGGTCCTCGCTCATGAGGCGCTTGCCGCCGAAAAAGTCGTAGCTGTACGTCTCCGTCATGCTTGTGTCGCCGTCCATCTCCGCGCGCACCACGAGGCAGAGCAGGCTGTCGTTCCAGTAGCTCGTCCACGTGACGGAAAGGCATGTGAGCGAAACGCGGGAGGCCATCATGTTCTTCTGCTCCTGCACGAGTGCGCCGAATTGATCGGCGATCTCGTCGTTCAGCGCGGCGGCAACCGCCGTTTCCGACACGATTCTTGGCACATGGTAGCTGTATGTGAGCGTGTTGTTCTCGGCGTCCGTGTACTCGCCCTCCTCGCTGTAAAGCTCGGAAATGAGCGAATCGTCGTAGCCGGACGGGGTGTCGTCCGGCTCCTTTTCGCCGCAGGCGGCAAGGTTCAGCAGCAAAAGCGCCGCAAGCAGCGCGGAAAACAGTTTTTTCATAGGGTCCCTCTCTCAAATTCAGTGTCTGTCTTTTCTGCCATTATAGCGGATTTTTGCAAAAGCGCAACGGCTTTTCGCGCGCGGCAGCGCGCGCCGATTGACAGAATTCCGACAAGGTTATAGTATATGTGTACTTTCAAACCTCAGGAGTCTTTATGTACGATTATACACAAGCCAAAATGAACGACGACGCCATCCGCGCCATCAGCTCCATCGGCCTCGCCCATCTGGGCGACGCGGTGTATGAGCTGCTTGTGCGCACGTATCTGTGCGTGCACGGCAAGGCGACGGGCAAGGGCCTTCACCGCGCGACGGTCGAGCTCGTCTGCGCGCCGCAGCAGGCGCGCTTTGCCGAAAAGCTCTTACCCCTTTTGACGGAGGACGAGGCCTCTGTGTTCCGCCGCGGGCGCAACGCGAATGTCCATTCCATTCCCCACCACGCCGACCGCGCGGACTATCAGAAGGCCACGGGCCTCGAGGCGCTGTTCGGCTGGCTGTATCTGCGCGACGATCACGCGCGCATCAACGAGCTTTTCAACCGGATGATGGAGGACGACAATGCCACTTGACGCGATCTGCCTGCGGGCAGTTTTACACGAGCTGAGACCTCAGCTCATCGGCGCGCGCATCGACAAGGTGCAGCAGCCCGCGCGCGACCAGATCGTTCTGCTGCTGCGCGGCAATCTGCGGCTGCTGCTCAACGCGGGCGCAAACCAACCGCGCATCCAGCTCACGAACATTCTGCGCGACAACCCCGCCCAGCCGCCGATGTTCTGCATGCTGCTGCGCAAGCACTTAGTCGGCGCGCGCGTGCTGTCCATCGAGCAGCCGGACCTTGAGCGCATGGTGATTTTAACGCTCCAGTGCACGGACGAATTCGGAGAGATCAGCCAAAAGCAGCTCGTGCTCGAATGCATGGGCCGGCGCTCGAACCTCATTTTGCTCGACGCGCAGGGGCGCATCGTCGAATGTCTGCGCCGCGTGGACGCGGACCTTTCCGCCACGCGCCAGCTGCTGCCCGGCCTTTTTTACCATCTGCCGACACCGCTCGACAAGCTGTCGCTCTTATCGCAGGAGGAGGACTCCCTCGCCCTCGCGCAGCGCGGCGGCGACGCGGAGCAGGCTGTCGACAAGTGGGTGCTCGACCATTACACCGGCATTTCGCCGCTGATCGCGCGTGAATTCGCTTTCCGCGCGGGACATGAGACCGACGTGCGCTTCGGCGCGCTGAACGATGCGCAGCGCGGGGCGCTGGTGCAGGAATTTTCCGATACAGCCAACGCTGTAAAGGAAGATAACTATATGCCCGTCATCCTCTACCGCGACGGCAAGCCCGTGGATTTCACCTACCGTTCCATCGCGCAGTACGGCGCGGAAACGCAGGTCGAGACGCGTGAGAGCTTCTCGCAAATGCTCGACGAGTTCTACGACGCGCGTGAGCGGCAGGAGCTCTCCGCCCGCCGCGGCCGCGAGCTGACGCACGCGGTCACGGTCGCGCGCGACCGCATGGCGCGCAAGGCCGAGAACTTAAAGCACGACTACGCCGCGACGCAGAAGCGCGACGAATTCCGCCTGCGCGGCGACCTCATCACCGCAAACCTGTACCGCATGAAGAGCGGAGAAAAAGTCTTGCATGCGGAAAACTACTATGAGGACGGCTGCCCGACCATCGACATCCCGCTCGACCCGCTGCTCTCCCCCCAGCAGAACGCCGCGAAAAACTACAAGCAGTACAACAAGCTCAAGACCGCCGAATTCCACCTGCGCGAGCAGATCGAAAAGGCGGAAAACGAACGCGCGTACTTGGAAAGCGTCCTGCAGGAGCTTTCGCAGGCGGAGACTGAGCAGGAATTCAATGAGATCCGCCGCGAATTGCAGGAGACGAACTACCTCAAAAAATCCAGCGGCGGCAAAAAGGAGCTCAAGCGCGCCTTCGCCCCGCGCACATTCAAAACGTCGAGCGGGCTCGAGGTCCTCGTCGGCCGCAGCAACGTGCAGAACGATCAGCTGACGAAAAAGGCCGACAAGCGCGACTACTGGTTCCACACCCAGCACATCCACGGCTCGCACGTCATCCTGCGCTGCGCGGGCCTCACGCCGAGCGACGACGATCTGCGCGAGGCCGCGATGCTTGCATCCTACTTCTCGCAGGCCAAGGAGAGCAGCAGCGTCCCCGTCGACTACTGCCCCGTGAAGTTCGTCAAAAAGCCCGCGGGCGCACGCCCCGGCATGGTGACCTACGACAATTACCGCACACTCTATGTCACGCCCGAAGAAGGGCTTGTCAAAAAGCTCTTTCTCAGGTAAACTATCGAAAAGCGATTCCCCTCTCCCCTGTTAGACGACAAAAGCAAGTTTGATGTTGGAAAGGAGATCCCCATGGACAAAAAGAGAAGGACTCTGCTCATTACTGTTGCCGCAGTGCTGCTCGTCGTGGCTATCTTTTTGCTGCCGCGCCGTTCGCAGCCGCTCGGCGAGCTGATCCCCGCGCCTGAGACCGCCCGCGTCGACGGACTCTTCTACATTTCGACCATTGTTCCCACGCCGGACGGCTACGGCACGTTCGACACCGGCGACTGCCGGGTAGAGGGCTATCCGGACAGCGAGGCCGCCGCGGCTCTGCGCAGCGCTATGTCTGAAATTTCGGTGCAGCGCTATTACCGCCTGCCCACCTCGCTTTTCTCCCGCTTCACGCAGAATTGGAACTACGCCACCATCTGGTGGATCCCCGAAGACGGACAGAAGCACGACCTGTACCTCAACTGGGACGAGGGCTTCATCTACGACGACGCCAACCGCGCCGTCGCCTACAAGATCGACGGCGACGCGCAGCAGGTGTTCAGCGAGCTCTGCGCCGTCATCAGTGAGTACGGCACGTACACCCGATAAAATTCAGCAATAAAAAAACTCCGTATGAGAAAAGTTACCTACGCATAAGGACAACATTTCAAATTACCGTTCAAGTAGCATTGAAAAAGCCACTGACTCTGAATTATTCCGGGTCAGTGGCTTTTCGTTGAAAACGAGGCTGCATTCTGGTACAATCTATGTGTATAAAAGGAACTTCTCATAATTGCACCTTACAGAGCTTGTTTATGTAACCGTTGTAATACTGCAAGACCTGTTCCACGGCCCCGGCGTCACCGGCGCGGGCCGCCTCAATCACTGCAAGGGGCAAAGGCTCCTTATATCTGGCCTGCTTCATTCTGCAATACCTCCCGTCAGTCTTGTTCTCATGGTTTCCAGCGTCTTAGTCCTGTGCCGCTGGACGGCGCTGCGGGACATTCCCACCACCGCGCCGATCTCGCCGTCCGTCAGTTCCAGGACACAATGCAGTATCAAGATGCTTCGTCCCGGCTGGGGCAAGCTGGCAAAGGCAGCGGCCACCAGCCCGTCGCTGATCTGAAGCTCACAGCCATAGGCCGGAAATATAAAACTGTCGCTGGGGTACTGATCTATCGTGCATAGCGTGTCCAGTTCCGAAAGCGGCAGCGTTTCAAAGAATGTTTCCCAGCCACGCTGACGCTTCCTTTCCCGGAAGTAGTCAACGGCTTCATGGTACAGTACCAGCTTGCAAAAATGGTCAAACTGGCAGCGCCTCCCGTAATCATCAGGGGTAACTTTCATCTTCTCGCCTCCTTTTCCATCTGATTTTTTGCCGGAAATGACAATCCGCGAAAATCGACAAAAATCGCCCGGCAGGTCGTAAACCTACCGGGCGACGATTTGAAGCGTTTTGTTGTTTTCTTACATGGTATAGTTCATACTCATAGCCGGAATATTCCCGTGGCGGGGCAAGGCTTTTTTTAAGCGGTAGAAGTGGATTAGATTATAATGATAGTAAAACAGCATGGCGGCGTCCTCCCGTGGGCCGCCATGCCTTTAACTGCTGGGAATGACAGAAAGAAAGCAGCGGCCTTGATTTCTCAAAACCGCCACCAGTGAATATAAATTAAGCGTGAAAATGGGTCTGCCCAGCAGCGGTTTTTTTCTTTTCTGCCGCTGGGCAGATGTTTTTTCTTTAGATACATGATAAGAGGAATTTTTGAAGATTCCATAAAGATTTGAAAAATGGACGGACATAAAAGACGTCCATTACACTATCGGAAAATCAGCAAGGAAGTTTCATAGTAACCTTTGCGCCGCCGGTTTCTTTTGAATTTTCTAAAATAAGCTGACCATTATGTTGTTCCATAATCGAATTTGTAATATATAGACCCATACCAAAGTGTAACTTTGAATTGCGGCTTTGATCGCCCATATAGAACCGTTCCTGTGCGTGGCATAATGCCTCTTTAGAAAACCCCGTTCCCTCGTCTGTGACTGAAATTTCCACGAAACCGTTGTTACTCTGAACATCCACATAAAGCGTTCCGCCTTGCGGGGAGTAGTCCAGCCCATTACTGATAACATTCATAATAGCACGTTCTATCAGCACCCTATCAAATTTCAGCATTTGAGGGAGTGAAACAGTATTCATTTGCAGCCGGATTTCTTTTGTCCGGCATAGTGATTCCATATAACCGAACAAGTGCTGCATGAACGCTGGCAAGTCTATACTTTCAATATGGAGCTGATAACCAACCGCCGCCCGTGATATATCAATCAGGGTTTGAATATATGACTGCATCTGGCCGGAGCTTTCCACGACGTAACCAGCGTATAATCGTTGCTCATCATCAAGATTTGTTTCTGTGAGTAAATCAGCATTTCCTTGAATAACCGTCAGAGGCGTTTTCAAATCATGGGCAAGCGCGGCGATTTGCTCTTTCTGTGTCTGTTCGGTTTTCCATTGCCGTTCTAACGAAATTTTCAGATTATCTTTCATATCTGAAAAAGATGCAAGGACATCTTCAAACTCTTTGATTTTGGCGTGTCCTACTTCAAAATCAAGGTTTTGCTTTGAAACCTCCGCAGTTGCTTCAAAAAGCGGGGTCAGTTGTGTACGCAGGTTCTTAGCAAATCTGGCGGTCAGTATGATAATGACCAGCAGCGAATTTACAGCCATCAGGATAAACGCAAGCGTGTCAGGAGATGGAAAATATTCCGGTAGCCATGACACTGTAAATTGAGAACCAATATAATACCTTAAAACGCAAAATTCGTTTTCCCGGACAACAAGTGCAAACTGCCTCCCCGTAGCATATTCAATATATTCTCCCTTTGCGTACAGCAGGGCAATTTCTTTTTCATCATCGTCCATATTGCTGTAAAGCTCATTAAAGTTCTTGTCCAGAATTAAGTAGCCGCATCCCTGTGGAATCACAACCTTTGTAATATCCGGGGCAATCGTCAGCGTTGGAATGATCTCTTTTACCTGCAATTCACTTAGATTTGCTCTTGTAGCTAATCCAGCATTTACAGCAAGTCCCTCCAAACCAGAAGGGACAATAATTGCCGCTACCAGCATGACAATGAGGGAGATAGCAAACTGGCGAAACAATATTTTCAATGTAGGTTTCTTTTTCACTCCCATTTATATCCTATCCCCCATACGGTGCTGATCGGACTTATTTTGAAATGCTCCAATTTCGCACGAATATTTTTTATATGCGTTGAGATCGTAGAGTTATCGCCTATTCCATCAAACCCGAAAACGGCTTCATAGATTTGTTCTTTTGTAAAAACCTGTCCCCGGTTTTTCGCAAGGTATTCACAGATTGAATACTCGCTTTTGGTAAGGGGAACCGGCTGTTCTGAAACATACAGTACCTTTGCGGAAAGGTCAAATCTTATATCAGGCTCAAATGAAAGTGTGCTGTGATGCTCCCTTTTTTCTCTGCGTAAATGTGCCGCGACACGGGCGCGAAGCTCCTGAATACGAAAAGGTTTCGTAATATAATCATCCGCACCGATGCCCAATCCAAACAATATATCTTCCTGTAATGTCTTTGCGGTCAGAAAGAGAATCGGGCAGTCTACCATATTCCTGATCTGTTTGCAAAACTCAAACCCGTCTGTGCCAGGCATCATCACATCCAAAAGAATGAGGTCATAGAAATGCAGCTTTTTGATGTCTACATCATCCGCATTTTGACAGACTGTTATCAAATATCCATCTTTCCCCAAACTGTTTTTAATCAATTCCAAGATAGAAACTTCATCGTCAACTACAAGTAAGTGGGTCAAAAAATCACCTCCCGCCCCATTATACCACATTGTCGAGGTTACTCATCATTATTTTTAACGTCAGCTTTCCGATATTCATTGTTGATATTTACAGCTACGGCATTGCTTATATCCACATCCACAATACTGTAAACGTAGCCGAAACTGAAATCTTCCCCCGCCACATTTTTGAAGCGTTTCGATACCTGCCCGATTTCTTCTTGCAGTTCTGACATTTCAAGACATTCATCCGTTATGGTATATGTCAGGCCGTTATATGAAATTTCATCATAGTTTGCGGCGTTCAGCTCATAATACGGCAGAGATTCATTTAACACCTTATTTTTATCGGCGGTATCGCGGAGCGCACCGCAGGCCGATAAGCATATAAGACTTACAAGCACAATTACCACGGCAAACAGGCACTTTTTATTCACTGTTTTTACCTCCCTCCCAACCATGAAACCAAACCAAACTGGCAATCAGCAGACAAACAGTGCAGCATACAGAAATAATCATACCGCTGAAAAAATCGGTTTTTACCTGTGCATACAGTTGGGGGCTATCCCATGCAAGCACAGTGTAATCCATAGCACGAACGCCCCAGGCCC
>CEAC01014234.1_pt1 | contig 24870 bp, 20 predicted proteins | sample 557411 | NCBI WGS metagenome assembly CEAC01 (sample SAMEA3182094, study PRJEB8094) | gut metagenome | biome: human; feature: gut; material: Stool; isolation source: human stools | place: Canada | collected 2012-02-21
TCGCTGTCCTCACTATGCCTATGCGCGGCTCATTGCTCGCGTAAACTCTCAAGTTACAGAACAACTGAAATTATCCATAAACATTTATCGACACTTTATTCCGTTGTGAAAATGCACAAAAACAATGTTGCAGATTTGATGACAATATACAAACTTCCGATAAATTACAGGAAATCTCTTGCAACTGATTCGTGAATGTGCTATCTTCTAATTACAGCAACGGAAACGTTACCGGTAACAATACCGATACCGATTCCGAAACACTCACGGGAACATGAAAAAATTATGAAATGACCCGTACAAACATAAAGGAGAGGTAAGATTATGAAGAAGAAACTGGCAAGCGTATTACTTTGTGCAGTAATGGCAGCTTCCATGCTGACCGGTTGTGGAAACTCCGGTGATGCAGCAGCTACCACCCCTGCTACCGAAAGCAAGACAGATGTAGCAACTACTGAAGTTGCCGAAACGACAGCAACTGCAGACGGATCTGTATACTACCTGAACTTCAAGCCTGAAGTTGACGAAGTATGGCAGAAACTGGCTAAGGAATATACCGAGGAGACCGGTGTTCCTGTAAAGGTTGTAACCGCAGCAAGTGGTACCTACGAGCAGACCCTGATGTCTGAGATCGCTAACAAGGAAGCACCTACCCTGTTCCAGATCAACGGACCTATCGGTTATCAGAACTGGAAAGATTACTGTGCAGACTTAAAGGATACAGACCTGTACAGCTGGTTAATGGATAAGAGCCTGGCAATCACCGGCGAAGACGGTGGTGTATACGGAATCCCTTACGTAGTAGAGGGTTACGGTATCATTTATAACGACGCTATTATGCAGAAGTACTTCGCACTGGATGGTGCTAAGGCAGCAAGCATGGATGAAATCAACAACTTCGCTAAGTTAAAAGAGGTTGTAGAAGATATGCAGGCTAAGAAAGATGAGCTGGGTATTGAAGGCGTATTCGCTTCCACATCCCTGACTCCCGGTGAAGACTGGAGATGGCAGACTCATCTGGCTAACATCCCTGTATACTATGAGTTCAAGGACAAGGGTATCACCGATACCGATAACCTGGAGTTCACTTACTCCGATAACTTCAAGAACATTTTCGATCTGTACATCAACAACTCCTGCACAGCACCCGGCCTGCTGGGAAGCAAGTCTGTAGACGACTCCATGGCTGAGTTCGCTCTGGGCCAGGCAGCAATGGTACAGAACGGTAACTGGGGTTGGAGCCAGATCAATGGCGTAGACGGTAACACCGTTAAGGCTGAGGATGTTAAGTTCCTTCCTATCTACACCGGAGTTGAAGGTGAAGAGAACCAGGGACTGTGCACCGGTACTGAGAACTTCTTCTGCATCAACAAAGAAGCTTCTGCTGAGGATCAGGCAGCATCTATCGCATTCGTTGAATGGCTGTTCTCTTCTGAGACCGGTAAGGCAGCAGTAACCAACGACCTTGGATTCATCGCTCCTTTCAATACCTTTAGCGATGACGAAAAGCCCACCGATCCTCTGGCACAGGAAGTTCTTCGTTACATGGCAGATAGCTCCAAGACATCTGTAGCATGGAACTTCACTTCCTTCCCCAGCCAGCAGTTCAAGGATGACTTCGGCGCAGCTCTTCTGGAGTATGCTTCCGGTTCCATCGACTGGGATACTGTAAAGACAACCGTAGTTGACAGATGGGCAGCTGAAAAGGCCGCAACCGCAGCTAACTAAGCTCCATCAATAAAAAGACGATAACTTAATCCATCTTATATAACTTCAGACACAGGGGGCGGTGGTGGTACCACGGCCCCCGTGTTTTTGAAAAAGGAGACAGGCTTATGCAAAAGACATTAAAAAGATATTTTCCCATTTTTGTACTGCCTACCCTGATCGCGTTTTCCTTTGCTTTTATCATACCGTTTGTCATGGGCGTATATCTGTCCTTTTGCAAATTTAAGACAATTACAAACGCGCAATTTATAGGCTTAGATAATTACATTAAAATTTTTGCGGACAAAGATTTTGTCAACGCATTTGGATTTACCTTAAAATTCTCCGTAGTGTCCATCGTCACTATTAATGTGTTTGCCTTCATTCTGGCACTGGCACTGACGAGAAAGATCAAAGGAACTAACCTGTTCCGTACAGTGTTTTTCATGCCGAACCTGATCGGCGGTATCATTCTGGGATATATCTGGCAGCAGATGATCAATGCAGTATTGTTAAAATACGAGACAACACTGGTGGCAAATCCGACCTATGGATTCTGGGGCCTGATCATTCTGATGAACTGGCAGATGATCGGTTATATGATGATCATTTATGTAGCCGGACTGCAGAATGTACCTACGGATCTGATCGAAGCAGCGCAGATCGATGGAGCTACTTCGTTACAGACATTATTCAAAGTGAAAATTCCGATGGTTATGCCATCTATTACCATATGTTTGTTCCTTACTGTGTCCAATAGCTTTAAACTGTTCGACCAGAACCTTGCATTGACTGCCGGTGCACCCAGCAAAAAGACAGCTATGCTGGCTCTGGATATCTACAATACCTTCTATGGCAGAAGCGGTTTTGAAGGTGTTGGTCAGGCCAAAGCAGTACTGTTCTTCATTGTAGTGGCAGTCATTGCCCTGGGACAGCTGGTACTTACCAGACGTAAGGAGGTAGAACAATAATGACTAAGAAAAAAACTTCCAATGTAATCATTTTTTGTATCCTGTGTGTGCTGGTAGTTGCGTTTTTGACACCTATTTTCTTCGTACTGATCAACTCCTTTAAGGGAAAACTATTCATTAGTAACAATCCGTTTGCACTGCCTACCGCAGAGACTTTTGCAGGACTTACCAACTATGTGAACGGTATTGAAAAAACAGGCTTCTTCACAGCCTTTGGATGGTCTGCTTTTATCACGGTATTTTCTGTGGCAGCGATCATTCTGTTTACATCCATGACCGCTTATTACCTGACCAGAGTAAAAACCGGTGTGACCAACATATTGTATTATATGTTCGTATTTTCCATGATCGTACCTTTCCAGATGGTTATGTTCACAATGTCTAAACTGGCAAATATGACTCACTTAAACAACCCTCCCGGAATGGTGCTTCTGTACCTGGGCTTCGGATCCGGTCTGTCCGTATTTATGTTCTGCGGATTTATCAAATCCATTCCGTTGGACATCGAAGAGGCAGCCATGATCGACGGCTGTAACCCGCTGCAGACTTTCTTCGGCGTCGTAATGCCGATCCTGAAGCCGACTGCTATCACAGTAGCGATTCTGAACGCTATGTGGATCTGGAATGACTATTTGCTGCCTTATCTGGTAATCGGTCTGAGTACTAATTACAAAACCATTCCGGTCGTGGTACAATACCTGGTAGGCTCTTACGGTGCGAAGGATCTGGGTGCCATGATGGCGCTGTTAGTACTGTCTGTTATCCCTATCATCGTCTTCTATCTGACCTGTCAGAAGTACATTATCGAAGGTGTGGTAGCCGGCGCGGTTAAGGGTTAAACGAAAAAGTTACAACGGGAGATTTATGTTATGAGAAAAAGTGGAATCTTGCTGCCGGTGAGCAGCTTGCCTTCCAAATACGGAATCGGCTGCTTTTCTAAAGAAGCATACAAATTTATTGACAGATTAAAAGAAGCCGGTCAGGCATATTGGCAGATCCTGCCGTTAGGCCCGACCAGCTATGGAGATTCTCCGTACCAGTCCTTCTCCACCTTTGCAGGGAATCCTTATTTCATCGATCCTGATGATCTGGTGGCGAGAGGCTATGTGACCGCAGAGCAGTGCAATGCTTACGATTTCGGTACCGACATTCATTCCGTGGATTACGGCAAAATCTACAAGAGCCGTTTCCGCCTGTTAAAAGAAGCGTTTGACAACAGTCATATCGAAGAGGATCCGGGATTTCAGGAGTTTGTACAGAAGAATGCGTACTGGCTGGAGGATTATGCATTATACATGGCAGTCAAGGACGGCTTCCGCGGTATCTGTTGGGCAGCCTGGGAGGATGATATCAAACTGAGAACTCCTGCGGCTATGGACAAATATCGCAGAAAATATGCGAAAGAGATCACATTTTACCAGTTCCAGCAGTATCTGTTCCAGGTACAGTGGGAGAAACTAAAGACCTATGCCAACGATAACGGCATCAAGATTATCGGGGATATTCCCATTTATGTGGCATTTGACAGCTCAGATGCCTGGGCAAATCCGGAGCTGTTCCAGTTTGACGAGAATTGTGAGCCGGTAGCAGTGGCGGGATGTCCTCCCGATGCATTTTCTGCCACCGGACAGCTGTGGGGCAATCCTCTGTATAACTGGGAACATCACAAAGAGACCGGTTATGCCTGGTGGATGCAGCGGCTGGCAGCTTGCTTTGAGCGCTATGATGTGGTACGTATTGATCATTTTCGTGGATTCGACGCTTATTATGCGATTCCTTACGGGGAACCCACGGCGGAGCACGGTCACTGGGAACAGGGCCCTGGATACGATATTTTCCGTACCATGAAGGAAAAATTGGGAGAAAAAGAAGTTATTGCAGAAGATCTTGGCTTTTTGACACCATCGGTGATAGAATTGGTAAAGAAATCCGGTTATCCAGGTATGAAAATTTTGCAGTTTGCTTTTGATTCCCGTGAGGAAAGTGATTATTTGCCGCATAATTATACACATAATTGCGTGGTATATACGGGAACTCATGATAATGATACTGTGATGGGGTGGTATGACACCTTGAAGGGAGCTGATAAAAAGCTCTGTGACGACTATCTGCGTCTGAAAAATGCGGACGGAGAGCCGATTCCCAGAGAGCAGATTCCCTGGGAATTTGTGCGTGCCGCAATGTCCAGCGTAGCGGATATGGCGATCATTCCCATGCAGGATTATCTCGGACTGGGATCGGAGGCCCGCATCAACATTCCTTCCACACTTGGCATCAACTGGATGTGGAGAATGGGGAACGGAGATTTTACAAAGGAGCTTGCAGGGCGGATCCGCAGCATGACGAAGCTGTACGGCAGATAAGTCTGTAGGCTTAGAAAGGGTTGCACTCCATGGAGGAAATCACGATCAGAGACATTGCCAGAATCTGCGGTGTCGGCGTCAGCACGGTATCCCGTGCCATAAATAACCACCCGGACATCAATCCCGAGACCAAGGAAACGATCATGCGGGTGATCAAAGAGAATAACTACGTACCCAACAACAGCGCAAGAAACCTGAAACGTCAGGATGCCAAGGCAATTGCAGTACTGGTCAAAGGTATTAACAACTCTTTCTTCAGCCAGATGATCAAGGTATTGGAAGAAGAGATCAAGGAAAAGTCCTACTCCATGGTTTTGCAGCATGTCGATTACGACGAGGACGAAGTGGAGGTGGCGCTGAAGCTGGTGAAGGAAAAAAGGCTTCGGGGCATTATCTTCCTTGGCGGTTATCTGGTCCACAGCGAGGAAAAACTGGCACAGCTTCATGTACCGTTTATCTTGAGCACTACCGGAATGCTGCCAAAGGGATTCAGTCGTAATACCTATTCTTCCGTGACCGTGGATGATACCAAGGAAAGCTACAAGATGGTGGACTATCTGTGCAAGAACGGACATAAGGATATTGCAATCCTCTGTGCCCGCAAAACGGATGCTTCCATCGGTAAGCTGCGTCTGGAGGGCTATAAAAAGGCGTTGAAGGATAACGGAATAGAAGTAAGAGAAGAATTGATCCTGCCTATGAGGAGTGATTTGGAAGATTACTCCCTGGAGAATGGCTATATGGTGACGAAGGAATTCCTGGAGAAGCAGATTCCGTGCACGGCGATCTTCGCGATCTCCGATATGTTGGCAATCGGTGCAGGAAAAGCATTGTCTGATGCCGGATACAAGGTACCGGAAGATATTTCCCTGACAGGCTTTGATGGTGTGGAAATCGGGAAATATGTTATCCCATCCTTGACCACTTTAAAGCAGCCGGTAGACAGTATGGCGAGAGAGACCGCCCGGATTCTGTTTGACATTATCGGGAAAAAAGCGAAGCATCAGCACTGTGTATTCGACGGAGAACTGGTGGTACGGGATTCTGCCATGCCGAGGGCGTAAGAAAGAGTCATACAGTCCCTGTGGGGACGAAGGGAATACTGTATGGAAATACATGGTTTTAACAAGACAACTTTATTAGATTATCCGGAACATATTGCAGCCACTGTTTTTACAGGAGGCTGCAATTTTCGCTGTCCGTTCTGCCACAATGGGGAACTGGTACTGGATCCCGCGGGTCAGCCCTCCGTCTCAGAAGAGGAAGTGCTGTCCTACCTGAAGAAAAGGCAGGGAATCCTCCAGGGCGTCTGCGTCACCGGCGGAGAGCCGACTCTGCAGTGGGACCTTCGCAAGTTCCTGCAAAAGATCAAGGAGCTGGAGTATCCCATTAAGCTGGATACCAACGGGTATATGCCGGGGGTATTGTGGGAATTGTTACAGGAGCACCTGATCGATTATGTGGCGATGGATATTAAGGCTTCCAGAGATAATTATGCCTGGGCGGCGGGACTGCCACATATGGATATCTCTCGCATTGAGGAGAGTATCGGTATCCTGAAAAGCAGCGGAATTCCCTATGAATTCCGAACTACTGTGGTAAAGGGAATCCATACCGTGGGAGAATTTGAGGAGATCGGCAGATGGATCGAAGGGTGTCCTGCATACTACTTGCAGAGTTATCAGGAGAATGATAACTGCCTGTACCGGATGATACAGACAGCAGAAAGCAATGCTGTTAAGCCGGGCGGTGCGGAAGCGTTCGGTGCTTTCTCGCGGGAGGAACTGGAACAGATGGCGGAACTCGTCCGGAAATATGTGGGGAAAGTTGTGTTGCGGGGCGTGGAATAATAGAGAGATGGTTATAGGTTGCCTGAAAAGACAACCTATTTTAATGCTTTCATATATAACTCTATATAACTTTTGCCAAGTCAAAGATACAGAATTTAATCCATTTCACATGAAAGCGTTTACTTTATAAAAATAGAAACAAAATAACGAAACTGTGCATTTTTGTGAAAATCAGAAACCTGCGCAAAAATAGTGACTAAAAATTGCTCAAAAATTCTATGAATAACTTCCAAAAATATCCAACATGTACAAAAAATAGTTTACTAATGTAAAGCGGTAGTGATAATATATAGTGCATAGCGTTGTAAGCGGTTACAAAACAGCAAATGGAGGGGTTACCATTTGTGTATTGCACGCAAAGCAGATGGAGGTATGGAAATGTTGGGTAACAGACAGGGTAAAAAGAGAAAGCGCTGGTTAGCATTACTGCTGGCAGGTGCCATGATATTATCGGGAATGGGTACACCTTCCGTGGTAGTACAGGCAGAGGAGACTGACGCGGTTGCTGTGGAAGCGGAAGCAACCACAGTGTCCGGAAATGAGAATGCCGAAACGACAGAAATGCAGGCAGCGGATACACAAGACGATACACAGAGTGTGCCCGAAGAGGCACAGATCGCATTATTGTCGGAAGATGTTGCCGTAAGTGCACAGGATGCTGCCGGCGATGCAGAACAGTATGTACTAGATGCCGCGGATCTGGCACAGTTTACAAACGGAGCCAAGAAGGACGGAGAAGAGCAGAGCGCCGGGACCGATGATTATTTTACGATTTTATGGAGCTCAAAATCTAAGGTAGATGGCAGTAAGAAGAGCTTTGAAGATGGAACGGCATTCACCCAGAGAATCAATCTGGGAGGAAAACTGGATGTTACCAATAATAAAAACGGAGTAAGCTTCAAGACCACCGGAGCTACAGAAGTTAAAGTGTACTGGGTGGAAGGCGGAGACGACAACCGCCAGATGGCACTGCTTACCGGAAGCGGAACCGTGGTAGCGAAGACAGAAGAGACACTGGCGAAAAATGCAGCCTGCATTTCTGTATTGAAAGTAACAGATGCTGGAACTTATTACCTGGGAGGTCTGGAGAATAATAACTACATTTTTAAAGTAATCGTAACAGAGACCACAGGCGGCACAGAGAAGCCTGCCCGCGCAGACTGGTCTACTGTAGAGAACCCTGAGATTATTAGCGCGGTACAGAATGCCGGTAAAGTGGATGTGACCGTAAAGACCAACATCGGTTACGACGGCGCGGACAAGATCGAAGTCGCTATGAGCGATGCAGAAGGAAGCGTTATCGGAACTGCGAAGTCTTCCAAGGAAGGCAACAAGGCAGTCGTAAGCTTTACCCCCGCAGCATCCGGAACTTATACTTTTACGGTAAAAGCAATCCGTGACGGAGAAGAGGACAAGGCGGGCAACAGCATGAACGCAGATTTCGTACTTCCACTGACCGCACCGAAGATCTCCAGCGCTACGAATGTAGGAAAAGGTGCCGTGGCACTGGAATGGAGCGAAGTAAAAGAAGCTGAGAAATACGTAGTGACTGTAGAAGGAACGGATAATAAAACAGAGAGTACCACTACTGTAGCAACCATAAGTGGTCTTACAGTGGGCAATATGTATACCATATCCGTAGTAGCAGTCAGAGGAGAGGACGTCTCCGGAAAAGGTACCACAGAGGTGACAGTAGTGGATGAGGCACAGAGAGTCTGGAGAGTATCCACATACGGTTCCAGTACGGATTCTAAGAATAATGGTGTTATCGGAAATGCAAATGACGGTAAGGTAACGGTATACAGTGAAGGTGGCAAAGGTAAGATTGTACCCGGATCTACGGATGGACTGACTTTCTATTATACGGCAATTGATCCTGAGACTGAGAACTTTACTTTGACAGCAGATATTCATGTAGACAGTTGGACGCTTTCCAATGGACAGGAAGGCTTCGGTATGATGGCTGCGGATGCAGTTGGTTCGAATGGTGATGGAACCGCATTCTGGAACAATGCTTATCAGGCGATTGTTACCAAGGTTGAGTATTACTGGGATGGCGAGGATGTAACTACTGACAGCTCTGCCAACAAGATATCTATGAAGCTTGGTCTGGGTGCGATTTCCAGACTTGGTGTAACAGCAGATGATGTTGCTGCAATTAAAAATGGAACCATTACGATGCCTGCAGGTTATGTCAGTGAGACCACAACACTGGAGACCGGTGCGGCAACTAAGGGTCCTGGCACTTATAATCTTGTGGGTAACTGGAATAAAAAGGCAGAGCCTACCGGAAGCCTGGAGAATCCGTTGACTGACTTCCGCCTGCAGATTCAGAGAAACAACACAGGTTACTATCTGAGATATTTAGATAAGGATAACAAAGTAATCAAAGAAGTACGTTACTATGATCTGGAGAGAAATTCTTTGACCCAGATTGATAAAGACAATATTTATGTTGGATTCTTTGCTTCCAGAAATGCGAGAATTACTGTAAGCAATATTGATCTGAAGACGATTACCCCTGCGGATGATGAAAAAGCAGAGGAAAGAGAGATTGAATATGTATATCCGATCAATACGATAGAATCTCCTGTGTTCTCCAATTCTGCGGATTATAATCTGGTATACTATGGCAATGCTGACGGTACTCTGGTCGTGAAGGATCAGAACGGAAAAGAAGTCCTGAACAAGGAATTCAAAGCATTGACCAAGGAAACGGTAGCTTTGAAGTTGAACAGTGGCAAAAACACATTTACGATCAACTTTATCCCGGATAAGGAATACAAACCCGGCGAATTTAAGTTAATGACTTCCTATGATCCGGTGACTATTAACCACACTGTAGAATATAAGACAGTAGAGAACAACAATATTTATGTGAGTCCGAATGGTAAATCGAATGCAGCAGGCACCAAGGATGATCCTATGGATATCTACACCGCAGTGAAGATCGCGGCACCCGGACAGAAGATTCTGATCAAGGAAGGAACTTACGATCTGTCCAGTACTGTAAAAGTAGAACGTGGAATCAATGGTACTGCAGATGCTATGATCTATATGATCGCTGATCCTGAGGCGGGCTCAAGACCTGTATTTGACTTTGGCGGAAAATGCGCAGGTATGATACTGGCAGGCGATTACTGGTATTTCCAGGGATTCGATGTGACCAGATCGGCAGATGCCCAGAAGGGTATTCAGGTATCCGGTAACCATAATATACTGGATCGGATCAAAGCATATAAAAATGGTAACACAGGTATACAGATCAGCCGTTATCTTGGCACTGATCAATTTAATCAGTGGCCAGCTCATAACACAATTTTGAACTGTAGTTCCTATCTGAATGCAGATAAGGGTTATGAGGATGCGGATGGATTCGCTGCAAAACTGACTGTAGGTCAGGGCAACGTATTCGACGGATGTATCGCAGCATACAATGCCGATGATGGATGGGATCTGTTCGCTAAAGTGCAGAGTGGTTCCATTGGAGTGGTAACGATTCAGAACTGTGTGGCATTCAAAAATGGCTATATTTTAGATGAGAATGGCAGAGAGATCAATGCCGGCAATGGTAATGGTTTCAAAATGGGTGGCGACAGTATGCCGGGAGCTCATGTACTGAAGAATTCTGTTGCTTTTGCCAATAAGGCAAAGGGTATTGACTCTAACAGCTGTCCTGATATTAAGGTATACAGTAGCACAACATTCGATAATGAAAGTTACAATGTAGCATTTTACACCAACACCGCTGTAAATACAGCATTTGCAGCAGACGGTATTTTATCCTACAAGGTGTCCAACAAGGTGGCTGAGCAGTTTAAGCTGTTAGGAACACAGAATGCTGCAGATGTCAAAGGTGTTACGAATTACTATTTTGATGGCAGTAAGACTGTCAATAATAATGGTAAGGAGGCAGCTGCTTCCTGGTTCAAGAGTCTGGATACAGCATCTGCGCTGAAGGATGGTGGTATTACCAGAAATGCAGACGGTACCATCAATATGAATGGCTTCCTTGAATTGACCGATGAGGTACCGGAAGGTGTAGGTGCAAGAATGTCCGGAAGAACCTCCGGGGATATTACTGTAACACCCGATGAACCGAAGCAGGATGACAGTAAGCCTGAAAATAATAATAATAACAATAACAACAATAGCAATGATAATGGCGCTGGAAGTGCAGCCACTTCTTCCGCTCCGGAGACAGTGAACTGGAATGAAGTAAGCAGTTCTGTACAGGATAAGGTTACAGAAATCACACAGAATCCCGCCATTGCAACGGTTAACATGAACATGGTATGCACCGGTGAGGTACAGGTTCCGCAGAAGGTGCTAAATACCATTAAGGGTACCAACGTAACGGTTGCATTCCATAGTGGAAATGGTATAGCGATGAGTATCAGTGGTCAGGATCTGAAAAACAAAGATCTGTCTAAGATTCAGAACATTGACCTGACAGTGGATCAGGCGAGCAATAATATTCCTGCAAATGTTGTAGCTGCTAAGACATCCGCACCTACAAGACAACTGGCGATTAAGGACACCGGCAGCTTTGGCGTGAATGTGAATATTCATGTAAATGTAGGTAAGGAAAATGCAGGCAAGACTGCAAACATGTACCGCTACAATGCAGAAAAGGGCCGCCTGGAGTACTGCGGATCCTTTACCGTAACTTCTAATGGACAGTCCATGTTCGCGTTAAAGCGAGGTGGTAATTATCTGGTAACAGTAACGGAGCGCAGACCGTCCGAAAGCGTATGGTTTGCAGAAGATAATTACATAGTTAAGGCAGGAGATACGCTTTCCAAGATCGCACAGAGGAATCATATGACCCTGACAGAGTTGCTTCGCAGAAACGCGCAGATCATGAACCGGAATGTGATCAAGGTGGGTCAGAGAATGAATCTGAACTAAGACGTGGGCACAATAAAAAGAGAAAAAGTATAAGACGGGAAATTGAAAACGAAAATAAAAACGAATGGTTTGGGAGGACCATTCGTTTTTATTTTTCTGCTGACTTGATTTTTTAAATTCCAGTGTACAGGTAAATTCCACCGTGTCTTTAAAAGTTGCCTGAAATCGAATGATTTTAGAGAAAAAATAATGGATTTCTGTTATAATCATAGTAATTCGTGGCGAAATTCTCTGTTTTTCTGTATAGTAAACAAGCCACTGGAATGTAGTATGTCAGACTAAATTCCACTGTTCGAATATGATGCAGTTATGATGCAGAGACGGTATATATTGACGTTGGGAGGAAAATAGTGTCGCAGAATCAAATTTAAAATTTGATTTGCGATTCCTCCGACGGAAGGAATTGTCTACGGAAGGGAGATTAATATGAAGAAGAAATTATTGGCAGCATTACTTACAGGACTATTGTTTACATGCACTGCATGCGGAAGTCCGGAATCTCCGGTGATCTCGGAGGTGACCGGCACCCCGATTGAGAACGTGGAGGAAAGCGTGCAGGAAAATGCAGAGGCGGAGACTGCATCGCAGCAGGAGACGCAGACCGAGACTACTGCAACCGGTAAAGTGGAGATTACCACAGAGGATTTTGAAGGCAGCAGTGATCCGGAAAATGCGGAAAGAGAATACACCTATACCTATCAGGTGCCGACGATCACGATAGAAGGTAATGAAGAAGCGCAGGACAAGATCCAAAAGGATCTGAATGCGTATGTGGAAACTTTTTTGGATAGTATCAACAATAGTGATTTCGGTACAGTTTATGAGGGCGAGATGTCGGGAGTGACAAGCTATGAAGAGCTTTCATTTCAGGTGATCCGTGCAGATGACAAGGTGATCAGTGTGGTATGGGGCAATGAGGGATATGATCAGGGAGCGCATGGCTGGTACATACAGGATTACAGAAACTATTATACGCAGACAGGAGAAAAAATCACCTTTGACAGTCTCGGAAACAGCTTCCGTGACAAAGCACTGGAACTGGTGACGAAAAAAGCTGCCGAGATGCAGGCGACGGATGACTGCTTCTTCCCTGATTATGAGAAGAGTATTAAACTGGTAGTGTTAGATGGTACGGAAAATATGGATACTATCTATCAGGAAATCTATGGGGCGGACATTGCAGGTACCGGCAATGGTCCGGCAAGCCCGACCTTCGGCATTACGGGAGATGGATTCGTCTTTGAATCCGGGCAGTATGTACTGCAGCCGTATGCAAGGGGAATTGTTGATTTCGAGATTCCAGCAGAGGATTTCGGGGATGCGTTGACGGCGGATATTTTCTAGTATATAATAAAAACATCGGGAATGAGGTTCTCCCGGAAACTTAGGTTTCGAACCGCCGAAATAGGATTTTATTTGGCTGATGACTTCTGCAGAATATGCAGGGGACACCAGCCTTTTTGCTGGAATCCAAACCGTCCTGCTGCGAGAAAATGGAGGAAATTTTTATGCTTACATCACTGGGACTGATTTTTTTGCTGGGACTTCTTATGGCAGCAATCTGCCAGAAGATTCACCTGCCACGCATTATTGGAATGTTGTTTACCGGAATTATTCTGGGACCGTATGTGCTGAACCTGTTGGATGCATCGATTTTGAATATTTCATCACAGCTGCGACAGATCGCGCTGATCATTATACTTCTCAAGGCCGGATTATCTCTGGATCTGAAGGATTTGAAAAAGGTAGGACGTTCCGCAGTCATGCTGTCCTGCGTTCCCGCTACTTGTGAATTGCTTGCTTTTGTAATATTTGCCCCCATGATCCTGAATATCAGTAGAGTGGATGCGGCGGTCATGGGTGCGGTACTGGCAGCGGTGTCACCTGCTGTGGTGGTGCCACGGATGGTGCACCTCATGGAGAACGGCTATGGCACGGAGAAAAGTATTCCGCAGATGATTCTGGCAGGAGCTTCCTGCGATGACATTTATGTCATAGTGCTGTTTTCCACCTTTGCCGGAATGGCGCAGGGCGGACATGTAAATGCACTGGATTTTGCAAATATTCCGGTGTCAATTCTGACCGGTGTGCTGTTTGGTGCGTTGGTGGGATGGTTGCTGGGACAGCTTTTTGAACTGTTATATCGGAAGGGCAGTTATGTGCGCAACAGCATGAAAGTCATTATTATTATGGGATTATCCTTCTTATTAATGGCACTGGAGACGATGTTAAAGGGAATGGTTGCCTTTTCTGGATTGTTAGCCGTGGTGAGCATGGCCTGTGCACTGAAGATGCGGACACCTAAGGAAGTCACGGGCAGGTTGTCTGTCAAGTTTGGCAAGCTGTGGCTGGCAGCGGAGGTGGTACTGTTTGTGCTGGTAGGCGCTGCGGTGGACATCCGCTATACCATGGAAGCCGGTCTGGCAGCGGTAGGCATGATCCTGCTGGCACTGGTGTTCCGCTCTGTCGGTGTGGCATTGTGCCTGCTGGGAACGGAACTGGGTAAAAAGGAGCGCCTGTTTTGCATGATTGCTTATCTGCCGAAAGCTACCGTACAGGCAGCCATCGGTTCCGTGCCCCTGGCCATGGGATTGCCCTGCGGCAAGATCGTTCTGTCCGTGGCGGTGCTGGCGATTCTCATTACAGCACCGCTTGGGGCACTGGGAATGGATGCTACATACCGCAAGCTGCTTCAGAAAAATGGAGAAAATACTATCATTTGACAGCCATCCGGCATGTGATCGAGGCCCGGAAGGAAGCCGCGAAAATGTCCCCGACATCCACACCATAAGAACCGCAGGCACGCTCTCGCTCTGGCGCAGAACGTAGCGGTACATAATTGACCCCAATACGGTCAATAAGTACCGACGTCTGCTTACGGCCTGCTTGTCCTTATGGTGTAAATGTTGCAACACAAATTACGGATATCCAATACAAAACCCCGACAGTTATCATAACTGCCGGGGTTTTAAGGAGGATAGAAATCGTTTTGAAAGGAATTAGCCCATCGTAATTACTACGTTGTACTCTTCTTTGCCCTTTTCGTAAGGGATGATGTGTCCGTCAACAGCCTTGCCGTCTACGTTCATGGATACCACACCCTTCTCCACATTCTGAGGGTTCTTTACCTGAATGTGGTAGGTGCCCTCGCGGAACTTACGGGTGATGGAGAAATCGCCGAAGCCCTTGGGAATACAAGGATCTACGGATAATCCCTGATGGGTAGGATATACACCCAGGATGTACTGGGAGATATTTACGAAAGTCCATGCTGCGGTACCGGTCAGCCAGCTGTTTTTCGCTTCGCCGTGGAATTTTGCATCCTTTCCGGCTACCATCTGAGAGTATACATAAGGCTCGGTACGATGGATCTCACTGATATCCTCGATGTATGCGGGACAGGTCTTGCGGTAGATCTCGAAAGCTCTGTCACCTCTGCCCAGAACTGTCTCTGCGATGGATACCCAGGGATTGTTGTGGCAGAAGATACCGGCATTCTCCTTGTATCCGGGGGGATAAGAGGATACTTCACCAAGTTCGAGGTGATACTCTGTGTATGCAGGTTGTAAGATCATGACACCGTACTTGGTATCCAGTCTTTCTTTTACGGAATTCAGTGCCTTCTCGGCAAGCCCTTCCTTTACACCGACACCGGCGAGTACACAGAAGCCCTGAGGCTCGATGTAAATCTGACCTTCGCGGCATTCCTTGGAACCTACCTTGTGGCTGTAAGCATCGTAAGCACGAACGAACCAGTCGCCGTCCCAGCCATCCTTCAGGATCGCATCGTACATTGCCTGTACTTCCTTACGTGCGCGGGCAGCTTCATCAGCATCGCCCATCAGCTCACACAGCTGAGCATATTCTTCACCGTATTTTACGAACATACCGGCAATGAATACGGATTCTGCCACAGGTCCTTCGCTGGGACCGAAGGTCTGGAAGGATTCTCCGGGATGAGCGGAGAAGCAGTTCAGGTTCAGACAGTCATTCCAGTCGGCGCGGCCGATCAGAGGCAGATTGTGAGGACCCTTGTGGTTGATGATATAGTCTAAGGAGCGTTTTAAGTGATCCATCAGAGGAGCAGCCACGCTCATATCGTTGTCAAAAGGAACCATCTGGGTCAGGATGGAGGTATCACCGGTCTCTCTTACGTAAGCACTGGTGCCTGCAATGAGCCACAGAGGATCATCGTTGAAGCCGCTGCCGATATCGGAGTTGCCCTTCTTGGTCAGAGGCTGGTACTGATGGTAAGCACTGCCGTCCTGGAACTGGGTGGAAGCGATATCGATGATACGCTCTCTTGCACGATCCGGGATCAGATGTACGAAGCCGAGCAGATCCTGGCAGGAATCACGGAAGCCCATACCACGACCGATTCCGGACTCATAATAGGAAGCGGAACGGGACATGTTGAAGGTTACCATGCACTGATACTGGTTCCAGGTGTTGACCATACGGTTTACTTTTTCGTCAGCAGAATCTACCGTGTAACGGGCAAGTAACTGTTTCCAGTAAGCCTGCAGCGCTGCGAAAGCTTCTTCTACCTGGGCGTCGGTCTGGTATTTTGCCAGCATTTCTTTCGCGCGGGTCTTGTTGATCACGCCATAGGACTCCCACTTCTCGTCTTCGGGATTCTCGATATAACCCAGTACGAAAATGAAAGTCTTGCTCTCGCCGGCTGCCAGATCTACATTGATCTGATGAGAAGCAATGGGAGACCAGCCACTTGCCATGGAATTCGTGCACTTGCCGTTCTCAATCGCTTCGGGAGAATCCGCACCTCTGTATGCACCCAGAAAAGCATCTCTGCTGGTATCGAAACCGTCAATCTTCGTGTTTACAGAATAGATTGCGTAATGATTACGGCGTTCGCGGTACTCGGTCTTATGGTAAATAGTGGAATCCTGTACTTCTACCTCGCCGGTACTTAAGTTACGCTGGAAGTTCTTCATATCATCGTCAGCATTCCACAGACACCATTCTACATAAGAGAATACGGACAGCTTCTTGTCCTCGGAGCTTCCGTTGGTCAGAGTCAGCTGGGAGATCTCACAGTTATCAGTCAGAGGAACGAAGGAGAGCACGGAAGCCTTAACACCGTTCTTGGAAGAGGTGAAACGGCTGTAACCGATACCGTGACGGCACTCGTAAGAATCCAGCTCAGTCTTCGTAGGCTGCCAGCCGGGGTTCCATACGGTATCTCCATCCTTAATATACAGATATTTGCCGTTAATGTCTGCCGGTACATTGTTGTAACGATAACGGGTCAGACGCAGCAGCTTGGCATCCTTATAGAAGGTATAACCGCCGCAGGTATTGGATATCAGACTGAAAAACTCGTTGCAGCCCAGGTAGTTGATCCAGGGAAGCGGAGTCTTGGGAGTAGTGATGACATATTCCTGATGCACATCATCAAAATGACCATACTTCATAAGAAAATCTCCTTCTTTCATGTTGTTGTATGTTGAGTGTTTGTTTTTTCGTTGCGGATTGCTTAATGTTCAGCAAACGATTAAGTAATCCGGAATTCTGATTTGTATTATACAGAAGCAATGCTGAAAATGCAATACGAATCTTGAAAAAGCCTGCAAAATGCGCAATATATACAAATACGCAAGAAAAACATGGACAGAAGATACAAAACAAAACGGACTCCGAAAAAAGGATTTACGAAACGAAATAATAGCAAACGTTATCGCATACTTTGCCATTATATAGAAGAAACACAATTGCTGTACAAGCCAAATGTACAAAAACCCCTATTTGAAATTGTTGATTATAGACAAAGTGGACACTTTTTAGAAAAAAACTGCAAAAAAGTATTGCAAAATGCTCAAAGGTGGTATATATTAAAACTACGAAAACGATTAAGTTACAAAACAGGTCGGATGAAATGACGAAGACATGAAACAGGAGAACGGTATGGCATCATTGAAAGACATTTCCAAGATTTGTGGAGTCTCCGTTGCAACTGTCAGTAAGGCACTGAACGACCACAAGGACATTGGAGAAGAAACCAAAGCAAATATCAGACGGGTAGCCAAGGAGATGGGATATTCCCCGAACCTTTCCGCCAGAGCACTGAAGACGAACAGAACCTACGGAATAGGAGTCCTCTTCGTAGATGAAGCACAAAGCGGCCTTACCCATGATTACTTTTCCAGTGTACTGGACAGCTTCAAAAGGACAGCAGAGAAGAGCGGTTACGACATTACATTTATTAACAGCTGCAAGAACCGTCCGAATCGGATGTCCTATCTGGAACACAGCAGGTACAGAGGCTTTGATGGAGTGGTGCTCGCCTGTATCGATTTCGCAGATCCCGAAGTCATCGAATTAGTAAATAGTTCCATCCCGGTGGTCACCATCGACTACCTGTTTAATAATCGTATCGCGATCATGTCGGACAATGTAACAGGTATGAAAGAACTGCTGGAATACATATATAGTAGAGGACATAGGAAAATTGCCTATATCCATGGCGCAATGTCAGCAGTTACCTCGGGGCGGTTATCCAGCTTCTACCGGACGGCAGAACGACTGGGGCTACAGATCCCCGATGAGTACATCAGAGAAGCGGCTTACAGAGATACTACCACAACCTATCGTGTGACTAACGAATTACTGGATCTTCCGGACCCGCCGACATGTATCATTTATCCGGATGACTTCGCTTCTTTTGGAGGCATCAATGCTATCAGGGAGAGAGGCCTACGGATCCCCGAAGACATCTCGGTGGCAGGATACGATGGGATTCAATTTGCAAGACAGCTGGAACCCAGGCTGACCACAGTCCAACAGGATACCGAACAGATCGGCTGTCTGGCAGCCAGAGAACTGATCAGTCTCATAGAGAGACCCAAGACCACCATTATCGAACAGGTCATAGTACCCGGTAAGGTAGTGGAAGGTAAGTCGGTAGCACAGATTCCGACAGACAAATAATCAGGCATTTATATGGAAGCGCCGCAACCGCAACCATATGAATATAAATGCAACAAGCACTTACAACAAACATTCAACAAAAAAATGGGAGGAAACAAACATGAAGAAAAAAGTACTTAGTGCTTTACTTACAACCGCTATGCTTGCCAGCATGCTGGTAGGCTGTGGCAACAGCAACGATGCTCCGGCAGCAGCTTCCAGTGAGGCAGCACCCGCAGCATCCACCGAAGCAGCAGCTTCTACCGAGGTAGCAGCTGAGCCTGCAGCTGAGGAAGGAAAAGTCCTCAACATCTACGCTTGGAACGAAGAGTTCAAGAGCCGTCTGATCGCTCACTATCCCGGATATGAAGAGGTTGACGGTACCACCGGTAAGATCGGTGATGTAACTGTTAAGTGGAACATTACCCCCAGTAATGACAACGCTTACCAGAACAACCTGGATGCTAACCTGTTAAAGCAGGCTGACGCAGCAGCTGATGACAAGATTGATATGTTCCTGATCGAGGCTGACTACGCTCTGAAATATGTAGATACCGATTACACAATGCCTATTTCCGATCTGGGTATTACCGATGCAGATCTGGCTAACCAGTATCAGTACACCAAGGATATCGTTACTGATTCCAAGGGCGTTCTGAAGGGTGTTTCATGGCAGGGCTGCCCCGGTGTTCTGATTTACAGCCGTGATGTAGCTAAGGAAGTACTTGGATCCGATGATCCCGCAGAAGTTCAGAAGGCAGTAGCTGACTGGGATACCTTCACCGCAACTGCTGAGAAGATGAAAAAAGCAGGTTACTTCATGACCTCTTCCGCTAACGATACTTATCGTGTATACTCCAACAACGTATCCGGCAAGTGGGTACAGGATGGCAAGATCGTAGTTGATGATAACATCATGAAGTGGGTTGAGGACTCCAAGAAGATGGTTGACGCTAAGGAAACCAATACTTACGATCTGTGGTCTGATGACTGGAGCAAAGGCTTCTATCCCGAAGGTAAGGTATTCTGCTACTTTGGACCCGCTTGGTTCGTAGACTTCTCTATGGCAGCAGATACTGACGGATCTATCGCTAACGCCGGTAAGTGGGGCGCTACCGAAGGACCTCAGGGCTTCTTCTGGGGTGGTACTTGGGCATGTGCAGCACAGGGCACTGACAATGCGAGCCTTGTTAAGGACATCATCCTGAAGATGACCACCGATACCGATATCATGACCGACATCGTTAAAGACGATAATGATTTCGTAAACAACGTACCTGCAATGGAAGCTATGGCAGCAGATACCTCTTACTCCAGCAAAGTACTGGGCGGTCAGAACCCTCTGGCTATGTACTGCGCAGGTGCTGAGAAGATTGATCTGAGCAATCTGTCCGCTTACGATCAGGGATGTAACGAGAGCTTCCAGAATGCTATGAAGAACTACTTCGAAGGCAAGACCGATCTGGATGGCGCACTGGATCTGTTCTACAAGGCAGTAGAAGAGAAGTATCCTGAGCTTACTCACTAATCTGAATTAGATAAGCAGTTGGCTGAAAATAAGTAATTGAGAGCCGTACCTGCCTGGTTGGTCAGGTGGGTACGGTTTTTCTCTCAAAAAATGGGAAAAACAAGGGAAATAAGAAAAAGAGAAGGCTGGCAGAAGCTTTTTTATAAGTAAAATAATTGCAAGTAAGAGACCTGCTGCGAGCCTTATCGGAAAACCAAAATGGCACGACAATCCATGCGGTAAGCATGGCAACAAAAGGGAGGAATGATTTATGGCAAAGGTAAAGCGCGGAAAGGTGGTAAGCTATAATAAATGGGGTTATATCTTCCTGATCCCATTCATTGTAGTCTATCTGGTATTTCAGCTGGTTCCGCTTTTTAGAACATTCTATTACAGCTTTTTTGAGAACTACCGTTCCGGACTGACACAGATCGGTCCCAACTTTGTCGGATTACAGAACTTTATTACAATTTTCAAAAATCCGGATATCTGGATTTATACCGAGAACACATTGATCATGTGGATCATGGGATTCATTCCGCAGATCATTGTATCCCTGGTACTGGGTGCATGGTTCTCCGATCCCAGCCTCAGATTAAAAGGACAGAGATTTTTCAAGACGGTTATCTACCTGCCGAACCTGATCATGGCAGCGGCATTTGCGATGTTGTTCTTCACCCTGTTTTCTGAGGGCGGACCGATCAACGAGATCATGATGCAGCTTGGATGGATCAGCGAGCCTTATAAGTTCCTCTCCAATGAGTGGAGTACCAGATCCCTGGTGGCATTTATGAATTTCCTGATGTGGTTTGGTAATACCACCATCCTCCTGATGGCTGGTATGATGGGTATTGATACATCCCTTTTTGAGGCAGCAGAAGTAGACGGAGCAACCTCTACGCAGGTATTCTTCAAGATTACATTACCTTTGCTTCGACCGATCCTGATCTACGTAATGATCACTTCCCTGATTGGTGGTTTACAGATGTTCGATGTACCTCAGATCCTGACCAACGGTACCGGTGATCCTATGAGATCTACCATGACACTGATCATGTATCTGAACAAGCATCTGTTCAGTAAGAACTATGGTATGGGCGGTGCACTCTCCGTGATCCTGTTTATTATCACAGGTCTCCTGAGTCTCGTTGTATTCAAGTTCTCCAACAAGAAAGATTGATAGGGGGTGGCAGACATGTTAAGTATCGAAACAAACGAAACAAAAAAAGGCATGGGCATTCATGCCAGAAGAATTCTTGCATATGTAGTATTGGTACTGGTAAGCTTCCTGTGTCTGTTTTGGTTCTATGTGCTGTTTGTAAACGCAACCAGATCCCACGGAGAACTGACCAAAGGTTTTACCCCGATTCCCAGCACGTATCTGTTGAAAAACTGGCAGGGAGTTATGGCAGGAACATTACCCATCGTAAGAGGCATGTTCAACAGCTTGTTCGTAGCATTGTGCAGTGCAGTGCTCTGCACTTACTTCTCTACCATGACCGCTTATGCGATTCACGTATATGACTTTAAGATCAAAAAGTTTATGTTCACTTTCATCATGGCAGTCATGACGATCCCTACACAGGTTACCGCACTTGGTTTCCTGCAGTTAGTATCTGACATGAAACTGGAAGATAACTTTATTCCGTTGATCGTTCCTGCAATCGCTGCTCCGGTTACTTTCTTCTATATGAAGCAGTACATGGAGAGTGCATTGCCCCTGTCTCTGGTAGAGGCAGCGAGAATCGACGGTTCCGGTGAGTTCCGTACTTTCAATACCATCGTGCTTCCTCTGATGAAGCCCGCCATCGCAGTACAGGCGATCTTCACATTTGTAAGCAGCTGGAACAATTACTTCACACCGGCACTGATCCTGCATAACGATAAGATGAAGACATTACCTATCCTGATCGCTCAGCTGCGTTCCGCAGACTTCCTGAAGTTCGATATGGGTCAGGTGTATGTGACCATCGCATTCTCCATCTTCCCCGTTATCGTGGTATACCTGATCCTTTCCAAGTTCATTGTCCAGGGCGTGGCAATGGGAAGTGTCAAGGGTTAATATTTCGCCAGCAACATTCAATACATAAATCTCTCCTGAAAAGCGGCACTCTTCCCCGGAGTGGCGCTTTTCACTTGCAAAAATATAAATTATACCCGATAAGGTATAATTTAAAAAAAGAATGGATAAAATATACCTTATCGGGTATAAAAATGATGAAAGAACTTGAAAATATACCCGAACGGGTATATAATTGGTGATGATTAGGATGGATATAATAATGAATAAAATTGCTGAATTTATAAAAGAAAATAGAAAAGCAGCCGGATTGACACAGGAAGATTTTGCAATGCGTTCGGGATTGGGGCTTCGCTTTGTCAGAGATCTGGAACAGGGGAAAGAGACCGTGCGGATGGATAAAGTAAATATCGCATTGGCGATGTTCGACATGGAAGCTGTGCCGGGCAGAAAGGAAAGAGGGTAAGAATATTATGGAAATATTCAGAAGTGTTCAGGTATATATCCGGAATGTGTATGCCGGAGAACTTTCCGAGACAGATGAAGGCTATCTTTTTTCCTATGATGAAGAATACAGAAAAAGAGAAGATGCCAGTGCGGTATCTCTTACAATGCCGATCCGACAGGAACCATACCAGTCGAAAACGTTGTTTTCTTTTTTTGACGGTCTGATTCCGGAGGGATGGCTTCTGGGTGTGGTAAGCAGAAACTGGAAGATTGATGTGAAAGATCGTTTTGGACTGTTGGCGGTAGCTTGCCGGGACGCAATCGGCAATGTCAGTATAAGGGAGAAGAAGCAATGAATTGTCTGTGCTGCTGGAAAAAACTGCAGACGGTAGAAGATGAGAAGCGGGGATGGCATAAAAGCTGTGTCAGACATTTTTTGGGGAGTGACAGGATACCGGAGCTGGATCTGGATGAAGAAAAATTGAAAGAACTGGCAAATGAAACGGTAAACCGTGGATATACAGTTCCCGGAGTGCAGCGGAAAATGTCATTGCAACTGTTCTCGGATAAGAAGAAAACGAGGCTGACTTTGGTAAACTATCCAACAGGATATATTTTGAAACCGCAGGTTCCGGAATTCAGAGCGTTGCCGGAGGCGGAACACCTGGTAATGTGCATGGCAGATGCGTCCGGGATTGTTACGGTACCACATGCGCTGTTGCAGTTACAGGATGGATTTGCTTATATCACGAAAAGGATTGATAGAGTGTTTGAAAAAGACAGTGTCAGGATGCTGGCAATGGAAGATTTCTGCCAGTTGGATCTGAGGCTGACCGAAGACAAGTACAGAGGCTCTTATGAAAGATGTGAAAGGATCGTAGAACGCTATTCAACAAGGGTGGGACTGGACAGAACAGAATTGTTTTTACGAATCGTGTTTTCATTCCTGATCGGAAATTCCGATATGCATTTGAAAAATTTTTCCCTGTTGGAGACACGGGAGGGAAGCGGAGAGTATGCGCTTTCACCGGCGTATGATATGCTTCCGGTGAATCTGATCATGCCTGAGGATGAAGAGGAACTTGCGTTAACTCTCAATGGGAAGAAGATGAACCTTAGAAAAAAGGATTTCTATATTTTTGCAGAAAAATGCGGTATAGCACGTAATTCCGCAGAAAAGATGATAGGAAAACTGGTATCCATGAAAGACGTTTATCAAAAAATGAACAGGGAATCTATGCTGCCGGAAGAAAAAAAAGAACAGTTTGAAAAGTTAATAGAAGAACGATGCAATATTTTGGCGTAATTGTATCGGAAGAGAAAGAGGTAACAAGCATGCAGATGTATGAGGTGACGGCACTGGCGCCGGAAGGACCTGAGGAGGTCTATCGGGAGATAGTGTTCGCAGAAGACGAGGATGACGCCCTGAACCAGCTGGAGGAACGGTTGAAAGAGCAGGGGATTGCCCATGGAATGTGCATGGCGGAAGAAGTGTAGTGTGAAAAGAACTTCTAATCACTCAGAGCAAAGGCTCTTTCGTGAAGAAGTTCTAAGTTTCACACGCAAATTTGTGCCAATGGCACAAAATTTGTAATCAATGGGAGGATGTCGATATTAGCATGGAAAATTCATATCGTTTTTTTGAAAATAAAGATTGCAAATATTTCCCCTGTCATAAGGGCCTTACGGAGTTCAACTGCCTGTTCTGCTACTGCCCCATGTACCGCCTGGAGCACTGCCCCGGGAATCCCAGGTATTTCGAGAAGAACGGCAGACGGATCAAGGACTGCTCGGGCTGCACCTTCCCACATGATCCGGAGCATTATGATGCGATTATGCAGATCCTGCGGGAGAATTAGACACTGCCCGACAGCTGCAGCGAAAATGGTAGCAGATCCTGCGGGAGATTATTCCGCCGGCACCCAGTCGTCCTCACCGCCGAGGACGTTTTCTTTAGAGAAATACGTCTCCACCTCCGGATTAACGAGGCATCTGGAGAGAGGACTGCGCCCGGAACAGTCCGCACCGGGACCGAAGTTCCCATATTCAATATAATCTGACAACACTTCTGCACGAACTTTTCCCCAGTTCTGCCAGCCTTCGGGACAGATATGATCCCCCAGCTCACAACAGATAAACGCTGTCTTCGCACAGTCTCTCCAGGGAC
>CEAC01038149.1_pt1 | contig 24802 bp, 20 predicted proteins | sample 557411 | NCBI WGS metagenome assembly CEAC01 (sample SAMEA3182094, study PRJEB8094) | gut metagenome | biome: human; feature: gut; material: Stool; isolation source: human stools | place: Canada | collected 2012-02-21
GGCTCATGCCGTTGCGTCGCGCTATCTCCCGGATGCTCATCCCCTCGCGGCGATGAGACAGAATGATGGATGTCTTTTCCTCCATGTGTAACATTTTGTGGACGCGTTGATGTTGGTTTGTTTTATCAACGCTGTCCGGGTTAAACTTACCCATGGGGTGGGTCCATTTTCAATTGCTGTGCCTGGGTCCCTTTTCAAATGTTAGATGCAACACGGTTCAGGACAGCATTTACAGGCGTGAGTCAGAGAGCAAATCCCAGGAATACGCAGCATTGTTCCATTCTCAGGAAAAAGAGTTGCAACTTACCGAAGAACGTGCACAATCGCAACGCAAGACCATACTCATAATCAGTTCTCTGACCCTTATTGTTTTGCTGCTATTTATCCTGTGGGTATTGTTCAGAAATCTCCGGATTACTAAGAAAAGGAATCGTATAGATGCCCAAAGGATAGATGAGCTCCTGGCCCAGAAAGAAGAATTAAGAAAAGCATATTCCAAACAATCCTCGGGCACACCGGAGGAAGGCGAAGCAGCGTCCGAAGATGATGCCGATATGAACGAAGAATATCAGACCTTCCTCAGAATGGAAAATGTTATAGTTGAGAATCAGCTTTTCCTGGATCCTACACTGAATCGAGAGGAGATACTGAAAGTCACCGGAATCGGTAAAAACGTTCTCGTACCGCTTCTAAAAAAATATTCCGGAAGTGCGAATCTCGATGACTATATCAACCGTCTGAGGCTCGAATATGCTGTCAGGATGATGCAGGCCAACAAGGGCTTTACTATTGATTATATTGCAGAAGCATCAGGATTTAACAGCCGTAGCACTTTTTACCGCGCCTTTCAGAATGTATATGGGACGACCCCCTCACAATATCTGGAAACTCAACAATCCCTTAATGAGGAATCAGAGGAATCAAAAGATCTCTGATGATGGAAAGGCAGAAATGGCCGCCATGAGAAAGTGGAAGTCGTCAGATAAGGCTCTCCCATTCATACCCGGTATGGAATACATGGAATTGCCCGGGCAATAGCGATTTCAGTATGCATTTCGCATTATTGCCTGTGCAATGCCCCGTGTATATCTGCAGCTCTGGATATCGGCTACATATCATTTCAGCCATTGAGACATAATCGGCGTCAGATTCAAACTGGTTGTCATCATCAGAATCGACAAGATGCAAGCCTCCGAAAAAGACAGATGGTTCTCCGGGAGCACAAACCTTCAGGGTGTTGAGCAGGCCAAGATGTGTGCACGACGACATTAAGACCGTCTTATTTCCCTCTGCAATCAGCAACGCTATTTCATGATTGAATGTGTCAGGCACATCGCCGGCAAACAATGTACGGTCTGCCTTCGGCAAACCATGAATGACAGGTATTTTGCCGATGATACTGACAGTGGGCGACAGCCGGATATTGCCGGCAACCAGTTCAAACCTCTCTCTGTTTGCCATCAACAAGCCATAATCAATAGATATGTCGCGCATATCTTTTCTTCGATTGGAATAGTATCCTGAACCATTGACATTTGCCGACACATAAACCTTCGCCTTGCTGTTGTTTTGCAGAAAGCAGGCAAGTCCGCCCGTATGATCCTTATGCGCGTGCGACAGAATGAGGGTATCTACGTCGGCTATGTCTATTCCCAAGCTACGGGCATTGAGCATAAACTTCTCCGACACACCGACATCCAGCATAATCTTCTCATTTCCCGTCTCTATATAAAAACTCAGGCCATGCTCCGCCTCCAGAGACTGCTTCTCAGGATGCGGCATATTGTCGATAAGAACTTTTATTTTCATAAGCAACTTCTTCGTGTAGAATATTTATACTCTCGCACTTTCCATCCGGCGAAAGAGAGCGTGAAGCGCCGTTTGGGATGATATGCGTCCATTGTGCTGCCAATTTTGAGGAGAATAAATTTCTCCACAAATGTAAAATTACTAAAAAATCGGCACATTGCATCTTTTTCATGCAGTTTTTTTAGCCATTTAGGACCAAGATTTCATGAGTTTTGAAACGAAACAAGGTCATAGAGCATTGAGCGACCGAGGTCGCAAAGATAAGACTTAATGTCTTGAAAATTACCACTTTGTCGAGATAACAATGATTAGAAATAGCCGAGGCACAAACGGAGGAATATTATTCATTGATATTCAGCGAGTTAAATTTGCAATGAACTTCAATTTAACTTCTACTACCTGCTATGTACCTTTTTAATGGCATTTGCCTGACTGATAATTTGGTGAAGAATTTGCATCGGAGGAATAAGGGTTATCCCAATACAGTCAGAATTGAATGGAGATTTTGTTTCAGTACATTTGAGCATTGGGAAGAAATTTATGGAAACGAATACTGAAATATTGATAATTGTGAAATAATCAAAAAGCATCTATTCCCTTCACCGCTACCAAAAGATGGTTTTATATAATTTTTAGATACCAATTTTATAATCATACAAAGTTAGTCTATATAATATGTATTTGCATCGGATTTTAAATTTGACTTTCTCATTGATATTTGTCAGGCATACGAAAAGATATATCAGGGAATTGTCGAATTATCGCATACGATCGTCAGAGAAAAGAGAAGGGAATATCGGGTGGGCTCAAAAAACGACTGTCGGAAAGCTTGGCAAGAACTTTCCGACAGTTGTTATGTGGGTTCAACCGACAGGTGCAATATTATCGATTTCAGGTGCAATATTATCGATTTTTTGAGTTCGACCTCGGGAGTTGAAAATTGATTTTTTCTATGTCAAGGGGTCAGCCCGGGATTTGGCTCATTTTTAAATTGATCGATGCACTTATTTTTTGTTGTCAGGAGCCTGGTCAGCTTGCGCGCCCTTGTTAAGCGACGAGGCGTGGTTGAGCAGGGCGGTGGCATGTTCCGGCGCTACCGCGGCGTTCTCGGCCGCGAACTCCTCGGCTGCCTTCTGGCGAAGGAGTGCCGCGCCAGGAGTGTTATCCCAGTGGAACGGTACGAAGTCGGTGCCAGTCGAGTTCCACGACGGTTTCTTGAACTTCAGGATGATGAACGGCAGGACTACAAATATGACCATTCCGGCAATCAGGACGGTGAACCATACCGCATCGGAGCCCATGTCAATCTGGCCCGGAGGGAAGAAGCTGAATATGAAAGCGGCCAGTGAGCCGAGGAAGCCGATACCCCCGATAAGCCACATGCGGCCGTTGCCCTTTTTGCCGATGCGGTAGGGGCGCGGGGCATCTTTCATATTGTAACGCAGACGGATAGCCGCCGCGAACATCAGCAGGTAGGCGATCAGATAAAGGATGCAGGTGAGCTGCGAGAGAATCTGGTAGAAACTCTGGACGGATGGCATCAGCACCATAAGGAACGCCAGTACGGTGACTACTCCACCCTGGACGTAAAGAATGTTCTTCTGCACACCTGCTTTATTGGTTTTCTGGAAGAACTTCGGCAGATAACCCGCCAGGCCGACTGCGAAAATACCTTTTGACGGACCGGCGACCCAGGTAAGCACGCCGGCAAGGACGCCGAACGCCAGCGCAATCGCGAGCACAGGCGACAGCCAGCCGATATGCAGGAAGCTGAAATAGCGGTCGAACCCGACCAGAAGGCTCTGCACGAGGTTTATATCCTTCGCCGGGATGATGACTCCGAGGGCGTATGTGCCGAGGATAAAAATCGCGACAGTCGCTATGGCGCCGATGATGACCGCCTTAGGATAATTGACCGTCGGGTTCTTTATTTCCCTGACGTGCACGCCGCTCATCTCCATTCCGGCGTAGAACAGGAAGATTGACACGGCCAGGACGACATTGTCGAAGTTCGAGAAATCGGGGATGAAGTCGCCGTGCCAGTCCATCTGCGACTGGCCGCCGGTCGCGAGGTATATCACCGCACAGACCACAAGCAGCCCCGCGGGGATTACCGTGCCGACAAGGCCGCCGATCTTCGACACCTTGCCAACCCACCTCATGCCTTTAAGCGAGATTATGGTGGCGAGCCAGTAAATGGCGAGAACCACGATGATAGAGTAATATTTGTTAGCGGCCAGGTGGGCGTCGAAAACGTGGTCCATGCCGATAAACGCCAGGGAGACAGCTCCGAATGTCAGCACGGTAGGATACCAGATGGTACTTTCTATCCATTGCAGCCATATGCCGAGGAATCCGAGCTTGTCGCCGAACGCCTCGCCGACCCACCGGAACATGCCACCTTGCTGATAAGGGAACATGGCGGCCAGCTCGGCCGCCACGAGCGACACAGGAACCAGGAACACCACGGCGGCGAGAATATAATAAAACGCGGAGCTTACGCCGTATTCGGCCTCCGCCGGCAGACCTCTGAGCGAGACCACCGCGACAATGTTCATGATTATTAGGGTGAAAACGCCCATTTTCGCGGCTTGCTTCACTGTCGCCTTTGTTTGTCCGGAAGAATTTGCCATAACATTGATTATTTGAGTTGAAACTTTATTACATCACTATCCGCAGCGAGAATTCCGACCGGCGGCGTCATTCGGCGACGATGGTCACCTTGTCGCCGCCAAACACTCCCAGGCCGAGCTTGCCCATGAAGATCTTGATGGCGGCCTGGGCCCTGACTGAGTTGCCCGCCTCGTCGAGGGGCGGAGCGAACGCTGCGACGCCGAACAGGCCGGGCATTACGCCCATGACGCCGCCCCCGACCCCGGTTTTAGCCGGAATCCCCGAAGTGTAGAGCCAGTCGCCCGTATTCTGGTAGAACCCTACTGACGCTATCATAGTTGTTATTTTAGGGGAGATTCCGGGGTCGAACACCTGCTTGCCGGTTACGGGATTGAGGCCGTTGTTGGCGATGGTCGCACCCATTATGGCGAGCTGCGAGGAGGTGATGCCGAGCGAGCACTGGCGAGTGTAGAGGTCGAGACTCATGTCGACCTCGTCGTATATGCGTCCATAATTCTTCAGGAGCCACGAGATAGCGCGGTTATTGAAATTTGTAGCCGTTTCGCTTTCATAAAGATCATCGAGAAGCACCGGCGCGGAGCCGCAGAGGTCAGCGATATTGCCGGTGATGGCTTTCCATTTCTCGGCCGCATCGCCCTGCGGGGCGATCAACGAGCACGCCGAGATGGCTCCGGCGTTGACCAGCGGAGTCGACGGATGGTCGTTTTCCAGAAGTATGGCGAAAATGGAATTGAACGGAAGCCCGGTGGCGTCGGCCCCGATCCGTTCGAGCACACCCTTTGGAGTATGCTGGATCATGGCGAGAATCGCCGTCGGGACCTTCGACACCGACTCGATACCGAAGCGGTATTCCGTATCGCCGAAACCGAAAGATGTGCCGTCGGCGAGCGTCACGCTCAGGCCGAAAAGCTCAGGGTCGATATTGGCCAGATACGGGATATAGCTGGCGTTAGCACCCCCCTTGACATTTTTCGCCTCGGCGTATGCCTCCGCGGCGGCCTGCTTGATCTGAGCGAAAGTAATCTTTCTTTCCATAGTCAACAGTTGATTTGTTTAGTTGAAAGGAAACGCGGCAGACGGCCGGTCTCGTTTCCTGATATGCCGTCTGCCGCGCTGACTTTTTTCCGTCACTCCCGCGCCGGGGCGCGGAACCGCGGATTCGCTTTACTTACCTGTATGATTGAACGACTTGCTTACGAGTGGAACGTTCTTCTCCATCGCGATGCGGGTCGAGGTCGGGTATTCAAGAGCGTTAAGCTCTGCAACGGCGGCTTTGATGTCGTGGAGCAGCTCGTCGCACATGTCGCGGCTGAAGCCCTGCTTGCATAGCACTCGCATGACAACCATGTCCTGGATGTTGACCGGCATGGCGTAGGCGGGCACCATCCATCCATGCTGGGCGAGTTTGTCCTGAAGGTCGTAGAGCGTCCACTTGGCGTCTTTCTGGACCTCGGGCTTCATCAGCCAGGTTACGATCGGATTGGGAACCTCGGGCGAGTAAGGAACGAACTCGGGGAAAGCGGCAATCTGCTCGTGGAAGTAGTTCGCGATCTGCATCGAGTTATACTGCACGTTCTTGTAACCTTCGAATCCGAGGCGGATGAAGTTGTAGTACTGGCCGAGAATCTGCGCCGCCGGGCGGGAGTAATTAAGGCCTACCTGGGTAACTTCGGCGCCGAGATAGTCAACGGTAAACGACATGTCGGCGGGAAGGTACTGCTTGTCTTTCCATACAACCCATCCCAGGCCCGGGTAAACGAGGCCGAACTTATGGCCTGAGGTGCTGATGGAGAGCACCCATTTCAGACGGAAGTCCCATTTCTTGTCGGGGTATAGGAACGGCAGGATGAAGCCGCCGGTGGCCGCATCAATATGGATGCAGACTTCGTTGCCGGTCTCGGCATTGTACTTGTCAAGGGCGGCGTCGAGGGCCTCCACATCATCGTTAAGACCGGTCCAGGTAACGCCCTGGATTGCCACGATGCAGATTGTGTTCTCGTCGCACATCTTGAGGGCGGCATCGATGTCGAGGGTCGTATGCTCCTTCGACAGAGGCACCTGTCGCATCTCGATGTTCCACAAGGTAGCAAACTTCTCCCATACGACCTGGTAACCGGCGGAGATTACGAAGTTAGGCTTGTCATAAGGTTTGCCGGCCTTCTTGCGGCGCTCGATCCAGCGCTTCCAGGCGGCAATACCGCCCAGCATGCAGGCCTCGGAGGAGCCGATTGCCAGTGCACCCGTCTTCCACTTATTCTGTTCGGGGGTGTTCCACAGATTAGCCATGATGTTGATGCACTTCTGGCACATCACGGCCACGCGGGGATATTCCGTCTCGTCGATATAGTTTATGTCGATAGCCTCGTTCATAAGCTTGGTGGCGTACTCATCCATATAGGTAGTTACGAACGTGGCGAGGTTCAGGCGTGGCTGAGTCTGCGCAAAAGTCTCGTCTTTGACCATCTGGTAAGCCACTTGCGGCGTTGTAGGGCCGTCAGGTATTTTCTCAACGGGAGCCTGTTTGAGCATGGCGTCTTGTCCGAAGGGATCGCTTTTAGCGTCGCCCTGACGATAATTGGGGTCAATCATAACAAATAATATTAATTTGAAGTTGGTAATATCTTATGTATTCCTGATAATGTTTTTCATTGCGTCGCCCTTATTGCCGGGGCGGGTCGTTTCTCATAATCATAAAACACCTCGTGGATAAAATAGTTAGATGGGATGACACGTTTTTTTACCGGAGGGGCATTTGCCGCTTTACGGGAGGGGTTCGCGCGATATAAAATTGGGGAGGAGAGCGTTTTTTGCAAATTTTGCAGGGCTGTATTCTTCGTGGAATACAGGCTCAAACCGAGTTTATACATGGCAGAAATCGGCTCAACACGAACTGATAATCCAATAGATTTTAGTAATTTTGAACCGATAAAACTTTCTTATATGACGCAAGAGCTGAAATTCTTCCCAAGGTGGAGTTTTTTAAAGTATATACCTCGTATTCACAAGTTGAATTTGCAATCTAAATTGGAATCACTCTTTAAGTTTTCGCGCAGCATTTTTTTTCTACGAGTGTGGCTCTTATTGTTCTTACTTTCCATCCTTGGATGTATCGACAGTTTCTATTCTGACATTATCGACCTACCGCGTACCGCCAGATATCTGCTGTGCGGATTTACATGCGTTTTTAAATCCACACTGCTTACTCTTGCATTGTTTTATAGTCGCAGATGCAAGCCGTTGTTGACGGGGGTGGTGGCAATAATTGGAATCTATTGTATTCTCTGCCTCCTTAATGGCATAAGTTATCTTCTATATGGGATGGGAATCACAATCAAGCTCTTTACGATTCTTTCACAGACAAATCACTCCGAGGTCGTTGAATTTATTCCCACTCTGTTCCACAACCTTTATGCTTGCTTCTTGACTCCTCAGTGTGCCGTCATCATCACAATAATAGCTTTATTGTTTGTGGCCTGTAAATATATCCCGTCTAAAGTTTTTGCAGTCGTCACCACTATCATATCTTTGATCGGTTTCGGGGCTTTCATTATGATAATCTCATGTGCAGAAGCCGGTCGTATGAATTTTTCCGTTTTCGCGAGAACCGCAAAATCGTGCATACAGGCATATCAGGAAAACAGACAGGTCAAAGCTCTTATGGACAGCGATAGGGAGATTCCCTACGTTGAAACTATCGACAGCAAGGCTTTGTGCGACATTGTCCTTGTCATAGGCGAATCCGCATCCCGCAATCATCACTCAATATATGGTTACCCTCTTGCCACCAGCCCACATATGAAAAATCTGGGCGATAGCCTCATTATATTCACAGATGCCATAGCCTCCTCAACCACAACGGCTTTTAACATCAACCGAATCCTGACTTTTCTTTCCGATTCCGACGATGCAACCCAGTGGTCCGAGAGTCCCTCTTTGTTTGATATATTCAGCCACACCGATTATAAGACCGCATGGATATCAAATCAAGAAAAAAGCGGCACATGGAGCAATAACACAATCGCATTGATCCGCAATGCCGACACGACCATTTTTGCAGGCGGCACAAGCTCAGATGACGCTACACTTCAGAAACACGACGACATATTGCTCCCCTATGTTGAAAGGTTCATGAAGCAGTCCGAGATTCCCAAATTAATCGGAATACATCTGATGGGGTCACATACTCTATATAGGCGTCGCTATCCGGCGGCTTTCAGGCATTTCAGTGCCGACTCGGTGATGGCAGTCTCCAACCGCCGTATAAGCCGCGACATGGCCGTAACAATTGCCGAATATGACAACAGCATAGCGTTCACAGATTCCCTACTTAGCCGGATAATCGGAATGTCTGCCGTTTCCGAACGCCCTGCCGTGGTTATATATTTCTCCGACCATGGAGAGAACGTATATGACGGCGGCGATTTCATCGGGCGCGACGAGCTGCACGTAGAGGTCCCTTTCTTAGTTTATCCAAACAAGGCGTTCAGACAAAAATATCCCGTGATGTCCGAAATGCTGAGTTCCGTTTCCGACAAACCTTTCTCCACAGCCAATGTGATTCATATGATCCTGACACTGTCAGGCACGTCATACAGACTTTATGCTGACTCGCTTGACATAATTTCGCCACGATACAGAATCCGGCCGAGATATGTGGATGACCATATATGGAAATACGAAAATTGTGTCACACTTAAAAAAACGACATAGTAACCTATTAATGTCATTGTAACGCTTCCGGCAGGGTGTTGGTTCTCTGTACACTACAATTACACAGCAGCCGCCTATGCTACCCTTGCGTGAGGGTGCATAGGCGGCTTATGTGCCGGAATCGTCTGAAACCGAGCGATTATTTTACAAGGACTTTTTTGCCGGAAGTGATGTAAAGGCCTGCGGGAAGGCCGTCGGTGCCGTTGTCCGATACTTTCACACCGTGGATATTGAATACAGCCTTGTCAGCGGTCACGGCAGAATCGGAGGCGACGGCTGAGATGCCCGAGTCTTCGACATATACTATTTTGCCACTGGCGGTCCAGTGTTTGCAATATTCAGTTTCACGGCTCTCGAGAGTGCCTACATAGGGAAGGCAACCCTGCTGCACGGCGTTGCCGCCGCGGGTGTAGTCGGCGATGACGTAGCTTGTGGTAGGTTCGGCCTCGGGAAGCGACGGAGTGCCGGCCATTGTGGGCGATATGATGGTGGTGACACCCTCGACAGGACGGAAAACCACCATCACGTCGGAATTGATCACAGGTGCATCCTTCCCCTGGGCGGGCTCAAATTCGATAGAATACCAATAACTTCCCTGATAAGTGTCATACTTCTGGATGGCGCTGTTGACATAGGTGGCGAGCTTCTCACCGAGAGTGCCGTCAGCTTCGAACTTATAGATGTCGGCCTCGACCTGATTCTCCTCGATGGTGGCACCTGTGAAGATCAGAGCCATGCGGAGGGCATCGAAGCGGTAGGGAGCGCCGCCATAGCGGAAAAGCTCACCCCAGCCCTTGATCGTCACGTCGGAGATTTTGAGCGGATATTCATCGGCGAAATTTTTGCCTGCTTCATCATAGTTCACGGCAAGCGCAGCTACATTGAAGAACTCACTGTTGATATTCGCGACATTGAGGTTGGTAGCATAGAATTTCTCATAGTAGCCCTGACCAAACAGGATTCCGCCTCGTGCCATGGAATAGGTGCCTTGGCCGCCATAACCCTGGGCAAACAGGAACGGAGCGTCGACAACTTTGAGTTCGGGCACGTTCATCACAATGTCCTCATTGCTGGCCTCAACCTCCTTGCCGGCGGCATTGACATAGGTCCATTCGTAGTCGTTGTAGTCGAGGTCAATGTCGGTGCTGAAAGTGATGTCGACATTGCAGGGCGCCACGCCATATTCCGGCACTGAGTAAGAGTCGTTGTCCATAGGAAGACCCAGATAGAACACACCGGCGGGGGCGGGATAGAAAACTTCGTAGTCGCCGGTGGCCTGAGTCACCGCGCTTCCATAACTTTTTACAGCACATGCACCCACCTTTACCGTCGGGTTGGCAGCGCCGGCCGACAGCGCAAGAGCAGCGACCGCAGAAAGAGTAAAAATTCTGTTCATATACGTTGATTGGTTTTATAGGATATTTCGGTTATAACGGGGTTACCGGTTTTCGGGGATACCGGTTTTTATCGTTTCATGATTTTTTTACCCCCGGAAATGTAGATACCGGCCGGGAGGCGGTCTATATCGGCGGCAGTGCCCACCATCACACCGCTGACGTTATAGACAGGTGCGTCGGGGTCCGCATCGGCCTCGGCAGTTACAACGCCAATGCCGGCCTGCGGTTTCTCATAGGACCCTTTCACGCCTATGGCCCAGTGGTTGAGGAATCCGGCGCTTGTGTCATCGTCGTTTGTCACCTCGGTGCCGAAGAAATCCATGCACTGCAGCGGCGCCTTCTTGCCGGTGAAACTGAACGTGGCATAGAGCGATGCGGTGCCCATGTTGGAGGCCCGGTAATGCTTCTGCAGCGGCATCATGGGTGAGAAACGTGTGGCCTTCCCTTCGGCCGGAAGCACCACCACCTGCATGGCGGAGGTCACAAACACCGGCTCGGCAGGACGAAACGACACATAGTAGCGGTTGTCGCCGAGAGCGGCAACCTCATCGGTTGCGAGCTTTGCTATCTCGGTCTTGTAATCCACACTTGTCCTCTCGCGGTGGAACACCTTAACGGCAATGTCGGCGGTGGTGAGGGGCTGCTCGCTGTAGACCATAGCGTTGATTGCCTCGAGATAGAAATCGCCGCAATCGTAGAACGACTCTCCGAAACCATGAACAGTAATATCGGTGAAAAGACTCCCGGCCATGGCCATGTTGAGATAGGCTGTGGCATTGGGGTCGTTGGTCGACAGAAGTTCGTTGGCATTGCCCACAGTGGTAGTGAGTCCGGGACTGTAATTGACAGCAAAATTCTTCCATGTGCCATATTCGCCATATTTGATACCGTCGGCCGCAAGCGTGTACGATGCGTCGACCGTCCCCATGTCGGCCTTCAGAAGAGGAGCGGAATATAGACCGGCCTCCTTGATGCGGAACTGGAAGTTAGCCATTGTCGATGTGGCGGTCTTTTCCACGCCATGCTCATTTTTTGAGACAGGATATGTCCACACAAAAGGCGTGGATTCCGGCGTAAGCTCGGCCTGGGTTGAGAGCCATTTTCCGACAGGCGCATAGGCGTAATCGCCGTTGAAATCGCCATTGCGGTCCATTCCGGCGAATGTGACCCCTTCGGGCGTGTGATAATAAACATCTACAGAGGGCGCCGCGGTCACTGCGGCCTTGGGTTTCAACATTGTGGAGCCCTGTGAGGCTAAGGTGCAGAGCAATGCACCGAAAGCAACAAATGTGATTCTATAAAGTGACATTTTCGGTAATGAGGTTCTGATTTTGCCAGATCCACGTTCCGGCTGGCATTTTGCCACAAAGTAACGAAATATAATCCAATTATGCAACGAAAATCTATATTATCGAAGAAAAAAGCTGTCAGCCGAGATATGTGTCGGCCACGGGGTTGTGGCGGTCGTCGAGGGTGAACACCCATGGACGGCCAGTGGGAATCTCAAGTTTCATAACATCGTCGGGCGAGAGATGTCGCAACATCATCACCAGCCCTCGCAGCGAATTGCCGTGAGCCACCACAAGCACAGTGTGGTAAAGGGGCAGACGCGGGCGAATGATCTCGTCCCATGCCTGCCGCACACGCTCTATGGCGTCGCGAAGCGATTCGGTCAGCGGCAGATCGTCGTCGCTGAGATCGTCGTACATCGCCTCATGGCCGGGCCATCGCTCATCGTCGACGGTCAGCGCCGGCGGCTGCACATCGTAGCTGCGCCGCCAGATATGAACCTGTTCGTCGCCATATTTTTTTGCCGTATCGGCCTTGTTCAGCCCCTGTAGCGCACCATAATGCCGCTCGTTGAGATGCCAGTCCTTGATCACGGGCACCCAGTCGCGATGCATCTCTGCTGCGGCTATGTTGAGCGTGTGGATAGCGCGCCGCAGATACGACGTGACGAAAAACGCGGGTTCCAGCCCAGCCTTTCGGATCAGGGCGCCAGCCTGCCGGGCCTCCCGACGTCCCTGCTCCGAGAGATCCACATCGGTCCATCCGGTAAAACGGTTCTCGAGATTCCACTGGCTCTGCCCGTGTCGCAATAATATCAGTTTGCTCATAAAAAAATCTGCTTTTTGTTTCACAAATAGAACACACCACCCCTCAATCCGGTTTAACGAAATTTCGCTACAGCGTTAAACTAATTATACCGCCGATTGTCTTAACTGATAAACAACACATCTTTTCAACTCACACAAAGGAATTATGGAAAACAATGCATGTGAATGTCGCTCGGGCTGGATACGTCTGACCGGGATGGGGCTTGTGGCCCTTGGCATTTTCTTCGTGGGCCTCTTTATCAAGGCCGGTATCGACAACATGGCGTTTCGCGACCGCACGGTGACCGTGCGCGGCCTGGCCGAACGGCAGGTGCAGGCCGACTATGTCACCTGGCCCATGAGCTATAATGTTGCCGGCGACGACCTGGCCTCGCTCTACACCCAGATTTCAGGCTACAACGACATAATCGTGAAGTTCCTAACCTCCAACGGCATCGCGCGCGACGAGGTTTCGGTGAATCCCCCCGACACCTACAATGCGCAGGCCAATCTCTACGGCAACCCCAATCTCCGCTATAAGTATTCGCTGACCTGCAACATCACCGTAGCCACCACAAAGGTAGAGAAAGTGCGCCAGCTGCTCGACAAGCAGATGGATCTGCTCCGTCAGGGGGTGCCCGTCTCCAACGGCTATATCAACTATGAATTCCGCGGACTCAACAACATCAAACCCGCCATGATAGCCGAGGCCACCAAGAACGCCCGCGAGGCCGCCCAGCAGTTCGCCAAAGACAGCGACTCGAAAGTCGGCAAGATGAAGACCGCCTCGCAAGGTCAGTTCTCTATCGACGACACCTCCAGCTCAACCCCCTTCACCAAAAATGTGCGCGTGGTTTCCACCATCGTGTTCTATCTCGAAGACTAAACTCAATCACCTCCAAGCTCCTACCATCTGAACCATTCTGACAGCACCCTCCCATCCGGATAAAACAGCGCTGTGTCAAGCATTTTGACACAGCGCTGTTCTGTTATGTATGATGATAATATTACTGGCGGGCGAGCAGATAAGCCTTGAACGAGGCGAAATCGGGGGATACGGGATCGGCCTGCTTGGTGCCCTGCATGAAAGCGGCAAGAGGCGCGGGGATCGCGACCTCGGCACCGATGGCCTCCTCCACCGTGTCCTTGAACTTGGCGGGATGGGCGGTTTCGAGGAATACACCGGTCTGACCCGGTTTAAGCTGCTCGGTGAGGGCACGGTAGGCGCAGGCGCCGTGAGGGTCGAGAGTATAGCCGTTGGCCTCATAGCAGTCGCGCATGGTCCGGCGTATCTGCGCGTCGGTGTAGGTGCAGCCGCTGATCAGCCGGGCAATGGCGTCATGGTCGCCACCGAAAAGATCGATGATGCGGGCGAAATTGCTGGGATCGCCCACATCCATTGCGTTGGCTATTGTCTGCACACTTGCACGCGGCGAGTATTCACCCGTGAGCAGATACTGATAGAAAATATCGTTGGCATTGTTGGCTGCGATGAAGTGCTCTACCGGGAGCCCCATGCGCCATGCGAAAAGTCCTGCGGTGATGTTGCCGAAATTGCCCGAGGGGACGGCCACTACCATGTGGTCGGCGCGCCCCATGGCTTTCAGGCGCGCATAGGCGTTGAAATAGTAAAAAGCCTGGGGGAGGAAACGGGCCACGTTGATGGAGTTGGCCGATGTGAGCACCATGCGGTCGCACAGCTCACGGTCCATAAACGCGCTTTTCACCAGCGCCTGGCAGTCGTCAAACACGCCGTCGACCTCCACCGCGGTAATATTCTTGCCGAGGGTGGTGAACTGACACTCCTGGATGGGGCTGACCTTCCCCTTGGGGTAGAGCACATAGACATGGATGCCGTCGACACCGAGGAACCCGTTGGCAACGGCCGAGCCGGTGTCGCCGCTGGTGGCCACAAGCACATTCACCTCGCGACCGCCGGTCTCCCGGCCTATGAAATAGCGGAGCAGACGCGCCATGAAGCGCGCGCCAACATCCTTGAATGCCAGCGTGGGGCCGTGGAACAGCTCGAGAGTGTAGATGTCGGGCGACACCGGCACCACGGGAGCGTCAAACGCCAGAGTGTCGCGGACGATCGACTCGATGTCGGCCGCGGGAATATCATCGCCGAAGAATGCCTCGGCCACTTTCACGGCAATATCCTGAAATGTCATGTTCTGGATATTGTCGAAAAATTCTTTGGGGAGCGGGCGGATCTCTTCGGGCATGAACAGACCGCGGTCAGCGGCCAGGCCCTTCACCACGGCCTCCTGGAGGGTCACGTCGGGTGTGCTGTGATTGGTGCTGTAATATTTCACTTAAGTAACTTTTTCAAAAATTTTTATACTGACAGGTCTGCTTCTGAAAAAAAGAGGTCGCGGAACCGTTTCTGATTATTCGCGCATGAACTCGTTATTCGCGCATGAACTCGCGCATGAACTCCATGAGGCGGAGTGTGCCGTAGGCGCCGGCTGCGCACGATGCTTCGTCGAAGCGCTCAACTGCGTCGGGTTCGCCCCCGGGGGTGTAGATGGCAAAAGGCACAGGCTCGGCCAGGTGGATTCGCATTTCCACCGGGGTGGGATGGTCGGGAAGAAGCGCCACACGCACCGGTTCATCCCACTGTGCAAGCTCCTCGAGAATTGGCCCGACCACGCGGCGGTCGAGATTCTCGATGGTGCTGAGCTTCAGATCGAGATTGCCGTCGTGGCCCGCCTCGTCCGATGCCTCCACATGGAGAAAGACGAAATCCTCGTGGCGCAACGCCTCGAGCGCGGCGGCGGCCTTCCCCTCGTAGTTCGTGTCGGAGAGGCCGGTGGCACCCTCTACATCCACAGGCTTAAGCCCGGCGTAGATGCCTATGCCGCGGATAAGATCCACGGCGGTGATCACGCTGCCGCTCTTCACCTGCGGATACATCTCGCCCAAAGTGAGCATGTGCGGACGGTAGCCCGGGCTCCAGGGCCATATCGAATTGGCCTCCGCCTCGCCTCGTCTGCGCCGCTCCACATTGAATGGATGTGCCGCAAGCAACTGCTGCGAACGGAGAATGAGGTCGTTGATAAGATCGGCGGTTTCGGCGGCCGTCATTCGCCCTTCGAAAGGCGCGTCGGCGCTCTCGTCGGTGCCGTCGGGTTTCACCAGCAGGGGGCGCCACAGCTCGCCGGGATGGTCGTGGGGCGGCGCGCAGGCAATGTGCTTGTTACCCCCGCGGATCACCAGCAGATGCCTGTAGTGAATGCCGGGGACAAACTGCACCCGCTCGCTTCCCAGATGCTCCTGCAGATAATTGATCAGCATGGTGCCCTGCTCAGTGTCGAGGTGACCGCCATGGTGACTGACGATTTCGCCGGCATCGCCGAGAGTGACGATGTTGCAGCGGATGGCCATGTCGCCGGGTTGCATCTCATAGCCGATGCTGGCGGCTTCGAGCGGGCCGCGACCCTCGTATGACTGCGTCAGATCGTAGCCTAATATCGAGGTGTTGGCCACCTCGCTGCCGGGGTGGAACCCCTCGGGAATGGTCTGCAGCAGGCCGCAGCGCCCTTTTCGGGCCAGGAGGTCAAATGCCGGGGTGTCGGCGTGCTGTAAAAGTGTTTTTCCTCCGAGCGAGGCCACCGGGTGGTCGGCCATACCGTCGCCGAGGATTATGAGGTGTTTCATTGCGATGTTTCAGAGCTTGTTGAATTGCGATGTTTCAGAGCTTGTTTAGTTGTTGGCCGTGGACATGATGTTGGAGAACACGCCGGCGGCGGTGACTGCGGCTCCGGCACCGTAGCCCTGGATGAGCATCGGGAACTCGCGGTAGCGCTCGGTTGTGAGCATGACGATGTTGTTCGAGCCTTCGAGGCCATAGAACGGGTGACGGGAATCGACAGCCTCGAGACCTACACTCATCTTGCCATGCTCCATGCGCGCCACGAAGCGCCAGCGCTTACCCCCGGCCTCGAGCACTCGGCGGCGCGCCTCGAAATCGGCGTCGAGTTCGGGCAACCGCTTCCAGAACTCCTCTATGGAGCCGTCGAAAAATTCGCGGGGGATGAAAAGATGCTTTTCCACATCCTCCTGCTCGGCCCGGTAGCCGGCTTCGCGGGTGAGGATCACCAGTTTGCGCACCACATCCTGTCCGCTGAGGTCGATGCGGGGATCAGGCTCGCTGTAGCCATGCTCTTTGGCCAGCCGCACGGTCTCGGAGAAGGGCACTGTGGCCGACAGGGAATTGAAGATGAAGTTGAGGGTGCCGCTGAGCACAGCCTCGATTTTCAGAATCTTGTCGCCCGACGAGATCAGGTCGTTGATGGTGCCGATGATGGGGAGGCCGGCACCTACGTTGGTCTCGAACAGATACTTTATGCCGCGGCGCAGCGCGGTGTCCTTAAGCGAGCGGTAGGTGGAATAGTGGCTTGAGGCCGCCACCTTGTTGGCCGCCACCACCGATATGTTGTGATCGAGCAACGCCTGGTAAAGCTCCGCCACATCCTTGCTGGCGGTGCAGTCCACAAACACGCTGTTGAATATGTTCATGCCGATGATTTCGTCGCGCAGATGGTTTACGTTGCTGTCGCCGCTGGCGTCGAGCTGCTCGCGCCAGTTGCTCAGATCGAGTCCTTCGCGGCGGAACAAGGCCTTGTGGCTCGAGGCTATGCCCACCACGTTGAGTTTCAGTCGGTGGGTGTGCATCAGCTTCTCCTGCTGACTGCGCAGCTGCTCTATGAGCATGCCGCCAACGGTGCCCACTCCGCAAAGAAACAGGTTAAGCTCCTTGTATTCGCTCAGGAAGAATGAATCATGGAGCACATTGAGCGACTTGCGCAGGAAATTGCCCGGAACCACAAACGAGATGTTGGTCTCGCTGGCGCCCTGCGCGCAGGCGATGACACTGATGCCGCTGCGTCCGAGCGTGCCGAAGAGCTTGCCTGCAATGCCGGGCGAATGCTTCATGTTCTCGCCCACGATGGCGACAGTGGCAAGGCCGCTCTCCACATGCATGGGAAACATGGCGCCCTCCTCGATCTCTTTGGCAAACTCCCGGTCGAGCACCGCGATGGCCTCGGCGGCATCCTGATCGCGCACACCGATAGAGGTGGAGTTCTCCGACGATGCCTGGCTGACCATGAACACCGAAATGCCGTTGTCGGCCAAAGCGGAGAAGATGCGGCGGTTCACGCCGATCACACCCACCATCGACAGGCCGGTGACGGTGATCAGCGAAGTGCCGCTGATGCTCGATATACCCTTGATGGGTTTGCGGTCCTCGCGGGGCTTGGCACTGATCACGGTGCCGGGGTCGGAGGGATTGAAAGTGTTCTTTACAAGGATGGGGATATTCTTGACGCAGACGGGATAGATGGTGGGGGGATACACCACCTTAGCGCCGAAATTACACAACTCCATCGCCTCCACATAGCTCAGCGAGGGGATGGTGTAAGCGGTGGAGATCACACGCGGGTCGGCTGTCATGAATCCGTTCACATCGGTCCAGATCTCCAGCGCCTCGGCATCGAGGGCGGCGGCGATGACCGACGCGGTGTAGTCGCTGCCGCCACGGCCGAGATTGGTGGTTTCGTCGGTGATTTCATCGGCGCTGATGAACCCCGGCACCACATGGATGGCGGCCTCGTCGCCGATGTTGCCAAACTCCCTGCGCACCAGCTGACGGGTGAGATCGCTGTCGAGTTCGGGATGCCCGTGCTTGCGGTGGGTCTTGATGAAATCGCGTGAATCATGGAGCACACTGCCTTCGATGAGTGTGCTCACGATAATGCTGCTAAGACGTTCGCCATAGCTCACGATCGCGGCAAGAGTCTTGTCGCTGAGATCGCCGATAAGGCTCACACCCTGATATATGGAAGCCAGCTGGGTGAGAAGGGCGTCGACACGCTCCATGCAGAGGTCGCGCCCCGTGGTAATGACTTCGCCAATAATGCCGTGATGGCGGTTTTCTATCTGTTTGAACTCCGGCTTGTAGTCGTCGCTGCGGGTGGCAGCGATGCGGGCCGTCTTTATCAGCATGTCGGTCACGCCCCCTAAGGCGCTCACCACCACCACAGTGGGCCGCTGCTGCTCCTCAACAATTTTGCGGAGGTTGAGGATTCCTTTTGCGGAACCTACGGATGTTCCGCCAAATTTCAATACTTTCATCTGAGTACAAAATATGTTTTAAAGCAAGACTATACAACAGCCTTTCACGCTTTACGGGGCAAAATTAAAGATTTTTTCAATAACAACCAATCTTTTTTGGGGATTGAAAGCGCGTCGGCGTTAAAAATAGTTAATAATAACCATTTCTCTCCGTTTACTTCAATTCTCGCCATTTTTCGTCTGCTGCAGTCAGTCGGTAATCCCTTTTCCGATAGCCGGGTTTTGGAACGTCAATAGTTAAAAATTATAAAAAAAAGAAACAAATGTAAAAATTTTATATTACTTTTGCAGCAACGACAACAGATCCCCGGGAGACGCCATAGCCCGGCGCTCCTCTTAATCCTTATAATAAAAAAGTTGCGCCCGACACACACAAGAGGGCACAGTGCAATGAAGAAAGTATTTTTAGCCATGGCTGCTCTGGTGCTCGCAGGCACCGCCGCCTATGCGCAGAAGAAATCCAATCTTGGCGAAGTAATGTTTCAGGAAGCAAGTGCCCGCGAAGCTTCGCCCACAGTAAACTTCTTCGTTTTCCCCCAGATCTGCGACCTGCAGATGCTTTCGAACCAACGTGAAGACTACGGTCCCTACGACTTCCCTATGGCAAAAGACCTCAGCACCCTCACAAACCAGGAGCTTGAAAACGTGAAGACACGTGCACTGCAGAAAGCCTGCGCGCTGGCCGGTGCCGACCTCATGCTCGAGCCTTTCTACACCTCCACCGTCTACGACAAGGACAACCGCGTGATCTGGGTATCGATCTCAGGTTTCCCCGCAAAATACACCAACTTCCGCTCTCTGGCCGAGAAGGATATCCTCATGCTCCAGAAGCTCTACCCCAACGGCATCCCCAACAACAGCGCCGAAAACATCATCACTGCCGCCGATCAGGGCGCGAAATAAGCAACCAATTTTATCTTTAATACAAATCTTTACAACTCAACAACATGAAAAAGATTGCATTACTCCTTACCGCACTGGTAATGTGCGTAGCCGCTCAGGCTCAGGTACGCACCAGCCGCACTTTCGTAAAGCAGAAAGCCAACATGGAATGGATCATCCGTGCAGGCCTTAACATCAACCACCTGGCCGGTTTCGACGGTGGCGAAGGTGTGAAAATCGGCAGCCGCGCCGGTTTCGACGTTGACTTCGGTTTCAACCGCTACTTCAACAACTCCAACCTCTACTGGGGCATGGAACTCGGTCTCAACTCACGCGGCGGCTCTGTTGGCGTTGATGAAGAAAAATTCAAAATGGCCGGCTACAATGTGAAATATTCTCCTTTCACAATCGGTTACAAGTTCCCCGTTGCCGACGGCATCAAGATCGACCCCCACTTCGGCGTTTACGCTTCCTACGACTTCGCTACCTCGATGAAATTTGACGACGGCGAAGAATCCTACGATGTGAAGGACTACATGGACTTCGACAACAAGTACGACGTAGGCATCCAGATCGGCGCCGGCATCTGGTACCAGCGCTTCAACCTCGACCTCATGTATGTCCGCGGCTTCATCAACGCTTTCGACAGCTACGGCATGGAAGGCGGCAAGACCAGCAACTTCGAGATCCGTCTCGGTGTAGCTTTCTAAATAACGCTCTCATCCGAACATGCTCCGCAAAGTATTGTTCACACTCATGACGCTGACCTGGCTGGGCGCGTCGGCCGGATTCCCGATATTCAAAAAAGACAAAAAGCCCGAGGTTTCTCTCGTGGAATACATCGAATCCAAGGCCGCCGACACGCCCGACCAGGTCGACGGCGTGAAAATATTCCTACCCGGCGCTGCTGACGGCGACGAAAAAACCATCTGGATCAAAGGATCCCTACCCCTGAAAGGCAACAGCGCCATGCAGGCATTTGCCGCCGCGTTCATTGCCGCTCCGGGGATGATCAATCCCGAAACCGACGAAATCTCCGACCTCAACGTCGACGACCGCAGTTTCGTGGTAAACCGGGTGGTGCGCCAAGGCGAATACGCAGGCTCGCAGACATTCCGCTACCCTACGCTGTTCTCCTTTGAAGATGGCAAGATGAACTTCACTTCCTACGACATTCTTGTCGAATACAAGGAGAAAGGCATCCTGCCCCGCAAAATCGACATCAGCAAGCTCAAACCCGCCACAAACAGCCGCCATGCCGAGCTGCTCGACTCCATCACGCTGTGCAACTCCAGGTTTGTCGACAACATGCAGAAAGCAATCCTCAATGCCGACAAAATCACCATCACCCACTGGCCCGAAATCAAGGAGGGCCGCGTGGTCAAAGGGATGAACCCTGCCGAGGTGCGCATGATCGGAGGCATGCCCCGCAGCGAAAACAAGACCGGCAACCGCATCCAGTGGATGTTCTCCAACGATTTTATCGTTATTTTCGAGAATGGCGTTGTGGTGAAAGTCCTACAGTAAATTCTCTCTATCGACCCAACAAAAGAGGGTGTATCAAAATTCATTTTTTGGTACACCCTCTTTTTTAGACCGGTGGGTTGTAGGGAGGCGGTTTGTGGGGCGGCGGTTTTATAACCGCCGTATAACTTATATAAAAGACGGTGGTTTTCAGAACCGCCGTCTTTTTTGTAATTTTGCATGCCAATCTAATCTCAGGCTCAATGACACCTATAAACAGAGAAACCGAGACTCTGCTAAATGCCGAAGCCGCACGCATCAACTCGCGCGCTTTCATCGCTGACGACCCCGTGCAATTCCCGCGCCGATTCTCCGACCCGCGCGACATCGAAATCGCCGCCCTGCTCAGCGCCATTCTGGCATGGGGCAACCGCACCATGATTTGCCGCGACATCAACCGGCTGCTCGACCGCATGGAGCATCTCCCCTATCAGTTTGTGGCCGAGAGAGCATTCGAGCAGATCCCCCCCGAGGAGAATATCCACCGCACGCTCTTCGCATCCCATCTGCAACATCTACTGCGCGGATTGCGCCTGATCTACGCACGCTACGGTTCGCTCGACGCCATGGCCTCATCGCTCGGCATTGGCGGCACCGAAGCGCCCGCATGGCACCTCGTCGACAGCATCCAGCGCATATGCACCGACGCCAACGGCGGCGTCAGCTGCTCGCGCGCACTGCCGCTGAACATGGCCACAACGGCACTGAAACGCGTCAACATGGCGCTCCGGTGGCTCGTGCGCGACGACGGCATTGTCGATATGGGCATCTGGCACTCCATCCCCAAGAGCAAGCTCTTTATCCCCCTCGACGTGCATGTGGGCAACACCGCCCGCGCCCTCGGTCTGCTCGACCGCCGGGCCAACGACCGCCGGGCGGTGGAACAGCTCACGGCACTGCTGCGCACCATCAATCCCGACGACCCCTGCATCTACGACTATGCGCTCTTCGGCCTCGGCATCGAATCACGAAACAACATCAAGATCAATGAATAGCAACAGCACAAACACCCCAAACGGAAGCACCGCCGACTCCGACAACACCGGCAAGGACTGTGTGATCGTGGTCAGCGGAGGCATGGACTCCGTGACCCTGATGTGGGAAATGCGCCGGCGCATCGCGCTGGCCGTAACATTTGACTACGGCAGCAACCATAACGCACGTGAAATCGAATGCGCGCGCCGCAACTGCGCCATTCTCGGCATCGAACATCTGGTGATTCCGCTCGCATTCATGGGCGAATATTTCCAGTCATCGCTTCTGAGCGGCGCCGACGCAATCCCCGAGGGGCACTACACGTCGGAAAACATGAAATCAACCGTGGTCCCCTTCCGCAACGGCATCATGCTGGCCGTGGCATGCGGGCTGGCCGAGAGCCGCGGGCTGCGCAAAGTGCTCATCGCAAACCATGCGGGCGACCATGCCATCTATCCTGACTGTCGTCCGGAATTCGTCGACGCCATGTCGGAAGCCATGCGGCAGGGCACCTACGAGGGGGTGGAGATCCTCGCCCCCTACACCAATATCTCCAAGGGCGACATCTGCCGGCGCGGTGCAGCCGCCGGCGTCGACTATGCTCTCACCTATTCATGCTACAAAGGCCGCGAGCGCCATTGCGGCCGCTGCGGCACATGCACCGAGCGCCGCGAGGCATTTCTCCTCGCGGGCATTCCCGACCCCACAATTTACGAAGACTGATTGCACATTATCCGCGGGAAACTGCGCATATCCGCGGAGGTTTCGCATAATCCGCGGGAGATGGCGGCCAGGGCGGCAGCCAGCGTGTCGCGGGTAGGCTGGGTCACAGGGGTAAGCGGCAGACGCACCACATCCTGCGCTTTGTTCATCAGCGCCAGCAGCGCCTTGATGCCCGAGGGATTGCCGTCGGCGAAAAGCGCGCGGTAGAAGGGATATATCAACCGATCGCAGGCAGCCGCCTCGTCGTAGCGGTTCTGCGAGCAGAGATGCACCAGCTGGCCGAACTCACGCGGCAGGGCATTGCCGATCACGGAAATCACACCGCACGCGCCCATCGCCATCAGCGGCAGCGTGAGGGCGTCGTCGCCCGAGAATACGCTGAAGCCGTCGGGCATCTTTTCAAGTATCTCGCGGATCTGCCCCATGCGGCCCGAAGCTTCCTTCACGCCGATTATCTTGCCGGGGAAATCGTTGGCCAGACGCAGAGTGGTGGCGGCATCGAGATTCGCGCCGGTGCGGCCCGGCACATTGTAAAGTATCACGGGGAGGGGCGAAGCCTTCGCCACGGCTTCGAAATGCAGGCGCATGCCCTCCTGCGACGGCTTGTTGTAATATGGCACCACCGAGAGAATGGCGTCATAGCCGGTGAAATCGGTGTCGGCTATGGTCTGTATCAGCGAAGCCGTGCAGTTGCCGCTCATGCCGAGCACCAGCGGCACGCGCTGGGCGGTACGGTTGGCCACGAAGCGGGTAATCTCGGTGCGTTCGGCCTCTGTGAGGGTCACAGCCTCGCCGGTGGTGCCGAGCACCACGATGAAATCGGCACCCCCCTCGATCTGATAGTCGACAAGAGCACCCAACGCCTCGAAATCTATTGATAAATCCTTATTGAACGGAGTCGCCAGGGCCACGCCAAGGCCTTTCAATGTTAATGACATATTACAAAATTAAACAAACTCTTAGTTTCAACGGCAAAATTAGTGATTTTTCGGCAATGTTGAGTAACTTTGCATAGAAAATTGTGAATTAACTCAACAAAATCACTTTCGGATGATGCTTCAGATCCAGAACACACTCGTATCGCTCGACCTTGCGGAGGAATATTTCTGCTGCGACCTCGCGGCATGTCTGGGGGCATGCTGCATCGAGGGTGATGCCGGCGCGCCTGTCACTCTCGACGAAATCGAAAAACTCGAGGAGGTGCTCCCGGCCGTGGAAGCCGACATGCTCCCCCGCGCAGTGGAGGAGGTAAGGGAAAACGGCGTGGCATATCCCGATGCCGACGGCGAGATGGTCACGCAGCTGCTCGACGGCGCCAACTGCGCTTTCTGCACCTTCGCGCCCGACGGCGTGTGTCTCTGCGCCATCGACAAGGCATATCGCCAGGGGAAAGTCGCCTGGCGCAAACCCGCCTCATGCGCACTTTATCCCGTGCGGATTAAAGACTACGGCTCCTTTATCGCCGTGAATTATCACCGGTGGAAGATATGTCGCCCGGCAGTGGAAAACGGCCGACGCAAAGGCATCCGCCTGTATCAGTTTCTCGAAGGCCCGCTCACAGAGCATTTCGGACAGGAATGGTATGACGAACTGCGGCAGGCCTGCGAACTCTGGCTAAAAGAGAATCCGGGGAAATAACCGGCCCTCAGTGCACACGCACGCGCACCGGCACCGGCTGCAGCCGGGGAGCATTGCCTGTCAGCCTTCCTAACGCACCTTTCAATTTATCAAGTAAGCTGTTCATATCGTCTATAGTTGAATAGTTAAAGTATAGTTGAATAGTTAAAGTATAGTTGAATAGTTGAAATATTGCTATTCTACGAAGTGTTGTAATTAACCTTTCTATTACAACCCCTCTTACCCCCATTTGGTTCGCTCCCCGACAAAAGCCGCATGGGGCTGCCTATGGGGCGG
>CEAC01039503.1_pt1 | contig 24172 bp, 23 predicted proteins | sample 557411 | NCBI WGS metagenome assembly CEAC01 (sample SAMEA3182094, study PRJEB8094) | gut metagenome | biome: human; feature: gut; material: Stool; isolation source: human stools | place: Canada | collected 2012-02-21
GGCTATAACAGATCCATCCTCCGGTCCTGTCTTGGTATAGATCTCCAGTGTAGGGTAATAATCAATATACTGAGCCAGTTCCACATAACGGTACATGTCCTTGTCAGAGATCTCATCGCATACTGCGCGGAGTGTGCTCTCGTCTCCCGTTGCCATTGCATTATAATAAGTAGCGATCAGGGAATAGATATCGCCTTCCTCATTCGCTACCAGCGGAACCTCCTGTGTAGCGGTCTCGGTCTCCGTCTGGCTTGCCGCCAAAGCGCTCTCAGCTTCCGCCTGCTGTTGTGCTTCCTTATGACGGCTGTTCATGCTTAATGATACGGACACCGTAACAGCCACTGCCACTACCACTACTGCCGGAAGCACGATCTTATTATGTTTTATGATATAATTACCGATGGAATGTATTTTCTCTTTCCACATATAAATTCCTTTCCGAATCTTAATCTCAATGGATCATTCTCTCAATTCCAAAAATATCTCCTGAATCGCAAAAAGCCGCAAGCGGCTTCTCTCATCTCTCCCTATAATCAAGGTGATGTAAATGCATCCGACAGGAATCGAACCTGCATTAAAGGCGTCGGAGGCCTCCGTTCTATCCATTAGACTACGGATGCAAATATTACAAATTTGTTACATCACCTCGACTATAATATCATAAAACACTACATATGTCCAGTTTAAATTTAAAGTATTTTCACACAACGTTCCTTACAGCTGTATAAGTAAAGACTATCAGACAGCACATCCTCCGGAGGGATCTCACTGCTGTTTACCTCAGCGATCATTTCTTTTAATTCCTCCGCACTTCTTCCCTGAGACAGCGGGAGCAGAATAAATTCGTGTACTGAACTGGGGATCAGGTAATAGTCCCCTCCTACACTTCCCGCCAGCCGCTCCAGCACCTTCGGATACATAATGCAGCAGGCTCCGTATGTCTTCCTGGAGTTGGTCAGGATCATCATGGGGATGATCTGATCCAGCTTCCCGGCGATATCCTCCCCCATGTCTTCCAGTTCCTGCAACATTTCCCGTAACGCACTTTTCATGGGCATGATCTCACAGGGGAAAAGCTTTGGTGTATTTTTCACGGCGCATTCAAACAGTTCTCTGTCTGTCACGCCCCAGGCCTCCAGGTGGGAATGATACACCGGGATCACACCGTTGATCACTCCTCCTTCCTCACAGGCATAGTAGAAGCATGCCGCCAGATCCAGGATGGGGATAAAAGGTGCCTTTTCCAACAGTTCTTTATTTTTCTCCTTGTTGATCAGGCGAAAACAGATTCTGTCTTTCACTTTCTCAAAATCACAAAAGAAAGAGATATCGATCTCTTTTCCCACTGCATCATCTCTGTATACAGAGACGATCTTGCGGATAATATCTGCGAAAGTAATCCCCTGCTCATACGCCTTCAGGAAAGAATTCAGATATATGGTCGGCATGATATTATCCTCACCCCGACGGATCACAAGCCCCTGAAGGATCACACCGTTGTTCTTCCGGACTTCCTTCAGTTCCACGCGGTATTCTTCTCCCAGTGCCTCTCTGACCGCATGCTGTACCTTAGTTGCAAAAACCAACATTTCCATATGTTACCTCCATGCCTCTCCGAGACAGCATCTCCCCAGAGCTGTCTTCCCATGCGTCATGTGGTATTTCTTCGCTGTTATGTACTGTAAAGCAACAAAAAAGGCAATAAGCCACTATTAAAGTTGCTCATTGCCTTACAGGTTCTGTAATCAGAATATCAGTGATTATGCACGAGACAGATACTCACCGGTTCTGGTGTCGATCTTGATCTTGTCACCCTGGTTAACGAACAGAGGTACAGCTACGGTAGCTCCGGTCTCAACGGTAGCAGGCTTGCTGGCACCGGTAGCGGTATCACCCTTGAATCCGGGCTCAGTCTCTGTGATCTCCAGTTCTACGAACAGAGGAGGCTCAACGGAGAATACGCTGCCATTGTGAGAGCAGATCTTGCACATCTCGTTCTCTTTTACGAACTTCAGTGCATCGCCTACGGTCTCAGCATTCAGTGCAACCTGATCGTAAGTCTCGGTATCCATGAAGTAGTACAGATCACCATCTTCATACAGATACTGCATATCCTTTCTATCAATACGCGCCTGAGGGCACTTCTCAGTAGGACGGAAGGTCTTCTCAACTACACCGCCACTCTTGATGTTCTTCAGCTTGGTTCTAACGAAAGCTGCGCCCTTTCCCGGCTTAACATGCTGGAATTCGATAATCTGGTAAACATTGTTATCATACTCAATGGTAATACCATTTCTGAAATCACCTGCAGAAATCATAATGTATTCCTCCTAATATTTTCACGTCATAATTCTTTAATATTTTAATATAAAAGCATACATATTTCAACTACTTTTGAATATTTTTTTCAAATTTCTCTTAAGAAATCAATTGCCTGCAGATATCCGTCCAGTCCCTGACCATAGATCTGCTTATTGCATACCGGTGCCGTCACGGAAATCTTACGGAATTCTTCTCTGCTTGTAATATCGGAAATATGGACTTCCACTTTCGGAATATCCACGCTTGCCAGTGCGTCCCGGATGGCGTAACTGTAATGGGTATAGGCTCCCGGATTGATCACAATACCGTTTGTTCCATCAAAATAGGCTTCCTGGATCCTGTCGATAATGGCTCCCTCATGATTGCTCTGGAACGTCTGGATATCATCCCCGGTCTCCTTTGCCTTTTTGTCGATCAGATCCAACAGATACTGATAATCCTGCGTGCCGTAGATTTTTTTCTCCCGGATTCCCAGGAAATTCAGGTTGGGTCCGTTGATCACTAAAATTTTCATTTTCTTCTCACGCTCCTTTTTCTTCGGTGCTTCTTTCAGCTTACGAAGCTGCAGCTGTAATTCCTCTGCCAGTTCATCGGAATGTCCCTTATTTGCATCCAGAATGATATCCGCACATCCCGTATAGATTTTATCCCGTACTTCTAACAATTCCCGGATTCTTCCAAGCGGATCCTCACATTGAAGCAGCGGTCTTGTGGTATCGTTTTTGAGTCTCTCATAGACCACTTCCGGTGACACTCTTAAGTATACCACTGTTCCACATTGATGCAGCAGGGGACGGTTCACGGGATTCACCGGGGTTCCTCCGCCTACGGACAGAATATACTCGTATTTTCTGCTGCCGCATTTGCGTAAGATTTCCGTCTCCAGTTCCCGGAAATAGGCTTCCCCGTCATCCGCAAAAATCTCCGAAATGCTCCTGCCTTCCTGCCTCTCAATCATTTTATCCGTATCTTCCACCGGCATCCGCAGCAGATAGGACAGCTTTAATCCCAGTGTAGTTTTCCCTGATCCCATAAAACCGATCAGGACGATATTCCTGCGCTTGTGCTTCATTCTATTTCCCATCCTCTGTCTTTTTCGCTTCCTGCATCCGTTCATAGACTTTGTCTGCCAGCCACGATTTGATCTCACAGCCTGTCCACAGTTCAAACGCAATAATTCCCTGGTACAGCAGCATCTTCGCTCCGTTGTATGCCTTGCCGCCCTGAGCCTCCACCAGCTCCATAAAACGGGTCTTCGGCGGATTAAAGATCAGATCGTAACCGGTATGTACTTTTTCATAAAATGCAGGATCCTCGATCACGGCCGCATCACAGCCTGGATACATTCCCACGCTGGTAGCCTGTATTGCAAGATACCCTTTTCCTGCCGGAAGTGTGTCATACGCATCCATAGGCATTGCTTTTGCAAATTTCCTGCCGGCGATACGATTGACTTCGTCCGCCACCTCCTGTGCTTTCTGCACCGTGCGGTTAAGAAGGATGGCTTCCCTTGCCCCCTTATCCAACAGTAGCATAGCCACGGCTCTCGCCACACCGCCGGCACCCAGGATCAGGACTTTTTCTCCCTTCACCTTCACACCATCTTCACACATGGCGCGGTACAATCCGGGCATATCGGTGTTATATCCCTTATAACCTGTCTCGGTCCGTACCAGAGTATTCACCGCTCCGATATTCTCTGCCAGCGGATCGATATCCGTGAGATACGGGATCACATCACTTTTATAAGGAACCGTCACATTTAAACCCAACAGGTTCAGCGCAAAGGCTCCTTTTATGGCATCCTCCAGTCTTCCGTTCTCCACATGAAACGGGACATATGCCAGATTCTCTCCCAGCACCATGGACAGGGTGTTATGGATCACCGGTGATAAGGTATGCTCCACCGGGTTGCCGATCAGTCCACAGGTTCTCGTATAACCATTGATATCATTCAGCATTTTACTTTCCTTTCCGGCAGCATTCTCTATGGTAGAAAAACAGCACAATTTTTTCTAAATATCTCTTTAGGACGATCTGGATCTCTTCCTTAGGATGGATAGGGCGCGTCAGATAGGTCACGATGCCGCATTTTTTGGCGCCCCACACATCCGTGAACAGCTGATCTCCCACAAAAAGTGTAGTCTCCTTCGTAGTATGCATCTGCTCCATGGCACGCAGATAGCCGTCTCTTCCCGGCTTGCCTGCCTTATATATATAAGAAGCTCCTACCGCGTCCGCAAAGCTTTTCACCCGAGGCTCCTTATTATTCGATAATAGAAGCGTCTGAAATCCCAACTCCCGCAGTCTGCCGAAAAATTCGATTGCCTGTGGCGTCGCCGGTGCTCCGTGGGGTACCAGGGTATTATCAATATCAAAAATGATCCCGCGATAGCCCTTTTCGTATAATGTTTTGTAATCTATGCCATAGGCGGAATCCGCCTCATGATCCGGGTAAAACTGATGCAGCATATGTCCCGCCTTTCGTTTCTTTCTCAAAATGATGTCGGGTTCAAAAGCCCCCGACTTTGATGTAATCCGCTTTTTCCCACGGGGAGAAGGTCTGAAAATATGCCTCTTCCAGTGGGATCCACAGCTGTAAAAAGTCCTGTAATCTGTCCTCGCCGTTCCGATTTCGGATCCGATCCTCCTGCGTCTTCCCGTCAATATCCAGAAATACTCTCCGGTCCATATAGTCACCAAATACCGGATGGCAGCTGTAGGCTCCCTCTACGAATACAAAGCCGTTATTTTTCACCAAAATCTCTTCTCCCAGGCTCATCCGGGAGCAGTCAAATCTCCGATAGGAAAAAGGTCTGCCGGATGCAAGATTCGGGATCACTTCCGTTAAAAAGCGTTCATAGTGCACATTTCCCCCGGGCTCGCTTCTGCGTTCCGAGGTTCGAAGTGCAGGTGGCAGGAAGAAATCATCCATATGGATCACGTCCCCACCCAGTTCCTTTACCAGTCTTTTAGCCAGTGTTGTCTTCCCGGCAGCGCATCTTCCGTCAATGGCAATGATCCGTACCTCTTTAGAAAGTTCCCGTAATTCCTCTGCCAGATCATTAAAAAATCTTCGCGATCTCATCCACAGCCTCCGCAATATAGTCTCCCAGTCGTCTGTTCTCTACTCCCACGATCGTCGCATGACATTTGTTCATGGGGAGCAGAACCAGCTTCGCATCACCAGAAGCCACTGCCGCTGCCATCGTTGGAGTGATCTCTCCCAACATGGCATCCGCCATAACGATTCCCATAGGACCCACGATCACGTCCGCTCTCTTACTGTTATATACCACAGCGTTCTCACCGGTGGCTCCGCTTGTCACGCCGCTCTTCATCATATTCGCCGTAGCCGTGGCGTTGGTTCCCACAGCGATCAGATCCGCCTCCGGGAAACGTTCCTTGAATGCCTCCAGAAGACTTCTGCCTACGCCTCCGCCCTGGCCGTCCATTACCATAATACGCATAACCTTACTCCTGTAAAAATAGTACTTGTTTCATGATAGCATGGCAGATGCTTTTTTGCAATTTATCTTGACAAAAAAATGCCTACCCTTTATTATAAATTGTGCTTCACGAAGGAGCCTGACGCCAGAAGGCATATTACCCCAGAAGGGGAACTATGCCGTTCTGGCTTTTTTGTTACTGTTCAGGCTTTTGCACCTCTGAGAGGCTTTTGCGAATGAAGACTCTGAACAGTTATATTTTATCAGGAGGTTTTATTCCATGAAGAAATTAAGCGTTTTAAACAAGAGTATTATCACCGCTGTGTGTGTTGCCTTATGTGTGGTACTGCCCATGGCTCTGCATGCGATTCCTAAGGGTGGCGTCCTGTTCTCTCCCATGCATCTGCCCGTGCTGCTGTGCGGTCTGGTCTGTGGGGCTCCCTTCGGTCTCATCTGTGGTATTTTAGGACCCTTTGTATCCAGTATGCTCACCGGCATGCCCGCTTTCGGCTATATGCCCATTATGATGATCGAGTTAGGACTCTATGGCCTGATCAGCGGTCTGGTCATGCAGTTTCTCCGCAGCGGCAAGCTGGTCGTTGATCTATATGCGGCTTTAATCATTGCCATGCTGGGTGGCCGCGTGATCACCGGAATCCTGCGTGCCCTGATCTTCGCCGGCGGTTCTTACAGCTGGTCTGCCTGGGCTACCGGATATTTCGTATCCTGCCTCCCCGGCATCATCATCCAGCTGATTTTACTTCCTACTATCTATGTGGCATTGGAACGCGCTCGTCTCCTGCCGGTTCGTTACACTGCCGTTTCTGCTACCGCAGAGACCGAAGCTGCATAATAATTATGATACCAGGGTCAGTAGTGCGTAGCACATACAAAATGGCTCCTCTGTCTTACGACAGGAGAGCCATTTTTTGTTTGTAGATCCGTATGAAATAAAGGATCTCCGCCACTGCGGTAATGCTCCAGGAGAACATATACAGCAGGTACAGGGACGGAATCGTATGAAAATATGCAAATACCGTATAAACCCAGATCACACGGAATACGCAGGAGCCCATGATGACAATGAACATCGGTACAATGCTTTTGCCCAGAGCTCTGGCTGCCGCAATGGTACAATCCATAAATGCCGAGATGCAATAGGAAAAGCCCATAATCGTCAGACGATACATTCCGGCATCCATAACTGCCGCATCTCTGGTAAACAGAGACAAAAACGGTCTTCCGAAAACCACCAGTGACACTCCCAGGAGTAGACCGACGCCGAAGGAATACGCCAGGCTGATGAGGTAACTGTTCCGCACTCTTTTCTTTTTGCCTGCGCCGTAATTCTGCCCCATAAAGCTGCCACAGGCGGTATAGAAGGCTGCCATGACATCATACACCAGTGCATCCGCATTGGTAGCTGCGGAATTGCCCGCCACCATAATAGCATCGAAGGAGTTTACACCCATCTGGACAAAGCTGTTGGCGAACTGGAAGATCACGTTCTGTAATCCGGAAGGCATTCCCAGCTTCAGAATATCCCTCGTAAGCTCCCGGTCCATCCGCAGGTTTCCGGGATGCAGTGCATAGATGTCTTTGCTTCGAAGCAGTGCCTGTAAGATCAACACAGCGGACACGTATTGGGAAATGATACTTGCTAATGCCACTCCCGCTACATCCATCCGGCAGACAATGACGAAGAAAAGATTTAAGATTATATTCAGCACTCCGGAAAATCCCAGATAATACAACGGCTTTTTTGTATTGCCCACCGCACTGTACACCGCGTTACCGAAATTGTAAATGGCCAGTGCCGGCATTCCCAGGTAATAGATCCGCAGGTACAATACCGCTTTGTCCAACAGTTCTTCTTTCGTCTTCAATGCCGTCAGCATCCACTCGGACAATCCAACACCTAACACTAATAACAATATGCCCATGATCAGGCTCACCAGTGCTGCGGAATGGATGGTCTTCGACAGGCTGTCCTTATCTTTTGCTCCGTAATATAATGCCGTTAATACATTGATACCACCGGACAGACCAATGAGAAACCCGGTAAACATGGTGACCAGTGTCGCCGTGGAGCCCACTGCGCCCAGAGACAGAGATCCTGCGAACTGTCCGATCACTGCAATATCCGCCATATTGAAAAGCACCTGCAGCAGATTAGACAGCATCAGCGGCACACTGAAGATCAGTATTTTCTTCCCTAAGGATCCTTCCGTCAGATCCTGCATATTCTGTTTCATCTTTCTTTTATCCTTTTCCCTGTTACTTACTTGCTTCCAATTACAATCCTCCCCGCCAGCTTCCACTCTGACGAAAAGAACGGTCAAAAAGCTTTTTTGCTCTCTGACCGTTCCCTATTCTAGCATATCTTTTCTTTGTATGCCATATTTCTTTTCTATAATTTTCTGCTATATTTATCTGCTATTTTTCTGCTGTATTACGCTGCCTCTTTGTCTGAATTTTTCCCGGCACCGAACAGCTTACGGATGCAGCTGTAAGCGACCATAACGCCCAGTACCATAAGCAGCACGGCAACGATCAGCTGTAAACCGTCTACCAGGAAGGTTGCCTGTCCGGCAGCCACATTTTTCACCAACGCGATCGTCTTCTGGATCAATGCGGTGAAGGTTACGACTAACATCACTCCCATGGGGAAGTACAGCGTCCAGCCGGTACGACCGGTGGTTTTTAAGAATACTGCCAGTGCGATCAGTACCAGTGCGGCCAACAGCTGGTTCGCAGAACCGAACAGCGGCCATACATTGTTGTATCCGCCCAGAGTCAGCAGATAGCCGAAGAACAGTGTGATCACGGTTGCAAAATACTTATTGGTCAGAACCTTCTGCATGGGAGTCATCTTTGCAGTGTCTGTGGTATCCCCTAAGAACAGCTCCTGGAAGGACATCCGTCCGATTCTTGCGACCGAATCCAGGGAAGTCAGTGCCAATGCGGATACACACATGGTCATGAAAACGGTTGCCACGGTTACGGGAACACCCATCTTCTCCAGGAATCCTGCAACGCCGGAGGAGAAAATGGAGAAAGGAGTGCCATCGGGTTTCGTACCATTCACAGCTACTGCCCCGACAACTACCAGTGCTACCACACCAAGCAGGCTCTCTACGATCATGGCACCGTACCCTACCATGGGCATATCTTTTTCATTGCTGATGGTCTTGGAAGAAGTACCGGAGGATACCAGGCTATGGAATCCGGATACCGCACCGCAGGCGATTGTGACAAACAGCGTCGGGAACAGGCTGCTGTTGCCCACCTGAAAACCGTTAAATGCATTCAGCTCCATATCGGGATGTGCTACGACCACACCGAGTACAGCGCCGATGATCATGCCCAGTAACATAAAGGTGGTCATGTAATCTCTGGGCTGCATCAGAAGCCACATAGGCATTACGGATGCCAGGAACAGATATGCCATGATGATGTAGATCCATACGGTCTTGGAAGCATAGATCGGAAGCTTCATGCCTACCGCAAACATCACTACCAGCAGACCGATGGCTACGACTGCCTTGACCCACTCGTTCATTTTTCCAACCTTTTTCTGGATCAGACCGAAGATCACAGCGACCAGGATGAACAACATGGAGATGGATGCTGCACTGCCGTTAGCATATGCCACACTTGCATCTTCCAGTCCGGTACCTACGAAAGTACCTGCCACCATATCAGTAAAGGCTGCGATAACCAACAGAGTGAACAGCCAGCAGAACAGCATGAACAACTTTCTGCCGGTCTTACCGATGTATTTTTCAATGATCATTCCCATGGATTTTCCTTCGTTCTTCACAGAGGCATACAGGGCACCGAAGTCCTGCACCGCACCGAAGAACAATCCGCCGATCAGAAGCCACAGGAGCACAGGCACCCATCCGAATACCGATGCGAGGATAGGGCCCGTCACAGGGCCTGCCCCTGCGATAGAGGAAAACTGATGAGAAAATACGGTGAATTTGGAGGAAGGCACGAAGTCCTCTCCGTCTTCATGGGTAAACGCAGGCGTCTTCGCCTTCTCATCGATTCCCCACTTTTTTGCAAGCCATCTTCCGTAGAAGACATAGCCTGCCGCCAGCACTGCCATTGCGATCAGAATGATTACCAAACTGTTCATTTTTGTTTCCTTCTTTCTTGTGTCTTGTTATTTTGTCGTGACAGAAAGAAAAATTCTGATTGCCTGTAAAACAAAAAAGCCTTCCGTCTCAGGCACCCTTAAGCACCCAAAGACGAAAAGCTCTAAGCTCTCCGCGTTACCACTTTGCTTGCCATGTTTTATCACATGACCTCTTGTTCCCATCTCCATGAAATATAAATATCCCATTTCCAACAGGCTTCTAAATAACGGTAGAATACCGGTGACACCTACTTAAAATCTTCAGTGCACTTCTCACAGAGGATAGTCTGTCATACTCACATACCGTCTCACACCAGCCGACAGCTCTCTGAAATGCTTCCGTATGCAGATCTTGTTCTGCTCATCGAATTTCACTTTCTGTTCGATAGCAACAATACCACTCTGCTTTTATATTGTCAATAACTTTCTTTTCACATTTTCTTGATCTTTTTTATCATTTTCCCTTTTTATCGGCAATCAGGGGCTTAATGGCGGAATAAATCTCGCTGGTGCGCTTACTGTCCTTGAACTCTTTGTTCAGGGCATTGTTGATGCCCTGCTTGGTCTTGTACTGGCGGATGAATTTTACCACCTGAGGGACGATTGCCTGATCAGTAAGGACCTTTTCTACGGCTAGAGTCAGTTCATCCGGTTCCTCCGCAGGCTTCTTTTCTGCAGGTTTCTTCTCTGCGGGTTTCTTCTCAGTAGGCTTCTTCTCTGCAGCTTTCTTTTCCGCGGTCTTATCATCTGTCTTTGCAACACTCTTCTTTCTCGTGTTGCTCTTTTTCCTTGAAGGCTTCTTCACGGGTTGTGCAGGCTCGTCCACCGTCTCAGGCTCCGGCTGTGCGGGCTCCTCGGGTACATCCGCCTTCTCCGGCTCCGGCTGTACGGGTTCTTGGGGCTCTTTCACCGGCTCCGGCTGTGTGGGCTCTTCGGGCGCATCCGCTCTCTCAGTCTTTAGCTGCATGGGCTCTTTGGTCTCTTCTACCGGCTCCGGCTGTGTGGGCTGCGGCTGCTCTGCCACATCCTCTGCAGTGGTAACGACTGTTTCTGCCTCATTTTCCTCTTCTGTCAGAAGATTCTGCTCTGCCACAGGATTCTTCCCCCATAAGAGGTTACGGATGATCCGCACGGGAACTCCCTGCGCCTTCCAGTACACCATGAGGCTGGTGAAGCCATTGTCCTTGGTCACGATAAAATAATTCGGGTGTATCCCCTCCCTCTGCTGTTCGCAGATCAGATATCCCAGATAGGTTGCCAGCTGGAAATCCAGTGCATTCTTGGTCCCCACCGCTACCTTGTGGTAAATGATGTCTGCCTTCGTCTCATTTAATTTCCGATGCAGGTCAAAGGTCATGCTGTCAGCATTATCGCTGTAAAAAATACAGACAGTATCTTCCTCCGTCAGAAGCTCCACGCCTTCCATGCCACGGCTTTTTACATTTTCGAAATCAATCAGATAATATGCCATTATTTCTCCTCTTCGTCCGCTGTATCACTATTCTCTGCCTCTTCAGATTCTTCCATCTGCTCTGTCGGTTCCTCTTCTGTCACCGTCATCTCCACAGCATCCGTCTGTTCTGTCTGTTCAGAAGTCTTTGTATCTCCCATGGGATCTGCCGCTATTGATGTCTTAGTAACCTCAGGAATTTCCGTCGGCTCCTGCTTTTTCTTCGGAAGCTTTTCACGGATACTCTCTTTCCAGCCAGAGAAGACTTCCTTTGTCCGCTTTTTCCATTCTCTTTTCTTCGCTGCACGCTTCTGTCTGGCTTCTTCCTTTAACTCCAGCTTTTCCTGCTTTTTCGCCTGCTTCGCCAGTGCCTTTTCTTCCAGTTCCACTTCTTTGATGGCAGCCTTTTCGATGTCACGGATGTAATGGTTCGCCTTTTTATGATTCTTGCGATCCAGGCGATACGGGTCATACAGGAAGTAGGACACCGCTCCCAGCATCAGAAGCACCACTCCGGCTATCGTAAGCGCCGGTACGATAAGGGCATACTCCGTAAATCCCAGTTCATAGCACACAAACACGATAAGCATCGCCGGGAACAGGAGCAGATACAGAACCCTCGTCAGGACATCCAATATTGCATGCTGTCTCTTCCCATTGTTCAGCAGCGTTCCTTCGATAGCTGTATAAAAAGCCATAAAAATACATAATTCCGAGCCGAAGCCATGGAGATATCCACAGATTCCGGTCAAGATCAGTGACAGGAAAAACATACCAAACGCTGTTCCCTGATACAAGGCATTGCGGTACTCCGTCATTCCCTGCAGCTTGTCCTCACTGATGCCGTGCATCTGGTAGACATCCTTGCGGATCAGACGTTCAAACTCCTCGTTATACCGCTGTTCCTCTCTGGTGTTGCGCAGATGGTCTTCCACCGCCTTGCTCATCTGCTCAATATATTCCTGCTCCTTTCGGATGCGCTTAGTCCGAAGCTGCTCCAATTCATTCTGACGTTTTACTTCCTCTTCCAGCTTACGTACTTTACCGATCCTTGGATTTTTCACCGTGATCTCCGGAGGTTCCGGGAGCACCGTGCTTTCCTTTTTTCCCTGTTCTTCCTGTTCATCCATTTTGGGGTCCTCTTTCTGTGTGTGATCCGTTAGTCCTATTATAATTTTTCCCACACAGAAAAACAACCTTTAGTTCCCCTTTTCTTCGGTTTTCTCCCAGCCTGCCATCAAGTGCAGTCCCAACGGAGCGTTATAATCCGGTTCTCCGCCTTTTTGTGCAAAAAAGCGGGATGCAGGCAGGGTCTCCACCCGTATGTCTCCCTCATCCGTCGTGAGATACCAGCCTGCGAAATGATACCCTTCCCGTTCCGGAGTCGGATATCCACACAGATACACTGTTCCGCCGGAATATTTCGGTGTCAGTGCATTATACGTCTGCGATGGTTGTCCTGCAATCGTTCCTCCATTGGCATCCAATACCATAATCATCTGCCATGCAGCAGGATCCTGCGAGTTCCACACCGCGTGAATATCCACACTGCGATTGCCTTCCTCATCCGGTTTGATCCTGGCTGCATCCTCTGCGGTAAAGCTTTCCGTAAGCAGACTCCACTTCGGATAGGTATCCTTCTCACCTGAAAAATGTGCCGCCCATCCCAGGAATGCAAAGCCTTCCGGCGTCTCCGGCTGCGGCAGAGCGATCACTTCTCCGGCAAAGAGCTGTTCTATGGTGATTTCTCCTTCTTCCAGGATCCGCTCCCAGGCGTCAGCAGTGGGATTGGCCAGGTGAGTCTCATTATATATCTTGTAATATAAGGTGCCGCTTTCCAAAGGATACTGTTTTTCGATAGGTTCTGACGTTTCCGCTATTGCGACATCTGTTTCTGGCTCTGTTGTCGCGGACTGTACATGGTCATTTCCCCTGCCGTCCCGATTCTCTCCGTTTTCATCAGGTACCTGCACCTCCTCCGTTGTCTGTGCCGGTATTTTCGTCTGATCTGCCTCAGTTCCATACACGTTGCAGCCAAGCAGTACACAAGCTGTCAGCATACAGAGTATGCGCATTTCTTTTCGCTTCCGGCTTTCACTGCGTTCCGGTACCCCTTTTTCCACAGGTTGTTTACTCTGCAGATATTCGTCCGGCAACGGCGGATATTCCGGGGCTATGGAATCCGGCGGGAGTGTCTGGTATTCCGGTAGTATATTGTTTTCCTGTTTCTGCATTTTATTATTCCTATGATCTTCTTTGATCTTCATTTTCTCTTTTATTACCGGATCCACCCATTATTTGTTATGTACATCCAGCTGCGGGAAAGGGCACTCCACGCCCAGCTTCCGGAAGCCCAGCAGCAGATCGTGATTCAGAATACGCATGCCGGAATAGATATTTTTCTCCGAGACTTCCACTACGAACCGGAGCAATATTCCGGAATCCTGCAATGCCTGCACTCCCACGTACACAGGAACTTTTTTCATAGTATCTTCATGTGCTTTGTAGATCGACTCAAGGAGTTTCGGCAGTTCACTTTCCAGCTTTTCAATATCCGTTTCATAAGGGATGCTGATATCGCAGACAGCCTTGGAATAATTGTCGGAGCGGTTCAGGATATTTTTCATTTCGGAATTATTGATGATCTTCACATTGTCGCCGGTGTCCGTGATACAGGTGGTACGGATGCCGATGCTCGTCACAGTTCCACGGAAACCGTTCACCTCCACGATGTCTCCCACATTATACTGATTCTCCAGCAGCATAAAAGTTCCTGTCACCACATCCGCGATCAGACTCTCCGCGCTGAAGCCGACGATCAGAGCCAATACTCCGACACTGGCAATGATGGTAGTCATGTTAACTCCGAGGATCGTCAGTCCTGCGCACAGGATCACCAGAAACGCAATATATTTTGTCAGACTGGATAACAGAGAGAGCACAGACCTGGCTCTGTGATTCGCCGGTTTGATCAGCCCCAGGATCCATACGATCAGACTTTTTAAGAACAATACCCCGAAGATCAAAAGCAATAATTTGCAGACTGCAACTGCATTGACCGTAAATATCCTCCTCAATTCCTCTGTCTGAATCTGTCCGGTTCCCAGCGCGATTCCCATAATAAGTACTAAAAGCACTGCATACACGATTATTTTTTTCACATTTTTCTTCTTATCTTTGTCTTCCATTTTTCCCTTGTTTTCCTCCTTTGCAAACTGCTTTTTGATGGTTCATTTTATCATTTTTGCGGAGCAAAACACAGTTGACAAATGTCTCATTATGGTAATATGTGACTATTTCACAAACATAGTAATGATTCCTATTATTATATTTGTTACTTTATTCCATTTTCTTTTTTCAGGAAAAGAGATATACTATATACAGAAACAAGGAACTGTTTCCATTAACCACAACGTAAAAGAAAGGATGATAGATTATGGCAAAATTATATACAATTACTTTAAACGGCGTTACAGAGGACACTTACAACAAGGCCACGGATTACATTCAGGCAAATGCCCTGCGCCTGAACTATCGCCCGGCTGCTTCCACCATTGATGCGGAATTTCCGGATGACATTGATCCCGCTAAAGCTCCGGAGCTTGCTGATGCTGTGATCCGCGAGGTGCATCAGACTCTGTAATTTACTTTTTTCATTTTCCCAGAGCTGCAAAAGTCCGTCGATGCCTTAATGCACCGACGGACTTTTTCTCATCTCTATACATGATTGTTACCGGGGATACAACCCCTTTCTTCTGATGCTCGGATCTAACGGACGGTCTCAGTCTCCCACTCTATGACAGCTCCACTGGATGCATCGATCGTAAAGTCATATTCCGTTCCGCCATAGATGATCTTGCCTTCGTATTCCGGACGTCCATCGTCATAATCGAATTGCCATTCGTAGATGTCCTTTTGTGTTGCACCACTGACACGGCCAAGTGCTGTCTGCTTCGCATCTGCCTCACTGACAGTGACGCTATTACTGCCACTCCACCCTGCTGTTTTTTCATCGTATCCGGAACTTAAAACCTCTCCGGTATCCACGGCAATTTCATAGTCGTACTTCTTACCGCCAGCGTACCATTCAATTTCATACACCTGGCGTCTGCCTTCATAGTCCAGCCTGGACTTGGTGATCGTCGCATCCGTTGCCTTCACCCCTGCGTGCTCAAGAGCTATCTTCTGTGCTGTTTCTTCGTCCACTGTCCCGGTTACGGTCTGTGCCGGAGTTGTGTCAGAAGCAGCAGCGGGGGCTGTCGCCTCCGTCTGTGCCTGGGTATCGACGGCATTCTTATCCCTGCTGCTCATTTCCATGACTGCACCTGTTTCTGCGTTAACCGTGTAGGCATAGGCATAATCGCCCGAAGTAAACTCAACCTTATAACAGGACGTCCCTGCTACTTCATTCAGGGTCGTCGCTGAGATCGCTGCATTCTCCGCTGCAATATTGGCTGCCTTTAACGCTACCTCCTGTGCCGCTTCCATGCTGATCAGCTGTGCCTGGCTGCTTGCCTGCTGATTCGTTACTGCATTACCGCCACATCCGGTCATAGCCACCGCCAGGGACAGTGCTGCGCCGGTTAAAATCAACTTACGTTTCATCATCTATCTTTACCTCCTTCAATTCAAATTGAATTGCGTAGATTGTAGCAGACAGCCATTTTTTGTGTCAATAGACGATTTTTAATTTTTCTATTAAATTTTCATGTAATCTATACTTCATGCGCTACGGTTTATCAGTTGATCAGCTCACTCTCCAGATTCTGAAGCATCATATCCTGAAATTCTGCATATTTTTTTAATTTGTCCTTCTGTGCATCCAAGCTGTAACCATCCACCTGAATTACTGTTGGGTACTCCTTGCAGAAATCTGTAAATTCTATGTTGTGAAGTTTATTATTTCCAACATTATCACTAAATAAAATAATAGCTACTCCGGTCGGAGAATTCTTAAGGTGTACCAGCGTCCTTAAGCCAATATAATTGTCAACGACATATATTGACGACTTTGCCTGCTTATAAATGGATTCATATACCTCATCTGCACTACTGAATTTTGCATTAAACATGAGCCACTTGTCATCATCATCTGAAACAAAGCTGTTCATCATATTAGCCAACTCAGATTTTGTCACAACATCCTTCAAGCCTTCTGCAACATCTGAAATCTGCTTTTCAAGAGATATCATATCTGAGTTGATTTTGTTAATTTCTATTCTGTTGTTAGCAGTTTCCATGCTTAACTGAAGTATTTCCCGCTGACCTATAAGATCTCGATTTTCTAAAATGTAATCTTTCATTTTCTTAAAAGTCTTCACAAGTGCACGGCTTTGTTTAATTGCAAGCTCGCCGCGCAAAACTGTCATAAGCATATATACTCCCTGCTCTGTAAACACATAAGGTTTGTATTTTATATTTGAACCTCTTCCCATATTCAAGGTGAAATTTTTGCACCTTGAAAGATTTTCTACTTCTTCATCATTCAATTCAAACATAAAATCATCGCCTTCAAATTTGGCAATGTTATTCTTAACCTGCCTTTTAAAATTTTTGGTTTCATACCCATAAATTTCTGCCAAGTCTGAATCAAGCATAACTTTTTTCCCTCTGAATTCATAAAGCCGATCCTTCATGTATTCTTCTGTAATTTCAATTACTGCAATTTCTTCTTTCTTCTCTTCCGTCATAAATTTCCTTCCTGATTTTGCGGTCACAATCTCAAACGAGTAAAGGAACCAGCTAATCCGTTGTGATTCTGGTTCTTTACTTTTTGTTGCCATCTCTAAATCTTACTCTTGTAGTATTTTAATTATTACGCAAGTAAGATTTCTAGTCAATATGTTTTTTCTGAAATTGACAACCACATAAATAACGTCTATAATATATTTATTACAGCTGTAAGATTTAAGGAGGGATTTGAAATGAGCGATTTACCACAGATTTCTGAAGCTGAATTTGAAGTTATGAAAATCGTATGGAAACATGCGCCGATCAGTACCAATGAAATAACAGATAAATTATTACAGACCACAAGTTGGAGTCCTAAGACGATACAGACTTTAATCAAACGTCTCGTAACAAAAGGCGTTCTGACTTATGAAAAACAGAGCCGAGTGTTTGTTTATACCCCAGTCGTAAAAGAAAGCGAATACATCGGCCAGGAAAGCAACTCTTTTCTGGAACGATACTATGACGGGGATATCACTGCCATGCTGTCTGCCTATATAGAAAATGACAGACTGTCTGAAACAGAAATAGACACCCTACGTTCCCTCCTTTCCAAGAGGTCAAAAAAAGGAGGAAATTAACGTGGCTAATTTTATGATACGCTTTTTAATATGCAATATATTTATCAGCGGTATCATCGGAATTCTTTTGATAGCCAAGCGGATATTCAAAAACAACCTGTCCAGCCGGATGCAGTATAATCTGTGGTTCCTGCTTCTTGGGTTGCTGGCAGTTCCCTTTATACCGTTCCGTCTCATCGGATTTCCACAAATCTTCTCGTGGCTTGGTAGCTTAAGAAGCTCTCCTGCTTCTGGTACCGCAACCGCTATGGGAGAAGCTGTGGGAATTCATCCGACCGGAAATACAGACTGGATGAATGATTTCGCACTTTCTGTAAATAGCGAGACACCATCCATTGCCGGATACATATTATTGTGGATATGGATTGTAGGCATTTTTGCAATGATCATATTAGTAATCAAATCCTCACTCCGCCTACGCAATTTGGAGAAATCTGGACTTCCCCTTCAGAACCCGGAAGTACGCAGACTATATCATCGATGTTTGGAGGAAATGGGAATTCACAGAAATATCCCTGTTTACAGTACTGCATTTTTGAAATCCCCGATTATTGTGGGACTTTTGAAACCATGTATTTATCTGCCGATTCATCTGATCTCTGATTACAACGAATCCGATATGCGGTACATGCTGTTACACGAACTGCAGCACTATAAGCACAAAGATGCTGTTGCCAGTTATCTGATGAATCTTGCTGGGGTAGTATATTGGTTCAATCCTCTTGTCTGGTACGCACTGAAAGAAATGCGTAATGATAGAGAGGTTGCCTGTGACACTTCCGTTTTGAAAATGCTTGAAGAGGATGCTTACGAAGATTATGGCAATACACTGATTAACTTTGCAGAGAAGGTTTCACTTACTCCTTTTCCGTTTGCCGCCGGCCTTGGTGGAAACATGGAGCAGATGAAACGAAGAATTATCAACATTGCCTCTTATGAGAAACCGACATTTATGAAAAGAATAAAAGGTATGACTGCATTCATGTTGACTGCTGTTCTTCTCCTTGGATTCGCACCTTTTATTTCCACATACGCAGCAGACGGAAGCCACTACCAATGGGATTCCTCTTCTGAGAATGTTTCCTATGTAGACCTCTCCACATACTTCGGAGAATACGAAGGCAGCTTTGTTTTATACGATTTAGAAAATGATGCATGGAGCATACACGACATGGAGCATGCCACCTTACGAGTTGCTCCAAACTCCACCTACAAGATATATGATGCCCTGTTCGGATTGGAAGAAGAGATCATTACACCGGAAAATTCGTTCATTGCATGGAATGGCGAAACCTATCCATTTGAAGCATGGAATGCGGATCAGACTTTACAGTCTGCAATGAATTCCTCCGTGAATTGGTATTTTGAATCTGTGGACGAACAGCTTGGAGCCGCTAACATTTCCAACTATATTGAGGAAATTGGGTATGGAAACGAAAATATAAGTGGTGATTTCTCCACTTATTGGATGGAATCTTCCTTGAAGATTTCCCCAATAGAGCAGGTCGAACTTCTAACCAGGCTGCAGAATAACAGCCTTGGCTTCGCCCCTGAAAATATCAATGCAGTAAAAGATGCCATCTGCCTTTCCTCTTCCGATGCCGGAACATTCTACGGAAAGACCGGAACCGGACGTGTGGATGGCCAAAATGTGAACGGATGGTTTATCGGCTATATCGAAACTGTAGATAATACATACTTTTTCGCTACCAACATTGGTGCAGACAGCGATGCTACCGGAGGCAACGCAACTGAAATAACCATGTCTATCTTGTCCGACATGAATATCTGGAAATAAAGAAATCGGGTAAAGGTCATAGTCGTATAATCCTTTGCCCGATTTTTTTATTTTCACTTTATGCATAAAAGCGTTTCAATTATCCAGTTCTATACGTCAAGAATTAGATTTATCATTGATGTATTCTATAATTTCTCCAATAAAAAAAGATATAAATGTCCCAATTGAAACAAACAAACTATCTCTATCACCTAATGATTCAATGAAGATTGAAAATGTAAACGCAAAGTTACTATACATATAATCATAAAAAACGTATTTCAGAGAACCTATCAAGAGCATCAACCCGAAAGAAATTAATGCATATATTAGGCACAGCAAAAAGCTAATGTCAATGCTGCGTTTGACAATGATTTTTCCCATAAAAAAACCTAAAATAAAACCCCCAATATCAATATATGTATATATAATTAAAAAACCCAAATAGGCTAAGGCCGCATTATATTTGGGAAATAAATAAAAACAAAGAAAATAAGCCAAAGCCACACATACAAAATATACTAAAAATGGAGAATACGTTCTAACAAACTTTCTCATAAAAACACCTCACTCCACATGTAGATAATCGAATTAAAATCAAAAGCTTATCTTAATTTATTTCATGCTCTTCACTTCCAGTCGCTGACCATGATGTTTTACCACTACTGACCACATCTTTTGTAGACATACTATATGCAAATATATCAAGGATCTCCGCCTCTGAGATATACCATGAACCATCTGTGTTTTTCTTACTTCTGTATAAAACATATAATTCGCATTTTTCATTCTCCGAAAGTCTGTCATATACAAGATATTCTATTATTTCCTCATTCTCATTTAAGATAACTCTAGAATTTCCATTCGCACCGTATGATATCATAAAATCACATCCTTCGTCTGCGAAGTATTGTTGATATATAGTACGATATCCATCATATATTTCATTTGTTTCCATTAATGTCACATAATCACAGATCGCAGGAATAGAAATATCATCCTCTTTCATATTTTCCATTAATTCATCCATTAAATCGTGTTGAATGACCAAACCATTATCCTGTGAACTGAATATTCTAATGGTCTTTCGTGGCATCATTCCCTGCGGTCCTGCTCCTGTAACATAGTTTATGATGACAATCACATCCTTTGCACCATCTCCATCTATATCCTGAAATCCAACCGTTTCAACACTATCAAACATTCCTACACTATCATTCTCTGTACTATTATTTTCATAACACTCCGGAAAATAATATATAATTTGATTGTCTTTTGCCAGCACAAATGAAACATCTTCCCAGAGCGTTTCATAAGTCGGCAGATAAGATACAAACTGTACTTCACCCCAATCATTCAATTCTACATCAAAGGATTGTTCAGTTATAACCCGGCTTTCATCTAATCTCTCTCCTGATGGATATTCTACTTCAATATCTGCTACATCTGTCAATTGCTGTATTTCTTTCGTACCATCGAAATATAAAATGACTTGTTCTTCAAATTGTTCTTCACCTGATAGAATTATTTCTACATAATCCTCATGCCAGGTAACCTTCCAACAGCTACTACTGATGCTTGCACCGTCATTGTGCAATTCAAAATCTGTTTGCGATATCTTATCTTCGCCTTCTTTAAGGACTAACCGTCCACTTGCTGAACCAAAAGGCCATTCCGGTTCTCCAACAGCTTGAAGTATCACTTCATATTTTTTATCTGGTGAAACGGATGTATCGCAAGTTATCTTCTTGTAATTTACCGTATACGAAATGCAACACCAAAATACTACAAACAGTGCAATGAGCGAGCCCATAATACATCGCATAAATTTTTTCATTGATATAGCCCCCTTTTTAATGTCCTCGTATATCCAGTTCTTTCAATAGAGAATTTTCGCTTTCCCATGAATATACAATGTAATATCCGGCATCATTTATTTCTTTCCCAAAATTCAGAGTTTCGTGGTCAATCACATCAATAGACTGTCCTTCCTGAATTTCCACAAGATACTCCCATTCATTGCTTCTGTGATCCGAATAGTAATCATCCAGTTCTTTCAAGGACAACTCGCTCTGAATTAGAATCGCACCAAAATATTGCATCCCGTTTCCGTTACCTGTCAGCTTCCCTGCCCGTGATATTGACTCTATCAGTTCCGTTTTCTCTGGCAGTGGTGTTTCACATAATTCCTTTTCCACTTTATAGGCAATGTTATTATTTATGAATGAAATGGATATTACTCCGCCTATCAACACAACTGCTACCAATATTCCAACTAATTTTAATTTTTTCATGTGTCCTCCTTTCTTACATCCCGTTCCTTTCTAACACATCTTCTATTGCGTCAATTGCTTTTTTTGCAAAATTTATCTTTGTATCACAAATCAATTCATCATTATCGGATATTTTTATCTCTGCAATAATACGGTCATTGCCTTCTACATATTCCGTATTGCCGCCTATAGTCATCCAAATGATTTCAACATCTTCCTGTGCTATTTCCCCCTCTATTTCTACTGTAAATTGCACCCCATCAAAAAACGCTGCTTCTGATTGTGCATTTATAACTAACTTATTTTCCTGCTTATATATTTCAATAGAATTATATCCCTCCTCCGAACTAATAAATAATTCATCTCTGGTTACAGGAACAACAAATAATTCTTCTGGTTCATCTACATTCTTTTCAGACAAATAAGATGCAACTACTATAAACATAAGCATAAGCATAACAACTGCTGCCAGCATTCCAACTAATTTTAATTTCTTCATGTGTCCTCCTTTCTTTTCTTACACCTGTAAGATTACCATAGAACACCATTATTATCAAATCATTCTTTAATCCGGTATTGGTAATCGGGTATCTGCATAATTCCGTCATTTAGGATTTCATTCCCCAAATACTGAAAACTGCCATCCTCTGCAAATCTTACCGTAAGTTCATGGGTAATGACTGCATCATCGCAAATGACCATGTCGCAAACTGCCTCCACCGTTAACGTAACCGTCCCATCCTCATTTTCTTTGATGTCGACAACCTCCGGCAGAGATGTTCCAAAGAAAGTAGGCGCATAATTAAAGCATCCAAGTCGCACCCAATAATAGGTCTGTTTTTCCTCATCAAATACTGCGTAATCCCGTATCTGCTCTGCTGTTATCGGAAGATATTCCATAATCAGACTTTCGAATTCTTCTTTTGGGATACCATTGGGATAATCTTCGGAATTAAATTTTTCTCCATATTTCATTCCATACAGATATTCAAACATCCCGTTATAATCCAACTCATTCAGATTTTCTATATTCCAGTTTGAACACAAAAGGTTATTTCCCTGATATCCAAGGCCTCGAACACAACGTTCAGACATTTCACGCTGTTCCTCTGTCATAGGTTTTATTCTAATCAGGCAGCTTCCATCCACAATTTCACTGACTTCCGGTGGCTCCGGCACACACAACTCATAGCAGAACCATCCTTTTTCCGTGTATTTCCATTCCTTGAGTCTCGTATATGAAATGTACGAAATTCCCGGCTCGTTGTCAGCATTCCAGATTCCTCTTGTACTTACAACATACATATCCGTTCCATCAAAAATGAATTTCATTCTGCCCAGTCCACCATCGTTGTGGATTTCATAAATTACTACAGAACCGCTTTGCCCTTCCATACATTCTTTAAGAAAACTATCGACACTTTCATAATTCCCCATGTTAGAATACGTTACCATCGTAGCAATTGGATATCCTGCGTCCTTTACCTTCTTCTGCATTTCAAGAACCGTTTGATCATCCAAAACAACATTGGATGCTATCCCTTTATCTGCAGTTTCATAAATATCAAGATAATGTTCCATCAGCTTTTTACAGTCAGTCTCAGCTTCTTCCCTTTCCTGTTCATCTACTGGAAGGTCGTAGCCCTTTTCCCATTGTTCTGCAGCCTCTTCCTCGGCACTTTTTGTTTCCTCCGTGGAAGATACTTCTTCCGTATCTTCCACAAGAGATTCACCCACAACGCTATCTTCTTTTCCACAGGCACACAGGTCGCATCCAATCAGAAATGCCATAATCAGCAGAATGCTTTTTTTCTTTAATGCCATAATATCATCCTTTCTTTCTTGCTATCGGCGGCAGTTCCAACTCAATTTGTTCTATAGAGTTGGAAAGGTATCTGAAAGTTCCGTCTTCAAATGGCAGAAGCACAACCGTATTCCGAAAAGCGAGATCAGAATTATAATCCGGCCATACTCCATCTACGATAAGTGTAATCGTTCCATCCGCATTTTTTGTATAGTCAACCACCTCTCCAAAAGGTGGGTATGGGCTGGCATAAATCATCTCATATTCATAGCTGTTGCTGCTCTCATCATACTCGCAATGCTCTCTCAACTGTTCTACAGATACCGGAAAATAAGTGGTCATTATCTTTTCGTATTCCTCCGCCGGAATTTCCCATCCCTGTGTCTTCAGATTTTCGCCGGTATAAATCCGATAGATATCTTCATACATGCAAGGCATCAAAATATCCTCTACATTACTACTGTTCCAGTTTGTTACAAGCACATTGTAATTCACATAGCTTAGTCCTGATATGTATTTCTCCGTCAATTCCCGACAGTCTTCCGGAAGCGGTTCTATTCTCCAATATTGTCTCAAACTTGCATGTGCAATCACATATTCATATGCGTAGATAAAATATCCTTTTTCGGTCAGTTTAATCTC
>CEAC01010009.1_pt1 | contig 23854 bp, 17 predicted proteins | sample 557411 | NCBI WGS metagenome assembly CEAC01 (sample SAMEA3182094, study PRJEB8094) | gut metagenome | biome: human; feature: gut; material: Stool; isolation source: human stools | place: Canada | collected 2012-02-21
ATCTCTGCCTAAGAGATTTTATCTATTAGGCATAACACCGGACTGTATATATTTTGACATAGGATGGCATTCCTGCAAGAAAAAGAATTCAGCAGCAAAAACGTCAGGTCAATTAACAATATTTTTACCGCCCAATAATATTGATAAAAATGCGATACAGGCATAGTGTCGTTTATTAAATTAGGGATATTAAGAAAATAGTTAACAAATTGTTTGATAGAGTCATAGATTATTTGTAACTTTACAAAGAACCCCCGATGAACCCATCACGGGCTTGTTCGGGGGTATTTTCATTATTTTCATCGTGAAGTTACAAAAAATCTGCGACATACAGCCAACATTACCGTTTACAGAATACGATTTTCTGAAAAAATACCGCGAGAGTTTCGTCGTGAGCGAGCTCGGACGCCTCCATGCCATACTGCCTCTGAAAGAGATGGCAGAAGAAATTGCATTGCATTTTCCCCGGAAGCACCCCCAGGGCAACAAGCCCTTGTTCCCTCCCGATGGTGAAATCGCCCTGATGTTCCTCAAACCGTACACGGGGCTGTCGGACAACGGTCTGGTAGAGATGCTCAACGGCAGCCTGCACATGCAGATATTCTGCGGAGTTCTCATTGATCCGTCAAATCCCATCAAGGACGGCAAGATTGTCAGCGCGATACGCAACCGTCTGGCTCCGGCGCTCGACATCGTCAGGCAGCAGAGCGTGCTCTACAAGAAATGGGAATCGTTGCTCAAAGACAAGGACTTGTGCATGAGCGACGCCACATGTTACGAGAGCCATCTTCGCTATCCGACCGACATCAAACTGATGTGGGAGTGCTGCCGATGGCTCCATGGGCTCCTGCACAAGACATGCCGTAAAGTTGGCGAGCGTCTGCCACGCAGCAAATACAATGATGTATCCAGAGCCTGCCTGGCCTACGCCAAGCAACGCAGGCACAGGAAGACGGGCACACGCCGCATGCAGCGCCGGCTTCTAAATCTGCTTGGCAAAATCATCGGACAATGGAACAGCCTGTGCCGCCTGTTCTCCCCGATGATTTCCCTGACCGCGGAACAGGACAAACGCCTCACCGCAATCCGCGAAATCCACCGGCAGCAGACCGATCTTTTCAATAAAAAGGAGGTGAAACACCGCATCGTCAGCATCGACCGTCCGTATATCCGTCCGATAGTACGCGGCAAGGAAAACAAGCGGGTCGAGTTCGGCGCCAAGGTCAACAATATCCAGATTGACGGCATCTCGTTCATCGAACACCACTCTTTCGAGGCATTCAACGAGGGGATACGATTGAAACAATGTATTGATTATCAGGAGTCACTGACCGGCAAGAAGGTCACACGTGCCGGCATGGACACCATCTACGACAACAAAGAAAACCGGAAGTATTGCGCCGAACATGGTATCACGACCAACTTCGCCCGCAGGGGACTGAAACCCAAGGACGAACCCGCTGGCGTCTCAACTGCGCGCCGCATCATCGGCAACCTGCGCGCCACCGTCATGGAGGGAAGCTTCGGAAACCAGAAACTGCATTACGGCGTAGGCCGAATCGCAGCCCGCAACAGACACAGCGAGACACTGCTGCTGTTCTTCGGCATACACATGGCCAACGCCGCGACACTTGCCGCACGGCAACTCGCTGCCGAAATCTGGGCGAAAGAAAAGAAGCGTGCATGACACTCACTCCGGTATTTTTTCAACCATGGCTTACACCATGGGCGGTTCTTCATGCCATTCCCTTACGTTTTTCTCCAATATTGAAATCCTGAAAACCGAAAATTTACCAACTACTCGACCTAAAGTTCCATTACCACATCCTCTGCCTATTATCAAATGTTCGTTAGAGGCCTTTAACTGAATATCCCTAAATTAATTACAAAAAATCGCTATGCGAAACACCACCAAACCGGTGGAGTTTTAAACTACATACAGAAATTTTATAAAATTGACTTCTGTTGATTAGTTTGTAGAAGTCAGGATTTTATGTTAACTTCGCATTACTATGGCTGATATAATTCCTAACACCAGGCAACAATTTAAGGAGGCAGCAATTTAAGAAAAAACATTAAAAAATGCGGGCAACAGATATTATACAACAGATAAAACTTGGCGAAATCAGCAAGGTTCAGTTCAAAGAACGCCTCATGGACAACTACGACATCGGTTGTGAATTGGTGGCATTCAGTAACTCCGGTGGAGGCACGCTGGTTGTTGGTGTTAAGGATAAGACCGGCAGTATAAATCCATTGTCGTATAAAGAAGTACAGTCGACCACCAATATGCTTGGAAATATCGCGTCGGAGAATGTCGTTCCTGCTATCCTTATTGAAGTGGAAACTTTCCCCGTAGAGGGAGGAAGCCTTGTAATTGCTCATATCAAGGAGGGATTGAACAAGCCATACCACGACAATCGTGGCATTGTTTGGGTGAAGAACGGTGCCGACAAGCGCAAAGTATTTGACAATGCAGAACTTGCGGAAATGATGACTGACTGCGGAAGTTTTTCTCCTGACGAAGCCGGAATAAGAGACGCTAACATTAAGGATTTAAATGAAAGTACTATTAAGACTTTCCTCGGCAACAAATTTGAAAAAGTGCTCATAAGAAAAGGCATTGTGGGCGACTCATTCCGCGAAGCCTCTCTTGATACTGTATGCTCCGCCATTGCCAGTGGCCACGATGGAGAGAGATTATTACGCAATCTGCGATTTATTCGCCCGGATGGAAAAATCACAGTAGCCGCAATGCTATTGTTTGGTAAGTACACCCAACGATGGCTTCCTGTAATGACTGCAAAGTGTATTTGCTTCGTTGGCAATAGTCTTGGCGGCACACAATTTCGGGATAAAGTGAATGATGCCGATATTGAGGGCAATCTCCTTCATCAGTTTGAAACTATAATGGATTTTTTTACCAGAAACCTGCGCCACATACAAATAGGAGAAGAGTTTAATACGCAGGGAGTATTGGAGATTCCTTACGCCAGTCTTGTTGAATTCACCGTGAATGCTTTGGTTCACCGTTCACTGAATGCGAAAGCTCCTACCCGTATATTCATTTTTGACGACAGAGTGGAAATACACAGCCCCGGCACTCTCCCAAATGGACTTACAGTGGAAGATATTATTACGGGCACCTCCATGCCTCGCAATATGTTCTTATTCACAAATGCCATCCACTTGCTTCCTTATACCGGAGCAGGCAGTGGCATGCTTCGCGCCTTGTCGGAAGATATGAAAGTCTCGTTCATCAACAATGACAGGACTAACGAGTTTGTCGTGATTATAAACAGGCAAACTGACAACTCTGACACTCCCGGTGCCAACTCTGACACCCAAAGGAATGTCAACTCTGACACTGTCGCCATCGACCATGACACCAAGAGCGATACTGACTCTGACACTTCGTGCATCAACTCTGACACAAAACGTCCTGTTATAACAAACAAGCAGAGAGATATAGTAAACTTCTGCAACGTGCCACGCAGCAGCAAGGAGATTCTCGAACGAGCAGGTGTGACATATCATAGCAAAAACATACAGACATATATCATGTCGCTTGTCGAAGCAGGTTATCTCGAAATGACCAATCCGGAGCATCCCACAGCAAGTAATCAAAAATACAAGAGACGCAATCGATAAACTATTTCGAAAATTTACTAAAATGGCACATCTATTCCTTATTTCATTTTTTAATTCGTGATTATAAAAAAATTTAGTAAATTTGCGGTCACTTATGCCGTCAATAAAAGAAATACAACAGCTCATCACTCCCGAACTGAAGGCGCTTAACGAATTGATCGCCTCCACACTCGACTCACCCAACGAGTTGATGAACCGCATTGTCGACAATTATCTCCGCACGAAGGGGAAACAGATACGTCCTATATTGGTGATACTCAGCGCCAAGCTGTTGGGCGAGGTCAACGAGAACGTCATCAGGGCCGCTGCTGCCGTAGAGCTTCTGCACAACGCGTCGCTCATACACGACGATGTTGTCGACGAAACCAAGATACGGCGCAACACCCCTACCATCAACGGCATCTGGGACAACCATATCGCTGTGCTCGTGGGCGACTTCTTTGTGTCGTCGTCACTCCAGCTTGCGATGATGACCGGCGACATACGCATCATCAACGCCATAGCGCGTCTGGGCAAACTGCTGTCGATCGGCGAGCTTGACCAGATATACTGCGCCCGCTTCCACAACCTCACCGAGCCGGCCTACATGCAGACCATCGAGCGCAAGACCGCCTCGCTGTTCATGGCATGCGTCGAGATGGGAGGCTATGCCGTAGGCGCTTCCGACGCCGACATCGCCGCCATCAGCGAGTTCGCACGTCTGCTCGGCCTCTGCTTCCAGATCAAGGACGACATCTTCGATTACTACGAAGACAAGAACATAGGCAAGCCCACAGGCAACGACCTGCGCGAGGGCAAAATCACCCTGCCGCTGCTCCACGTGCTCGAAACTGACACGTCGGCGTTGCGTCCCGCAATGCTTCAGCTCTCGCAGCAGGAGGAACTGTCGACCGATGACATCAACCGCCTTATCGAATACGCCAAGGCCAACGGCGGCATCGACTATGCATACGCCACGATGGAAAGCCTCAAGGCGCAGGCCGCCCCGATTCTCGACAGATTTGACAACAAGGCCGTGACAGGCTATCTCGCCGACATTCTCGACTACACAATCCACCGCGAGGTATAAAAACTATTATTTTCCCAACAACATGTCAACAATTACTGAAACTTCAGTACTGCGCAGCGCTTTCCTCAAGATTGGCTGGGCACCTATCGTCACCATCGGCGGTACGATTCTACTCTCCGCATTAGCCTTCATTATCGGCATCAACAGCGCCACTTCCTACAGCGACGGCATGGGCATGACAAAAATAATGCTAATCCTGACAGCCGTCGTCGGCCTTACGGGCTATATCATGTCGTACCGCGGTTTCGCACAGGCCCACAAGGCGTTCGGCATCACCAAAGCGGGCGACGCATTCGCTACCCTCAAGCTGTTTTTCCTGATTTACTGTATTATAGGTGCCGTATTCCTCATCATGGCAATAGCGCTTCCATCGTCGGCTCAGACCTACATCGACTTTGTCGACAATGCCGATGCCGACCTCAGGAAATGGGCCACATTAGGCATTATATTTGTCGTGATATACATCATTTTAGCCGCATTCACCATCATCTCGCTGTTCGTAATCATGAACAAGACCGCCACTATAGCGGCGACCACAAATATCGAAGCGATGCGCAACTGTGCACGCGGCGCACGCTACGGTGTCTACTGCTTCTTCGCCGGAATCGTAGTAGCCCTACTTTCAGCGGCCATCGACTCCCTGGTTGTGACAGGATTATGCGAGGGTGCCCTACTTATCTTCACCATCTTCACCCTCGTGAAATGGGCAGGCGGATGGCTTGAAGGCGCTACCGAGGTGCTGCGCCATCCGGTGGAAGCGGCAGACTACGGCACCAATCAGCCGGCCGAATGAACCGTCGGCATGCAACAATTGTATATCAATAAGTAACTGTTCAAAATTATTTTGATATTATGACGGAAGGATTTTTCAGGCGATTTCCGGTGAGGAAGAAGGAGTGTAGCGAGCTACATGACTGATGACGAGACGGAAAGCGACGAAAAAGACTCCGGCAGAATATTAAAATAATGAGAATGGTTAATATAAAATAATTTTAAACAGTTACTTATATCAATTTAATCTGAATATTAGCCTGATTTTCATTTAACAATGGAGAAAAAACCTCACCTTGTCGGACTGACCGAGGCAGAAGTTATCAAAAGCCGTCAGGAACATGGCGTAAACGTCCTCACCCCGGCAAAGAAAAAATCGCTTTTCCGCTGCTTTTTAGAGAAGTTCCGCGACCCGCTGATTATCATCCTCCTCGTTGCGGGAGCATTGTCGATATGCATATCGCTCTACGAGTATTTCTGTCTTGACGAAGGCGCCACTGTGTTTTTCGAGCCGACGGGCATATTCATGGCCATCATACTTGCCACCGGGCTTGCATTCATATTCGAGATGAAAGCCGACCGTGAGTTCGCCATTCTCAACCAGGTCAACGACGAAGAGGCCGTACGCGTAATCCGCGACGGCAACACGATAGAGATACCCAAACGCGACGTCGTTGTCGGCGACATCGTGATACTCAACACCGGCGACGAGGTTCCCGCCGACGGGCAATTACTCGAAGCGGTGACACTCACTATGGACGAGTCCACCCTCACCGGCGAACCCGCCTGCCACAAGACGGTCAATCCCGACGATTTCGACCCCGAGGCTACTTATAAAAGCGACTACGTGCTGCGCGGAACCAAGGTAATGGAGGGGCACGGCATATTCAAAGTCGACAAGGTGGGCGATGCCACCGAAAACGGCAAGGTATTCCACGAAGCGCAGATTGACTCATCGGTAAAAACCCCGCTCAACGAGCAGCTCGACCGGCTCGGTCGCCTCGTGTCGAAGATGAGCTACATAGTCGGCGGACTCGTCATCGCCGGCCGTTGCCTGATGTATTATCTAAGCCCGGAATTCGACGGTTTTCTGACGATGGAGTTCGCCGCCTACCTGCTGCAGACGCTCATGATAGCCGTTACGCTGGTGGTAGTTTCCGTCCCCGAAGGGCTGCCGATGGCCGTTACCCTTTCGCTCGCCTACTCCATGCGCCGCATGCTCCGCACCAACAACCTCGTGCGCAAGATGCATGCCTGCGAGACGATGGGCGCCGCCACCGTGATATGCACCGACAAGACCGGCACCCTCACCCAAAACCAGATGCAGGTCGCCGACATGCAGTTTTGGGGCGACACTCCGCGCGACATAATCAACGAAGGCATTGCCGTCAACTCCACCGCCACACTCGACCTGTCGGGCGAACGCCCCAAAGCGCTCGGCAACCCGACGGAGGGCGCTTTGCTTCTGCGCCTGCATGCCGACGGAATTGACCATACGGCATTGAGCGACGCAGCTCCGCGGCTGGAAGAACTTCCTTTCACCACCGAACGCAAATTCATGGCCACGATTGTAAAATCGGCCGTCACGGGCGGTCCGGTGCTCTACGTGAAGGGCGCACCCGAAATCGTACTCTCGCTGTGCGACAGGATTGCCGGAGGCTGTACTCCCGCTCAAATCAACGAACAACTGTTTGACTATCAGCGTCAGGCAATGCGCACCCTCGGATTCGCATACGCCGAGCTGCCTGCCGGCGCACCGCTCCCCGACCTCACTCAACTCGCATCGCGTAACGCCGGTGTCGACCTCGAATTCATAGGCATTACAGCCATTTCCGACCCCGTGCGCGCCGATGTACCCGCAGCCGTAAAAGAATGCCTCGATGCCGGAATAAAGGTAAAAATCGTGACCGGCGACACCCCGGCCACAGCACGCGAAATCGGACGCCAGATAGGCCTTGTCAACGACAGCGACACTCAGGAATGCATCATCACCGGCCCGGAATTCGCCGCCTTGTCCGACAAAGAACTGTATGACCGCGTCGACGGTCTGAAAGTGATAGCCCGCGCCCGTCCGGGCGACAAGAAACGTCTTGTCGAGACACTCCAGAAACGCAACGAGGTCGTGGCCGTGACAGGCGACGGCACCAACGACGCCCCGGCACTGAAAGCCGCCCACGTGGGACTGTCGATGGGTGACGGCACCTCGGTAGCCAAGGAAGCCTCCGACATAACCATCGTCGACAACTCCTTCTCGTCAATCGGCCGCGCCGTGATGTGGGGCCGCTCCCTCTATCAGAACATACAGCGGTTCGTGCTGTTCCAGCTGACCGTCAACGTAGTAGCCTGCCTCATAGTGCTGTCGGGCGCCTTTATGGGCACCGACTCACCGCTGACCGTAACCCAGATGCTGTGGGTCAACCTCATCATGGACACTTTCGCCGCCATGGCGCTTGCATCGCTGCCCCCGTCGCGGTCGGTCATGCAGGCCGCGCCGCGCGACCGCTCGGCGTTCATAATCACCCGTAGCATGTGGCGCGCTATAATCGGAGTGGGCGGGCTGTTCTTCATCCTGCTGTTGGGACTGCTCTACATCTTCGAACATGCCGACATCACGTCGCTTACCGACCTGTTCCACGTCAGGATTGGCGCAGACAAAGGCCTGACACCCTACGAACTGAGCATGTTCTTCACCATCTTCGTGTTCCTGCAGTTCTGGAACATGTTTAACGCCCGTGCCTACATGACACGCCGCAGCGCCTTCCACCTCAAGGGATGCGGCGAATTCGAACTGATAGCGCTATGCATCTTCATAGGCCAGATACTGATTATCCAGTTCGGAGGCCGGTTTTTCAACGTAGTGCCCCTGCGCCTCACCGACTGGCTCATAATCCTCGGCTCAACCTCCCTCGTCCTCTGGATAGGCGAACTGAGCCGCCTCCTCACCTCCCGCAAATAAAGCGCGTCCCTACAATCAGCAATCATAGCCAATTACAGGGACGCGATTCAATGCTGTTTACTTGAGTGGAGCGGGGGCGTCTCGCCCCCGTGGTATTATTCTTATCCACCGAAAGTACCACGGGGGGCGAGACGCCCCCGCCCCACTGCGCAGCAATCGGCATCACGCCTTCCGGGGAAGATTGATGCGTTCGTTGAGTACGCGGTTGGCGAGCTTTATGTAGCCGTCGTAGTAGGCGCCGGCATTGTAGACCATCGCCTGCAGTTCGGGAGTCGAGAGAGAAGATACTTCGCTGATGAATGCAGGAGCCTCACGTCTGAGAAGTTCCATAGATATAGCGTTGAGAACGTCGTGGGAAAAACCCTGTGGGTTATTGTGGATAGCCGCAAGCATCTGCTCGTCAGTCATGTTGTTCAACGATACCATCGCCTGCCGTACTGAGAGCATCTTACGTGCGGCATCTACAAAACCGGCAGCATAAAGCGCCGGATTGTTCACTACACTGGTAAGTTCCTGATTGCTCATTCCCGACAGCATATTTTTCTGTTCGGCGGTTATAGCCGGCTGAACCGGCTCGTTATACCGGGCATCCTGACTGTTTTTGTCCGTTTCACCGTCATCTTCAAGATATTTGGCTTGTCCTACAGCGCCCCACCATCCCATAAGAGCAACTGCAATACAGATAAACAGAAGTACAAACAGCAGGAGACATATTGTTTGCCCGTTTCTCCCGTCTATAGAGTCCAGCAATGCCAATATTATTAAAGGGAAAACAGCAATGACAGCGTATGCGAATGTCACTTTATTCATAGCCGGTAAATTCTTGCCGGACAAGAACGAACCTATTGCAAGAGGTACGTTGGCAAGAATACTGAAGACAATGAACAATGTCGTGCCATCTCCTTTCCCATTTTCAAAGAATGAGAACCATATTTTGCCAAACAAATCCTCGTCATTGGATACTATCAATTGCAAAATGCCTCCGATTAAGGTGCCCGCAATACATAACCCGAGACCAAGCGGAGAGATATTCAACCGTTTTGCCGGCAAAATGCATCCGGCAAGACATCCGGCCCAGATAAGGATTCCTACAAATTGAATGATTGCTATTGTGCGACATGCAGATAAGAAGCCCATTGGCCAACGGATTTCTATTACCTCAAATGTCGCAAGAAACATATAAAATACAAAAATCGGCATCGCAATAGTCGCGCCTATCGCCGCTCCGCGAAACATTCCGCTTATTCTCGCCGGTTTCGTTGTTGATTGATTCATATTGTTTGTTTTTTTAAGTTATTAATAAGTTGTTACATCTTCGCTGTTTACCATATATTCAGGCAGCTCACGCGGGTCAACTGTCGTTATACGCCAATTGAGGATATTGTTTAGATACATCTCGTTGATTACAGCGATGAATGCCTCGTAGGTAGCATCGGGAGCCATCTTTATGAGCACGTGGGGAGTATAGCTGTATTTGTATTCGTCACGAAGTCCTTTCAGCAGATTGAGATATTCGTCTGACGAAATTTCATTATTATGCCATCTCTCTTTAAGTCGGTCAACAGCCTCCATTACTTCCTGATTCCTTTGACGGAGTACCATCGGCAATCCTCCACGGCCTTCATTCACGTCGGTACGGCAATCCACAAGTTCAAATTCCTGTGCATCATTTACGGTCTGAGTGCCGTCCCACACACGGGCTACGAATTTCCGATGGCCACCTTCCCTGCCATTAACAGGCTGACCCGAAGAATCGCGGAGATTGTCGACAACCATTACAAGAGTCCTGTTCTTGTCGATAAATCCGCCCCAGGCATTATTTAAGCTTTCCAACGTGGAACCCCAACCGTCACCGGCACCCGCGAATGACAGGCACCATCCTCCATTATTATTGTCCTCGAATTGCGAGGTCATAAGTTTGAATGGCATGCATCGGTAAATATCCACAAACAAACGGTCAACATGGGAGTATGCACATGTTTTATCGGCAATAACCACGACATCAAAACCAAGCGGCAGATTGTTTCTTTGAGGCATCGTATTCGAGTTCCACAACAATAGTTCCGTATCGAGAGTTTCTTCATCTACTTCTTCTTCAGGTTCAGGTTCCTCTATCTCTAATTCTTCCGGTTCAATCACTTCAACTTCTTCAGCTTCTTGCTCCTGAACCGGAGTAAGCGAATAACCCTGTTCGGCATCTCCCCACTCTACAGTCCTTAAAACACCGTTGATTGTACCAAGCCAATTTAAGACATGATTTGCGGAAGAAAAATCGTCGTCGGTTTGCGGCATAATGCCGTTACCGTTTATTGATTTAAGTTGCGCCAACGGCTTGCGGTAATTATCGCGCCATTGTTGCACGGTCATACCGATGTCGTCCAACGCGGCAAAATTGGCAAGCTGCTCCTCGGAAATCTCCGCGCGGTCGATGCCTGAGGAAAGAAGCGCCTCCATAGCCACCATTCGCCGCAGCTTTTTAGTCGAAATTCCGCTTGCACCGTCCCCTCGAAATGCAAGATGGGCACGCCCCCCATTGTCAAGTGTAATAGTCACAATATCCACGTCCATGACCGGCACATCTGAAATAGAATATGGCGTGGAAATATTGCCCGGAGCATACAGCTGTTTCGCCTCAACCTTCTGTAACTCAGCCTCCCCTGCACCATCGGCAGAAGCACCGACCGCAGCGCTGTTCTTATTACCGCACCCGGTAATAAACCCCGCAATAATCAATGGTATAAAATACTTTTTCATCTTGTTATGGAATTTAAAATAAATTAGAAATATGAAGACTTCTTATTCCCACGTATAGGAAATCTGGATTGGATCACCGTCGCTAACCCAATATTTGCATGTCACGTAACCGTCGGAGTCAAAATCATAATTATATTTATCTCCAAATATTTCATTCGGACGTCCGGAATATATATTATGGGATATTATATTTTTAGTGAGCGGTTCACCGTAGAAACCACACTGAGCCAAAAGCAATCCGCTGCCTTCGTCAAATGGAAGAATTGCATCATAAGGACTGTCACATGCATTGAAGAATACGCAATATATCATCGGCGTTTTACATGGCTGGTCGGTATAAAAATAATCATCATGGCTATCATCATCTGTTACTTTTACGACATTACCGTTATCCCATGTCAGACAATCATAAGAAATATTACCGGGGGTACCGGTTGACACAAGTTTCATATTGTCATATTTAATATTGTCTAAACCTATACCGCCATCACGTTCTATGCCATGACGGGTAGATGAAAAGTTCCCGTCTTCTATTATCAACCCGTCTTTGACTATATAATAATCCTTGCGTTTACCGTCTTTAGAAACTATTATAGAGTCAGCTTTATATTCGTATGCAAAGTGTGAATAAGATAATTTTCCACCTGAAAGGGTTACAATTCTCGTATAACTCCTAACTCTGCCAAATTCATCATACGTAATATCATCTATACCCTCATAACGTCCGTTAGGATATAGGGGAGATGCCTGGATAGCATCTATTTTTGAAAGACGCTTAGAATTTTCAGATTTTACGGCAGGCATTGGGCCATTGCCTGAACTTGAACAAGAAGATGAGAAGATAGCTAAAGCCATGATTAGTGAAAATGACACTCCAAAAGGTATATTTCTAAAATAAAATTTCATGATACTTATAAATAATTAAAATTGTATAATGTTAATGAGTTTTTTCATTCTCCCGAGGGTTCTTTGGTGTGAGCTATATACGACAATGCGAATTGTTCATACTCGCCAAAACCATCGGTCTGAATAAAATATGGCCATATTTTCCCTTTTACGATATAAAATTCATCTGATGATGAGCTCGGATAGAAATTGTAATGGCTGTTATGGTAATCATGGGCACCTCCAAAATCCACACCGCGGTCTACCGTGTTCCAATCTTCGTCATATCCTTTGACATCTTTGATATTAATCCTTATCGACGACATCCCGAGGTCTTTGCTTTGAAATTTCCACGTACCGGAATATTCTTCATCCCTATCTACGGGATAAAGCATACATGTCCCCTCGTTTCGCGGATAACCGGGTTCGGCTTCACTTTCATTAATATGTAATATAAAACGTGTCCCTGCCTTATCGGTGAATTCTATCATCTTGCCGATTAATGATATTGAATTTTCATCATGCTTGATGCGCATTTCTTCAATACATTTGCCGAATTTCTGTCCGGTCGGTGTATCAAAATTAAATGAATCCAAATTCCGTATCTGAGAACTTTTGGTAATCTGTGTCCAATATTCGTAGGCATCCGAACGCTCTTCTTCCGACATACAATCAATATACATCACCGCTTCCGAGCATGCGCTGTCAAATCTTTCTTCTGCTCCGTCCATGTCACCGGAGTGCATCATTCTGTCGACTTCTATCATCTCATAGATGAAATTATCAATGACCTGTTGAGGTGACATATAAGGCAAAACCTCCTCCTCCGCAATGACAGCATCAGCTATAGAATCGGCACAGACAGCCTCTTCGCCGCCGTCATTTCTGAATGATGAGATTCTACCGCAGCCGGTAAGTGCTATTATTAGCAATGAAAAAATCCATTGCAGGTTTATCTTTTTCATAAATATTTAAATATTAGATATAAATTGTTATGGATAAGTGTTAAGAGTGGAGCGAAGGCGTCCCGCCCTCGTGGTAATTTACCGGAATAATACTACGGGGGCGAGACGCCCCCGCTCCACTTATGATCAATAGAACTTGGCGCGGGCCTGCTCTACGGCTTTACCCAATTCCTCGTATGCCTTCGCCATCTCTTGTTCCTGGGCTTCGGTAGGCTTTACGTCTTTATATTCATCGTCCATCTTGTCAAATTTGGATTCCAGTTCCCTGCCGATATTGTCAATTTCTTCCATTGACTTGGCTTTCTTTACCTGCTCGGTGGCATCTTTTACCATGTCGATAGCCTTGTCGCAAGGATTTTTGCTGCATGATGCGAGTGTGATTGAGGCAGCGGCTACGATAGCTACAGCTGCAAGCATAAATTTCTTTTTCATGATGAATTACAGGAGCCACCGGATCCCCGCGTTGGCATTAGACTGGTTTATAATAATAAAAAGCGCGAGACCGTACTCGTTGCCCGTTCCGCCTGTTGAGGCCTTCGCATTGCCCATCGTAGTCGAACGAGCAAACTTGCAGAAGCCTCACGCAGAATATGCTTATACGCCGGCAGCATGCGCTCCTTCGCGCAACTGTCGACTGAATATACATAATCCACAGGCATCTACCGTTTGCTGCATCCCTGACTACGATATGAAAGTTGCGAAGTTTCAACAAGCCAAGAAAGAGCGTCGAGTAAACGCTTCAAAAAAATGTCAGCACCCGCCCCTCAGCCCATATCGGGCTTCCGCAGGCGATATGCACCGACAAATATAATTAATAATATTTTAACACAATGCAACAATGCACGAATTTTTCGTAACTATTCAGCCAACAAACTTATTGGTTACGAGCATATTGTAGGGCTGCACCCCGGTGCAGCCGCTGATGAAAACACCCGTTTGCATTTGTTTCGGCTGCACCGGGGTGCAGCCCTACACTGATAATGAGCACTTTACATCGTGCATATTCGCTGATTAGTTACAATTTTTCGCACATCAAATTGAATATCAGGCAACGTCCGTCAGTGAACGGATTACAACCGCATAAAAAATTGCGTTATAGCCTCAATGGTGTGTCATACAACAGTCCCGCATACGCTATTCGAAATTTTGTGCAAATTTGCAATAAATTTCGAATAGGAAGCAAAACTGCCTCAGAGATAATGGTATATCCGACATAATCTCCAACTTATCCGATGTTACAGCTTCAGCAATTGCGTCAGGTGGTGGCGGAGGGTGGCGGATACGTCGTCGAGGGTTGGTAGGGTGTGGGGTGTGATGGTGGAGGAGATGGCGGCAAGTTCGCGGTATAGGGTGGTGACGCCTTTGTCGGTGAAGCCGCAGGGGTTGATGGCCGAGAACCAGGTGAGGTCGGTCGATACGTTGAGGGCGAGGCCGTGCATTGTTATGAAGCGGGAGCAACGCAGGCCTATGGCGCATATTTTACGTTCTGCCGGGGTGCCGCAGCCTATCCATACGCCTGTCGCGCCGTCGATGCGTCCGGCATCTATGCCGTATTCGGCAACTGTCCTTATCACTGCCTCTTCAAGCAGGTGGACATACCCCTTTATGCCTATGCCGCGGCTCTGTAGGTCGATTATGGGGTATACCACAAACTGTCCCGGGCCGTGGAACGTAACGTCGCCTCCGCGGTCAATCTCAACGACTTCGGCGCCGCGTGCCTCAAGCCACTCGCGCCGCACTACGTTGCTTGGGTCGGCATGACGGCCGAGGGTATATACCGGAAGATGGGTCACCGTGATGAGGTAATCGTCGCCGACAGGGAGTCCGTCACGCCGGAGCGCTACACGGCGGTTGAAAATCTCGTGCTGCATGTCGAGAACATCACGGTAAGGAGCGTCGCGCAAGTCGATAAACTGTGTCATAGGCCGGTTGCTTTTTCCGTCACGGTCATTTCACCACATGCCGCTCGGCGTGATACGACGAACGCACCAGCGGAGCGCTCTCCACGTGGGTGAAGCCCTTCGAGAGAGCCGTTAGCCGGTATTGCTCAAAAACGTCGGGATGTATGTATTCACGCACCTGATAGTGATGTTCGGTAGGCTGAAGATACTGGCCTATGGTCATGATGCTGCATCCGACGGCACGCAAATCGTCCATCGTTGCAATGATTTCGTCGGGAGTCTCGCCGAGTCCGAGCATTATGCCGCTCTTGGCAGCAATACCCGACGCGGCGATATGGGCTATGACACGCAGCGAACCGTCGTAGGTGGCATGGCAACGTACCTCGGGCGTCAGACGCCGCACCGTCTCGAGATTGTGCGAAATCACTTCGGGGCGCTCGTTGATGACAAGGTCGAGCAGGTCGAGATGCCAGTTGAAATCGGGCACAAGCGCCTCGATGGTGACGCCGGGGCATTGCTCCTTGATGCTGCGTATCACCTGCGCCCAGTGCCCGGCACCATAATCAGGGAGGTCGTCGCGATCGACCGAAGTGAGCACCACATGGCGCAGCTTAAGGTCGTGCACGGCATCGACCACCCCCTGCGCCTCATCGGGATTGAGGGGAAGCGGACGTCCGGTAGCCACGTTGCAGAAACGGCACGAGCGGGTGCAGATGTCGCCCCCTATCATGAACGTCGCGGTGCCGTTGCTCCAGCACTCGCCGCGGTTGGGACAAAGTCCCGCCTCGCAGATGGAGTGGAGTCCGCGACTGTTGAGATTGCCGCACACGCGGGCCGATTTCTCGCCGTGCGGCAATTTTATCCTGAGCCATTCCGGCTTGCGGTGATAGTAGTTTTTCATTGGTTTTAATACTTTTATAACGCCGCCGCGAATTTGTAGGGACGCGATTCATCGCGTCCGCGTTATCGTTATGGCATTCAACACATTGCCACATTCAGGCGCGGACGCGATGAATCGCGTCCCTACAAATTCGCTCGTATATTTTGAATTTTGCAACACCCTCTACGAATTTTGCTACATGGTTCGTTTTTAAATTACTGCATCTGGCTCTGGCCCTGGGCTGACGACGGTGCCGAATTGCCGCCCTGAAGGTCGTCGTTGACGATGGATGCGGTAGCCTTTTTGACACCGGCTTTGACAGAACCGAAACGGTAGCTTACCGAGAAGCGTACGCCGCGCGCCTGTGAGAACGAATTTTCGCTCCACCCGTAGAAATCACCGCGGTTTGTCACGCTGCGCATACCGACGCCGTGGAAAGCGAACGGATTCATCACCTGCACCTTGGCCGTCAGACGGTCCTCCTTGAGGAACGTGCGCTGCAACGAAAATCCGTGGAACAACGACCTGATGGTATTTGCATTGAACGTGTAGACACTTTCCAGACGTCCGCGGTCATAGAAACAGAATCCCTCGATACGGAATTTCCACGGCAACTGCTGGGATGCGCGGAAAAAGACATTCGTGCCCCAGCGCCCGTTGCTCACGCCGGGTATTCTGAGATGATTGTATGATACCGAGCCGTTGAGCATAAGATTAGTCTTGGGTGTCACGCTCCACTGTCCGAACAGCGACAGCTCCACGGTGCGTGAACGTCCTACGTTGTCGAATGTCGAGGTTGAGAAATCGTTGCCGTCGACCGTGGTCAGCGACGTGATTGTATTGTTGGCGAAATCGTATGCGAGAGTGGCGTCGATATTGAATTTCTGCTTTATAAGCGAATAGTTGAGCGAGAGGGTATTGTAGTGCACGCTCTCCAGGTCGGGGTTACCGTAAGAGTCGGACGACGGGCTCAGCGTGTGGGCCGGATTGAGGAAACTGATGCCGGGGCGGTTGATACGCGTCGCGTAGGCAAACTTGAGTGTCGACGCGTCATTGATATTGTACATCATCGATGCATTGGGCACCCAATCGTTGAGCGAGCTGCCGAAGTCGGGATTGCTGCCGTCCTTGAATTTGGCCGACAGCCGCGAATATTCATAGCGCAGTCCTGCACGGGCGCTGAATCTGCCAACACTGTAACGGTAGTCGAGATAGCCGGCGCCGATAGTGGTATTATGGTCGAAATCAGTCTTATCGGTACCTGCGCCGACATACTCGTTGGTGGCTTCCGAACTGTTCCGGCGGGCGACAACTTTCGCACCGACCGACATCTTGTGATGTTCGCCGAAAGGACGTGTCCAGTCCAACTGTCCGGTATTCTCGAGGAAATTAAGATTGGAGTTGGCGTTGATGCCTGAATACGGCGCCGGAAAGTTGATAAGGTCATAATATTCGCTCTCCGATATATTCTTGTTATTGTTGTGCGAAACCTGATAGGAAAGAGTGATTACCTCCCCTTTGCGACGTGTGCTGCGCTGGTAATTGACATTTCCGTTGAAGTCGAGATAACGTGACTTGGGCATGAAGCTACGTGTGCGGTAGCTATATATCATATCGCCCGCCGGGTCAACCATCTCGTTGAAACTCTCGCTCTTGTTCTTGGCGTCGTAGTAGAAGCCGCCGAATTCAAGGGTAATAAGATTGAGCGAGTCGATGTCGTAGGAGCCTTCGATGCCCCAGAATGCGATATTGCCTTTACCCTTGCTGTTACTTTCGTTGCGGAGCGTGTTGCCGGTATTTACGTATGTGTTGCTTGAGTTTGAACTGTTTTTGCCTTCGCTGTAGTCCTGATGATGATAACCGCCGTAGGCCGAAAGGGCGAGCTTGCCCACATTGCCGGTAAGCCATATATTTGGCATCGGAGAGCTGCTGCGGGTATTCCAGTTGAGCGAGGCGTTGCCCATAAGGCCGTTCATCGTCGTCTCCTGGTTGGTCACGATATTGAGTATGGCGCCTACGCCCTCGGCGTCCTCTTTGGCACCCGGATCGGTGATTACCTCGATTTTCTTAATCATCGAGGCCGGAATGGCGGCGAAAATATCCTTTGCGTTGTTGGTGAACGCGTTGTTGGGGCGTCCGTCCTTGTAAATCTTGAAGTTGGTGGAGCCCTTCACCTTTATAGTGCCGTCAGCGTCGACCGTCACCATAGGCACCTTGCGGAGCACGTCCTGCACGGTGGAGGTCTTGGAGTCCTCGTCGGCCTGCACGTCATATCCGATGCGGTCGATTTCCTTGACTACGAGAGGTTTTGTAGCCACGACATCGACTTCACCAAGCTCAGCTGCATTGTCGGACATCGTCATCGTGCCGAGGTCGGCTACCGGAGCTGCGGCCGTGACATTAGCCTTTGCGTCAATCGTCTTTTTACCTACGGATGAAATGATTACATTATATTCGCCTGCCGATTTCACCGGGAGGGAGAAAGCTCCGTCATCGTCAGTGACGCCGAGCGCGGCGGCATGCACCGTATCGGCTTGGCTGAATATTCTTACTGTAGCGTATGCTTCGGGGGTATTCTGTGAGTCAGTGATTTTGCCTTTGATTGAGAACGCCGACACGGCGAGAATACAGTTGAGAGAAATGAGCGTGAGGACGGCTCGTAAAGATTTCATCATCTTGGTAAATAAACGTTGAAAAATATTGGTTGAATGTAGCGCGGAGAGACTGTCATATATAATTACGCATACACTATGCCGATTGTGACAACAAAGGTAGATTAATTTGCGTTATATGTATTAACCATTATGTAATTTTAATTTAAAAAACTCTAATACTCACGATATTTTAACTATTTTTGCGTTATACATAATATCAATGGTTAAAATATCAGTCACGACAGAATAACATGGAAGCTCTTAAAGTCAAAATAATCAACCGGTCGCACCATCCGCTGCCGGCATACGCCACTCCAGGCTCGTCGGGCATGGACGTACGTGCATTTGTGAAGCACCCCATTGTGCTCCAGCCTCTTGAACGCGTACTCGTACCCACCGGACTGTATCTGCAGCTGCCGCGCGGCTACGAATGCCAGATACGTCCGCGTTCAGGTCTTGCCCTAAAACACGGCATCACTATCGCCAACGCCCCGGGAACTGTCGATTCCGACTACCGCGGCGAGGTAGGCATCATAGTAATCAACCTGTCGAAAGAACCGTTTGTAATCAACGACGGCGAGCGTATATGCCAGATGGTAATAGCCCGTTATGACCGTGTGGAATGGGAACAGGTGGAACGAATCGACGAAACCGTGCGCGGCGACGGCGCCTTCGGCCACTCCGGCACGGAATAAACGCGCCTTACCGCTAACCGAGAACAATCGCAATGAGACATTTTTCACGAACAATAACCGTAGCAGTGGCCGCACTTAGCGTGTGCCTCACCATCGTAGCCCGTGACAGTGCGCGGTGGGACGACGAGGCGCGCCACCGCAAGGCCGAATATATCTACGGGGAAGCCCAGCGGCAGAACGCGCTCGGCAACTCCGGCGCCACCTACGAACTGTATAAACGCGCCTACGAACTCGACTCCACCAACTCCGACTACTACTCCGAACTCGGTCTCAACTACGTCATGATGGTGAAGCGCGACGAGCCGCTTATGCTCGAAGGCATCGACCTGCTGCGCAGGAAATTCGAAGCCGACCCCACCGACTATACCAACGCCTACTACTACAGCCAGCTGATGGGGAGCACGGGCAATACCGCCCGCCAGATTGAGGTGCTTCACGTGGTCGACTCCCTCAACCCCTCGCGCAGCGACATCGCGGTATCCTACATCGACGCACTCCTCTCGAGCGAGGACACCGTGATGGTGAGACGTGCCATCGACCGCCTGGAGCGGCTTGAGGTGACTGCCGGGAAAAGCATGGAACTGACTCGCCGCAAGACTGCCATCTATGCGTTTCTCGATGACTCGGTCAGCGCTCTGCGTGAGATACATGGCGCGATAACATCGTCGCCGCTCAATCCCGAGTGCTACAGTTTCGCCGGACGGTATTTCGAAGTGCAGGGCAAGCCCGATTCTGCTCTCGTGTACTACACAAAGGCCTGCGAAGTCGACCCCGAAAGCGGCTCGGCTGCATTCATGCTCGCCCAGTTCTACAAAAACAGCGGCGACACCATCGGCTATTCGCGCGAGATTGACCGCGCACTGCTCGAGACCGACCTCGATATCGACGACAAGCATGAGATACTGCTCGACTATACCCGCGACCTTATCAGCGACTCTACATATCTGCCGCATGTCAACGCACTGTTCAACCGCGTCATAGACAAGAACCCGCAGGAACCGTCGATACGCAGCCTCTACGCCGATTTCCTGTCGGTACAGGAAAAATATAAGGCCGCTGCCGAACAGATGGAACCGGTGCTTGACCTTCAGCCGGAGGACAACGCAAACTGGATACGCGCCGGCGTGCTGTATCTGCAGGATGAGAATTATGCCCGCGCCGAGTCGACCATGGAACGCGCCCTCAAATACCACGAAAGCGACCCCGACATACACCGTCTTCTTTCCTCCGCCCTCTATCTTGCCGACAAGGACAGGAATACAGACCGGGCTATTGAGGAAATGTATCGTGCCTACGAGCTGACCGATTCCACCAAAATTGACGTACGCTCGGAGTATCTTTCAAATATCGCCGACTTCTATTCGGGTATCAATCAGCCCGACAGCGCCGCCGTATATTATGCCGATGCGATTGAGCTAAATCCCCACAATGTCCTTGCGTGCAACAATTTCGCTTACCATCTCTCCGGTTCGGATGACCCCGAACTTCTCGACCGTGCCAACGAGCTGAGTTTCTCCACTTTGGCCGAAGAGCCCGACAACCCCATCTATATCGACACTTACGCCTGGATACTATTCAAGCAAAAAGACTACAAGAGGGCCAAGGAGTATATCGACCGCGCCCTCGCCAACAGCAGCGACGAAAATATTTCAGCCGAATACTATACCCATGCCGGCGATATTTACTTCTGGAACCAGCTTCCCGATCAGGCGGTGGAGTTCTGGAAGAAAGCGCTCGAGCTTGACCCGTCCAACGAACTCCTCGCGCGCAAAGTGAAATACAAGACTTATTTCCACGAATGAAACTGCCTCGCATACTGCGCATAGCGGCACTTGCTGCCATTGCCGCCATAATATCCGTAGCGGCTCTTACCGGATGCCGCGCCTCCCGATCTGCCGCCATAAGCGGCACGGGCGATGCCACTGAAATGACTCTCGCCGAAAGGGCGCACGCTGTGGCAGCAGCCAATCTGCCCTGGACACAGCTCAACCTGCCGATAAAGATTGCGGTGAAATCACCGCAGAAAATTTCGCTGAGCGGACGCATCTACATGCGCCGCGACCGCGACATATACATCACCCTGCGTGTACTCGGCATGGAGGTAGCCAACATGTATGTCAACTCCGACTCGGTATATGCCGCCGACAAGCTGCACAAATACTACATCGCCGAACCTATAAAGGATATTTTTGCCGGCGCGTCGCTCTCCATCGGCGACATTCAGGATGCATTGCTCGGACGCCCGTTCATCAACAACCGCGGCAACCTGACCGACAAAATGCTCTCCGGGGTTACGCTGACCGACACCCCCGACAACCAGTGGATTATGACCCCGCGCTCCAAAATCAACGGCAAGATTGAATACCAATTCAAATTCTCCAAGGAGTCGAACGCCCTGATGTCACTGGTATTCAACACCGGGTCGAAGCTCTACGGCTGCACATACTCATCCCCTGCCGAAATCGACGGTTCCCGCTTCATGGAACGCATAGCCATAGCAACCAAAATAGGCAAAACCGCCATCGACGCCACCATCACATTCGATTTCAACAAAGTGAAATGGGAAGTCCCCTCAAGCGCCCGCTGGCGTAACCCCTCCGGCTACCGCCGCATTACCCCCGCCACCCTCGCCAAATCCCTCCAGGAGAAATAAAGGATTAATAATCAAAGGCCCACAACAAGTTGATGGCACATGTAGAAGATGTGCCATCAACTTGTTGTGGTAGCTTGCAAAACTCAAACGAATTTGTATAGACGCGATTCAATGCTGTTTACGTAAGCGGAGTTGATAGGGGCGGGGGCGTCTCGCCCCCGTGGTAACTTTCAGCATGTAGGAATAATATCCCGAGGGCGAGACGCCCTCGCCCCTATCTATACCCCTAAAGTAAACAGCATTGGGATGCAAATTTTGACACCTAATGATACCAATTTGTCGGATTTTTCAAAAATACGAAATATTATTGTATACGCATGATTCCGCTGATTTTTTCCGCTGGAATATTTGCTAAATAATGTTTTTGGTGTAAATTTGGGATTAGAGAATATTTTTACCTATGTAGTTACACCTTAAATCAAATTATCCCATGATTATCGGTATTCCAAAAGAGATTAAAAACAATGAGAACCGCGTGGGCATGACCCCGTCGGGAGTAAAGGAACTCGTCAAGCACGGCCACAAAGTATATGTGCAGCATACGGCCGGAGAAGGATCCGGTTTTGCCGACGATGAATACGTCAACGCGGGCGCCGAAATTTTGCCTACAATCGAAGCGACATACGCCGCAGCCGACATGATAGTCAAGGTCAAGGAGCCGATTGAGCCGGAATACAAATTAGTGAAGAAAGGCCAGCTGCTGTTCACCTATTTCCACTTCGCGAGCGACCGCGATCTGACCGTCGCTATGCTTGAGTCAGGCGCAACATGCATCGCCTACGAGACCGTTGTCGGGCCGCAGGGCGGATTGCCGCTGCTCATTCCCATGAGCGAGGTGGCAGGCCGCATGTCGGTGCAGGAAGGATGCCGTTTCCTCGAAAAACCGCAGGGCGGGCGCGGTGTGCTGCTCGGAGGCGTACCTGGAGTGAAACCGGCCAAGGTGCTGGTGCTCGGCGGAGGCGTCGTAGGACGCAATGCCGCGCTTATGGCTGCCGGATTAGGCGCCGACGTTACCATCACCGACATCTCGCTGCCAACGCTCCGTCATCTTGCCGAAGTGATGCCTAAAAATGTAAAGACACTTTTCTCCTCGCGCCACAATATCGAGCAGGAACTGCCATCGACCGACCTCGTCATCGGCTCGGTACTGATACCGGGAGCAAAAGCGCCCAAACTGATTACCGCCGACATGCTCCCGCTGATGCGCAAAGGTTCGGTTATCGTCGACGTGGCAATCGACCAGGGCGGATGCTTCGAGACGTCGCACGCCACCACCCACTCCGCCCCCGTCTATGAAGTCGACGGCATAATCCATTACGCCGTAGCCAACATACCGGGCGCCGTGCCCTACACCTCGACTCTGGCACTTACCAACGCCACCCTCCCCTACGCGCTCCGTCTGGCCGACGTGGGCTGGCGCGACGCATGCAAAGCCGACAAAGGTCTCGCCGACGGCGTCAACATAGTCGACGGCAAAATCACCTTCGAAGCCGTAGCCGAAGCCTGGGACATGCCCTACACTCCCCTCTTCCTCGACTGAAACCGCCCAAAGCATAAACTTTTCGAGAGACAATAGTGGAGCGGGGGCGTCTCGCCCCGTGGTATTATTCTTACACACTGAAAGTTACCACGGGGGCGAGACGCCCCCGCTCCTATCTATACCCCTTAAGTCAATATAGGAGGGTATCCGACAGGATACCGATTTAGCAGTAACCGGGTAGGCCGGAGCTTGCGGAGGCGTGCCCGGTAGGCATATACACGACAATGGCGCCCGAAGGCCGCCGAAATCTAGGACCTGTGCAAGCAAAAAGTGTTAAAATTTCAACTCAAATTGATTTTTCAATTTAACATTATATTGTTAAACTTTTGGAGAATAAGCGACGTTGAATTAGAACCCCACAAACGACAGCAATGCTTTATGCCGTTGTTCATGAGTCTGATGAGCTTGTCTTGTCGGGCTTTTTTTTACCCCACAAACTCAAGCTCAGCATTATCCGTTATTCAAGACCTGTATCTGTCC
>CEAC01039190.1_pt1 | contig 23510 bp, 23 predicted proteins | sample 557411 | NCBI WGS metagenome assembly CEAC01 (sample SAMEA3182094, study PRJEB8094) | gut metagenome | biome: human; feature: gut; material: Stool; isolation source: human stools | place: Canada | collected 2012-02-21
ATTGTATACTGGTCATAGGCTATCGGCACAGTATGGGTAATATGGTAATTTTCAATTTTTTCTAAAATATACCTAATGACTTTTTTATATTTTGTATAATCATTTATAAAATATATTTTTTTAAAATTATCAATAAAATCTTCTTTGCTTGGAATTAATTCTGAAGGAAATTTAAAATCTCTAATATACTGATTTTTAATGTTGCTGTCATCAGGAAGCTTATTATATTTTGCTATAAAGTTTTTATATACTGAACTTGTTGCTGAAGTCCGACTAGACGTAATAGTATTATATTTAAAGTGAAATTTCTCTATTTTTGATATAAATTGTTGTAATTGCTTTAAAGATATTTTTTGATTTTTATATTCTCTAATTACTAACATGATTGCAGATGTATGCTGTTTTACTTTAAACATAGAAAGAGCTTGTAATGAACAAAAAATTTTTTTGTCATCTAACCCTAGTTCTTTTGCTGAATTTTGTGTTCTGATATATCTAAATGCGATTTTATCAGATTCTAAATTTTCAATATATTTTTTTACTGATTGTTTAGAATTATATTTTTTTCTAATATTTTTGAATAAATCTTTTTGTGCACAAACTCCATTATGAGAAATCCATTGATATAGTAAAAATGAAGATAAACTATCTTTAGAATTAGTTATATATTGAGTTAAATTATTCCAGTTATCCTTAGGTGAATCTAGTACCGAACTTCTTGTATCAAGCTTTTGCATAACATAATTTTTTATTAAATCTTCGTTTGATAAATCCATACCTCTTGTATTAAGTGTTTCAAATATTGTGTATGCATCATCTTCATCATCTAATTCTATATATATAACGACCAAATTTAAAATTTTATTTCTTAACTCTAATAATTTACCATTTTTTACTTCATTTTTACGTTCCAAATTAGTCATTTTTGAAACAAAACTATCAAGATATTTGTTTATGTAGCATTTAATAAATTCAAAAATTTCTAAAATCTGTTTTTCTTCTAGTAAGACAGGATTAAGTTCTTGATTTAAGTATTCCCCCGTAATTATTTTTTGATATGTTGGATAAGAAGTTTCTGTGTTTATTGTAGGTGTGTTTTTATTAATATCATTTTTTCTTTCTAAATATATACTAGTTCCTTCTGCTAAATCATTATTTAATAAGTCTGTAGCAATGTATTTTACTGCTGAAAGTACTAATATAAGCGTAGTCAATCGTTGCTGACCATCAACAATTCCCTTGAAATCTCCATTAGATTTGTATGTTACAATTGAACCAATAAAATAATTTTCCTCATTTTCAATAATATCATTTAAAAGTTCTTCGACTTCTTCTTTTTGCCATGAATAAGGTCTTTGAAATCGTGGTATTATATAAAAATTTTTAAATACATCTTTTATAATTTTATCATTAGCTTCATTAATATGCATAAAATACAGCTCCTTACAAATTTAAAAATTAACTAACAATCTTTCCTCTAAATTAGTTTCAGTTAATAATGTTAAATCTTGCATAATTTTATTTGCAAGTGCATAAGCCATATTGACAGGCACAGCATTTCCGACCATTTTGTAACCGTCTGCAACATTCGAATATTTAAAAATAAAATCATCTGGAAAGGTTTGTATTCTAGCACATTCTCTAAGTGAGAGCCTTCTATATAAATGCTCTTGACCTTTTACAAATTCTCTTTTATTTTTTTCAACAAATTTCATTTTAGGAGCTTGAGGATGAATTGGAGCATGTCTGCCACCAGCTTGAATTGTAAATGAAGGCTCATCCCAGGCTCGAACTCTATTTCTTGACATATATATCGTCGAAAAACCACCTATCATATACTCATGATTAGGAATTTTACAAGTTCTACCATTTGTATAATTCTTTTCTTTTGCAGGAATAGCAGAATCTTTTAAATCCCATATTGCGTCTTTTAAAACAGGCTTATATTCTTGATTTTTAGGAAATTCAAAAGTTAAATTTAAGTCTTTTCTATATCCTACAAATACAACCCTTTTTCTATCCTGTGGAACATTATAATTGTTTGCATTTATTAGTTGAAAACTTAAAATGTAACCAGATTTCCCAAATAACTTTTTTATGTTAGTAAGAGCCTCTGAATGTCTTTGGGCAAGCATACCTTCAACATTTTCAGCCAAGAAAAATAATGGTTTTTTATCTCTTAAAATTCTGATAAATTCATAAAAAAGTTGTCCTCTTTCATCTTCAATCCCTCTTAAAGCACCTGCCTCACTCCAACTTTGACATGGTGGACCACCTATTATTCCAATACATTCCGGAATATCTATAGAAGATACATTTTTTATGCTTCTTTTATCTAAATAAGTATTTGGGAAATTGTATTCAAATGTTTCCCAAATTGAAGAATCATATTCATTTGCCCAAATTATATTGAATCCTGCTCTTTCAAACCCTTTGTCTAATCCACCAGCACCTGAAAACAAACTCACAACTTTTTTATCCATGATAAAACTCCATAAATTTAACTGGCATCAGTTGTGACGGATTATTCGGATTTCTTATTTGAATATCATGAATAAAGAAATTCTTGTTATCTTTTAATGCAATCAAGTTCTTTTTATCTTCCTCTGAAAATTGTTCAAATTTATCTACTTTTATTACACAAAAGAATTTAAAATCAGAAGCTTTATTTTGTTTAGGCAAATATTCAAAAACTTTTTTAGGGTGGAAAATAGACCACATACCTCTAACTCTTAAATCAGTTATCCCCAAAGGGTCGATTTTTTTAATTTTCCCAAGTTCATTTGTTTCTGCTAATTCAATACAAGGAGTAGAATGTAATCCGTCAACAACAGTATTTTTAATTCTTTCATATATATCCTTATTGGCAGCATAACAATCTCCATATACAAACCAAAGCTCTTTTAAATGTGTATCACTTGTATTACCAACAATATAAACAATGTCTTTTACAGCCCATTTCTCACAAGTTTTGCACTCTTTCGTAATCATTGTGCTATTAGCATATAACTTGTCTTTTGGATATGAACTATTTAAAGCCAATGCACTTGCATTTCCTTGAACTTTTTTCACTTCAATTGCATCACCATTTTTCAAAATAATATCCGGCGGATTATTTTGATTGCCTGTATATGAAAACACTTCATTATAAAGATTAAGCCTTGAATATTCATCTTCAAACAAAAGAGTATTTGCAAATAAGTCCTTTATATAAACTTCTAGTGCATTACCAACTCCATTAACACGATTTCTACCTGAATAGTGTGCTGTCAACGCTATTATAGGATTCTCAACTAAATTTTTAATCGCAATTAGAATATTTGATGTCATTTCATACCTACCAAGCTTAAGTATATAATAAAAATAAATATTTTTTTGATAATTATTAAGATAAATTACTACCAATGTTTTTTATAAAAATCAATAATATCTTTTAACTTTTTCAACAAAAATTTCAAAATGGGCTTTAAATATTCGCGTATACCATTTGCTAAAATTTAGTATTTATAGGTATATGAAACAAATTTTGTTAAAACAATAGAAAAATTTTTCATTTTGAAAGTCCAACAAAAGTCCAATTTCGTCCAGTTTGAATTTTGATAATCAAATTACTTCCGACCGACGAAATGCCGATGGATTGCCACGCTTCGCTTGTGATGGCATGATTTTTTGACTTTCAAATTGGACTTTAAACTCCATGTTGCTTTTGTTTGTCATAAATTGCTCTTTTGATTAAATAACCTTTATGTGGAAAATTTTTGCACTAAAAAAGCCACCCGTAAGGTGGCTTAAATGGAGGAAGAGGTGGGATTCGAACCCACGGAACCCTTGCGGGTTCAACGGTTTTCAAGACCGGCCCGATCAACCACTCCGGCACTCTTCCTCGTCGGTCTTGTTCCTATATATTAAATTAAAATATTTTTATTGTAAAGTCCTTTTCTTAAATTTCTTTTTTACTCACTCTTTCCATTAAAATATAACCCTGTTTGTAAATAAATGTAAACTTGCGCAATCCCCGAAAACACGGGGTTTTTCGCTAATTTTTCGTAAAAAAATATTAAAAAACAATCCAAAGTAACAAAAAAAAATTCAGTCGTGCTTTGATACGAACGTAAACAAAACACGGAGATATAAAGTTAATGAACGAAATTAATAACAATATTTCTCATATAGTTACGAATATTTCGTTGAATAATAATAAGGCTGAAGTTAAGCCGGCACAAGTTAACGAAACTCCCGAACGTACGGTTGTCCCCGATACAGGAGTTTTGGGCAAATCTCAAGTTGCAAAACCGGACAATATTCAATCGGATATTGACTTTTGTTTGAAACAATCACCGGAATTCCTTGAAAAATGCGACAAATTCTTTGATAACGCATTCAATTCATTGATGAAAAGCAACGATGAATTCGCTTACGAAAAGGCTTGTGTTCTTTCAAAAGAATTTGCAAACGAATTTTCGTAATTAGAGAAAACATTATAATATTTATATTTCTTGAAACATGTTGGCATGATGTGCTAACATGTTTTTTGTTAGGAATTGAGGTGTTTATATGTCTGTTAAAAAACCAATTTTTGCAAAAGACAGAGTTGTCTTGGCACTTGATTTTAATTCAATTGAAGAAGCTGAAAAATACGTAATTCTTTTGAAAGATTATGTGGGTTATTTCAAAATCGGCTTACAACTTGCTGTAAATGCAGGTATGGACGCGGTTGAAATGATTAAAAAACACGGTGGAAAAGTATTCTTTGACGGAAAATTCGGCGATATTCCGAATACTGTTGCAAAGGCTTCTGCCGGTTTGGTTAAAAAAGGTATTGATTTCTTCGATATCAACGCAGTCGGCGGCTCTAAGATGATGCTTACAACTGCTCGTCTCTGCCGTGAAACGGCGAAAAGAATGGGTGTAAAACCGCCTACAATTCTTGCGGTAACTTTGCTTTCAAGTTTGGGTCAAAGAACTCTCTCGGAAGAATTGGGAATTGTTGGAAATATTGAAGAATACGGTATTCACTTGGCAAAAATTGCAAAAGCCAATGAAATGGACGGTGTTGTCGCAACTGCATCTGAAGCAGCAAAAATCAGACAAGAATTGGGCGATGAAATTTTGATTATGTGCCCTGCCGTAAGACCCTCTTGGTCGGTTGTAAACGATCAATTACGTGCAGTTTCTCCGTCAGAGGCAATCAGAGCAGGTGTTGATTATATGATTATCGGTCGTCCGATTACATCTCATGATGACCCTGTTGCTGCTGCAAAACTCATTGTTAATGAGATTGAAGATGCATTAAGCAAATGCCGTGAACAAGTAAAAGAGGACTTTTTAAAATGATAATAGGCGCTCCTGTTGAAATTAAGTCGGGTGAAAAGAAAGTTGCTTTGACCCCCGCATTGGTAAAATCACTCGTGACAAGCGGTCATAGAGTTATCGTCCAAAAAGGTATCGGACTCGGTGCCGATTTTGCGGATGATTTGTATTCCGCAAACGGTGCGGAAATTGTTAAAACCGCGGAAGAAGTTTATTCGACTTGCGATATTATCGTCAAGATGAATCAACCTCAAATCGACGAATACGATATGCTTAAAGAACGTCAGATTATTTTTGCGTTTTTTGATTATGAAGACAAAGAAGAATTGCTTCAAACAGTTTTGGACAGAAAAATTACGACAATTAATTATCGTGGTATCCAAAATGCTCACGGTATTTATCCGATTGTCAGAATCGGTAGCGAAATTGTCGGAAAAGTTCTTATCAGAATTGCATCTTCCGTTATTGAAAAATACAAAGGCGGTTCTTTATTAGGCGGCGCAACGGGTGTTGCTCCTATGAAGGTTACAATCCTCGGTGCGGGAACTGTCGGCTTTGATGCTGCAAAGACCGCAACAGCGCTTGGTGCAGATGTTTCAATCCTTGATATCGAACCTGAAAAATTGAGAAAGATTGAAAAGTTACCCGGCAGAAAAATCAAGACTTATTTTTCAAACCGTGATAACCTGGATACACTTCTTCCTCAAACGGATATTTTGATTTGTGCGGTAAAACGTAAAAACAAAAAACTTCCGCCAATCATCACCGTTGATGACGTTAGAAAAATGAAAAAAGATTCTGTCATTATTGATGCAGGTTTGGCTTCAAACAATGTCATCGTTGAAACTTTGGACAGAATTTTACCGATAGACAACCCTGTTTATAAAAAAGAAGGGGTTTACCACTATTGTTACGGAGATATCGCTGCTTTGGCTACAAAGACGATTTCTACCGCAGTTTCGGGCATTTTGACACCTTATGTTTTGGCCGTCGCGAATGAAAAACAATTCGTTTTCGCATTAAAAGATTGTCCTGACATTATAAAGGGTGTTATGACTTTTGACGGAAACGTTACAAATGACGAACTTGCCGAAGATACAGGCGAACAAGTATACGAACTTTCAATGCTCACGGGACTCTAATATAGGGTAAGCCCGATTCCCCCCAAACATCTACAACTTTTTGCGACAAAGGGTGAAAGGGGGTGAGATAATGAAAAGGAATATAATAAAAGATACCCTACTGTTACTAGGGTATCTTTTACAAATTATTTCACTTTTCTTATAGGGGCGACAAGTCGGTTAAACTTGACGGAGTTTAATCGACTCCCTATATATTCATTATAACAACATTTTGTGTTTTTTCAATATCTGATTAACCTTTGTTAGCGGTTGATTTTTGGTTCAAATATTCCGTCAAACATCTTGCCAACTGATCGGGGCAGCTTGTTCCTTTTCCGTTGCAATCAATGCCTTTGAGTCGTTCAATTACATCTTTTATTTTCATTCCTTTTACAAGAGCCTTAATTCCTTGAAGATTTCCGCTGCATCCGCCCATAAATTCCGCATCCAAAACGGTGTCATTTTCGACTTGCAAGTACATCATTCTGCAACAAGTTCCTGATGTTTGATATTGAATAGTTTCTGCCATTTTATTTCTCCTTTTTTATCGGGTATGCTTCGCAGCAAAGTTGGCAACCCGTGAATAATTTTGATGCTTTCAAATTTTTCCTGAAACAACGATATTTCGGGGAATTGAAAATTTCCATAAGTGTCTTTTCTCTTAAAGAACCCATTTCGACTGACAAACAAGGGTAAATTTTACCCTCAGGATTTATGAAAAGATTTGAGCAAGGGAACATGCACGGTTTGAAAAGTTCCGTCACGGGCTTATCTCCGTTTTCAAATAAGTATTCGATTTGTTTTAACCCTTGCATGTTGGGCTTGAACTTTGGCGCCCAGCGGAGTTTTGTCGGGGATTTTTTAGCCATTTTTACAAGTTCCGTGTATACTTCCTTGAATTTTTCCATGTCAAAATACGGTTCAATCGGATATTCTTTTAAGTAAAATTCTTCCGTGAGTTCTTTAGATAAAGTTGGAAATTGCTTTAAATAATTGTTTCTTTTTATCGCAATAGAAAAGAAATCATATTTTTTCTTTGTGCAATGTTCAAAAAGTTTGATTAAATCTTCAAGATTATTTTCAAGAAGTACAGTTTTTACATCAATCAGAATTTTGTGATGATGTTTCATTTTTGCTTGAAGCGCATCCATATTTTCGACAATTTTGTCGAATGCCCCGTTATGATTACGGTTTGCATCATGTTTTTCTCCGTAACCGTCAAGTGAAATTGAAAGACAAAGTAATTTGTATTTTACAAAATCGTCCATAATTTTGTCGTTTAACAAAAGGGCATTTGTATATACGTTTACTCGTCTTGGAACTCTTTCCGATGCGGCTTTATATATTTCCGAAAAATCTTTTCTGATTAAAGGTTCTCCGCCAATTATTGAAATAAAACCGAATCTCGGTATTTGATTGATTATGTTAATCCATTCTTCCGTCGAAAGTTCTTCTTTGTTTCTTTCGTTCCCGATATAACAATACGGGCAATGCAAATTACATCTGTATGTTACATCCAAAAAATACCGCAGGGGAATAATTCCCTTTCCGTACTTGTCATTGTAAGAAACAGAAGCATACAAATCTCTGGCTTTGTCAAAAATGTATGAATAATCAATTAACACGAGAACGTCCTTCTTTCAAAATATTATAGTTATAGGAAAGTTTTTTTACAAGTTTAAAGCGCCCCGTGATGCGTATTTATGACATTAAAACGAGTATATACTTTGATAGATATCAAAGATTAAAATCCGCAAAAAGCATAGTATTGCTGATTTTTGCATGTTAATACTTTGTAACATTACGTTATTAAAAAAGCAATTTTTTTCTACTTGTGTTGTTTATATTAGTGTAGATGTTCAAATTATATGATTTGAATATATCTGCGGTATTTACAGATAGAGAAAAATTAAATAGGGAGAATTACCATGATTGGAGCAAAAGACAAAATCGATCAACTGTTAGTACAAAAGTATGCAATGGAAAAAGTTGATAATCCGGCATTTACGACATTGGTGGATTCGAGTAAAATGTTGGAAACGATTACCGATTATGCGGATATGCAAAGAAATATGCTAGCCTTGAATGCAAGATTGCAGAATATTTGCGCGGGCATTAATGCCAAATCGGCAGTATATGTAAATAGAAGAAGAGTTTCTCAACCTACGAAATAGTAGGTCGGGAAACCGTAAAAACCCTTTATGAAACAAATAATTTTGGCGTCGACTTCTCCGAGAAGACGCGAACTTTTAAAACAATTAAACTTGGATTTTCAGACAGTATCTCCTTCGTTTGACGAAGCTAAGTTTACTATCTCCACAAACCCTCTCTCTATCGAAAAATTATCTCTAAACAAAGCAAAATCTGTAAAAACATCTGTATCTGCTCTCGTTATCGGGGCAGATACTGTTGTGATTTCGGGGGATAAAATTATGGGTAAGCCAAAATCTCCCGATGAAGCATATTTGATGCTTAAAACTTTGAGCGGAAATACTCACCATGTTATTACGGGGGTTGCGGTTGTTGATACCGAAACAGGTAAGGAGTGTACGTCTCACGGCATAACTTATGTTACTTTTAACGAACTTTCCGACGAAGATATTTGGAATTATATAGACACGAAAAAACCGTTCGATAAAGCGGGTGCTTACGGTATTCAAGAACTTCCCGAAAATTTTGTGAAGTCCTTGGATGGTGATTTTGACAACGTTATGGGCTTGCCGTTAAAAGTCGTAAAAAACATTTTGGACTCTTTGAATTAGTCTTTTTGTTCATGATATACTCTTAAAGTATTTGCTGCCGTTCGGGCATGCTTTAATGAATTTGGAGAAATTATGACGACTATTAATTCAGTAGATTTGGTTAAATCTAAGATTAGAGACATTATGGATTTTCCTGTAAAAGGAATTGTTTTCAAAGATATTACAACCGTTTTAAGAGATAAAGACGGCTTTAAGGCGATTATTGATTTTATGAAGGATAAATTTGCCGATAAGAAAATTGATTACATCGCAGGTATGGAATCAAGAGGTTTTATCTTCGGTTCGGCTTTGGCTTATGAACTCGGTGTCGGTTTTGTTCCTTTGAGAAAGCCCGGTAAACTTCCTGCCGAAACAATCAGCGAAAGTTATGACTTGGAATACGGTAAAAATACTTTGGAAATTCACAAGGATGCTATCGAAGAAGGTAAGAGAGTTTTGATAGTTGATGACTTGCTCGCAACAGGCGGAACTGCGCTTGCTGCTTGCAATTTGATTAAGAAAGTCGGTGCAGAAGTTGTTGCAGCCGTATTCGTAATCGAACTTGCGGATTTGAAGGGCAGAGATAAAATGCCGTCAGATGTAGAAGTCGTTTCGATGGTAGTTTATTAATAAAAATAAATCATTATAATTAATAGGGTATAATCCCTAAATAAGACGGTAGACTATGGGTGATGAGGATAAGCAGTTTGAGGCTTCTCAGCAGAAACTGCAAAAAGCAAGAAAGGAAGGGCAAGTTGTAAAGTCTAAGGACTTTTCGACCGCTCTTTCTTTGATGGTAATGTTTATTGTTATCGTCAAACTTGCGCCTTTTATTTGGGATCAGATTACGAAGTTGTTTGTACTGATTTACGAGCAGATACCGACGGCACATATTTCTAAAATAGGGTTGCCGTATTTGCTTACAATCACTTTTATTCCTGCTGTTTTAATTATTTTACCTATTTTGTTTTTGGCGGGATTTGTCGCTATGATAGGCGACTTCATTCAGGTCGGACCATTAGTTACGACGACTCCGTTGGTTCCGAAGTTAGATAAACTCAATCCGACTAAGTATTTTAAAAATTTGTTTACTCCAAAAACTCTTTTTGAACTTGTGAAAAACGTCGTGAAAGTAGCGTTGTTGGGCTATATCGGGTATATGGTTTACAAATCTCACTTGGAGACGATTTTGGGTTTGGTTGCTATAGATAACAGTTTTGCGATTATGCAAGAATTTGGCGCATTGGTAATCGAATTTGTTATGAAAGCGGGTATGGCGTTTCTAGTAATCGCTTGTGCCGATTACGGTATGATTCGTTGGAAGTTTATGAACGACCAAAAGATGTCTTTTAAAGAAGTAAAGGATGAGTATAAGAACCAGGAAGGGGACCCGAATGTCAAGCAGGCATTGAGACAACGTCGTCAACAAATGTTGCAAAAGGGTATGATGGATGCGGTTCCTGACGCGGATTTTGTCGTTACAAACCCTACTCACGTTGCTTGCGCTTTGAAGTATGATCAAAATTCAATGGAGTCTCCAAAACTTGTTGCAAAAGGTACCGAGTTGATTGCGAAAAAAATTATTGATATCGCAAGAGAACACTCAGTTCCTGTTATCGAAAATCCGCCTGTTGCACGGGCTTTGTTCAGATTGGTCGAACCCGGGGCATATATTCCGCCGGATTTGTATAAAGCGGTTGCAGAAATTCTTCTTTTCGTGTATAGTTTACGTAAAAAACAAATTAAGTAGTACTATTATTTAATAAGTCAGTAAGGTCGATAGAATATTATAGTGTGCGGTGGCAGGAAATTCGATGGTGCAATCATCAAAGATAAAAGAATATATTGAACTTATCGAAAAAGTTGCAAAAGTCGAACAACGACGTATCCCTTCTCATATGGTAGAGTATGAGGAGTTAGTCAGCATTGGCACAATTGCTATTCAGACCATGATTAAAGGAAAAACAGAGCAGCAACTTGCAAGATATAACAATGCTTATATTGCAACGGCTGTTCGTTGGGCTATTAGAAACGAATTGAGAAACCGTTATAAATGGTATTCTTTGAAGAATACAAAAACGGTTGAAGAAGGTGAAGAGGGTTCGGCTGAGGGTGAAACAGTCGGTGATGAAGTAGAAAAAATTTCTCCTCATAAAGTCAGAGAAGCAATCTATACAACAATTTTATCGATTGACAGTTTGCAACAGGCAAATTCTGATAGTGACTCGCCGTTTGATTTTATTAAAGATACGGCGGCTTTGCCTGATGAAAAAGCAGAAATTTCCGAACTCGGTAAGGTTATCAGAGAAGCGATTGCAACCCTTCCTCAAAAAGACAGAACGATTGTTGAATATCGTTTTTACAGAAATATGCAAGTTAAAGAAATCGCCGCACAAGTCGGTCTTTCTTCTTCAAGAATTACAAGAATTGTACAATCAGCGTTGAACTACGTAAGAGAATATTTGCAAAAGCGTGAACACTACGGATATTAATCCTTAATTTTTCAAGGAAAATCACGTGATTAAATCTTTTAAATGTAAAGAAACCGAAAAAATTTGGAATGAGGAATTTAGTAAAAAGCTTCCTCATGATATCCAAAAGCGCGCCTTGCAAAAATTACGAATGTTGAATGCATCTTCTGTTCTTGAGGATTTAAAAATTCCGCCAAGCAACAGATTGGAGACATTGACGGGAGATAGACAGGGACAATATTCTGTTCGTATTAATGATCAATTCAGAATTTGTTTCCGTTGGTTAGACAATCATTCTTTTGATGTCGAGATAGTGGATTATCATTAACTGTAACTATTTTTCGAGAAAGTTATTTGTGAGGGTTGAAATTACGTGGTACGTACTATATAATAGTAATATAAGGAACTTGTTTTGTGGAGTACAAAATGGCTGAATATATTGAATTAACAACGGTTGGAGAAATGCTCAAAGAGGAATTCGTTGAGCCGTTTAATCTTTCGCAAAATGCTCTTGCGAAGGCGATTTTTGTACCGCCAAACAGAATTCATCAGATTATTAACGGACAAAGAAGAATTACCGCAGATACAGATTTGCGTTTGACAAAATATTTTGGATTGTCGCAAGGGTATTTTTTGCGCTATCAGGAAGATTATGAACTTAGAGTTGCGAAACGAAATATTGCTGATGAAATAGATAAGATTCAACCTATAAAAGCCTTTGGATAGTCGCCAAAGGCTTTTTGCTAATTGTATTGTTTCACGAGTTTGCCGCTTTTGTCTTTAACCATTCTCGGGTTATACATTAAGTCGCGGCGTTTTTGAACATTTTCATCTTTGATGTAATCTTCGTATTTCATCTTGAAGTTTACGTATCCGTTCGGTGAAACTTCAATAATTCTGTCTGCGACAGTGTTTATGAATTGATAATCTTGAGATGTAAAAAGAACCGTTCCTGAAAAATCAATTAAGGCATTGTTTAATGCTGTAATTGATTCTAAGTCGAGGTGGTTCGTGGGTTCGTCCATTATGAGAACATTTGATTCCGCTACCATCATTTTTGCAAACATGCAGCGGACTTTTTCACCACCCGAGAGAACTCTTGCGGATTTTTCGGCTTCTTCTCCTGAAAATAACATTCTGCCCAAATAACCACGAAGAAAACTTGCGTGTTGGTCAGGTGAATATTGCGCGAGCCATTCGATTAAACTTTTATCCGTGTCGAAAAATTTTGTATTATCTTTCGGGAAGTAACTTTGAGTAGCCGTTACACCCCAGCGAATTTCACCGGCATCGGGGGTATCAAGACCTGCAAGCATGTTGAAAAGTGTGGTCAAAATCATAGGGTCTTTTGCCAAAAACGCGATTTTTTCACCCTGCGTAACGTCAAAAGACAACGTTCTGATAAGGGTTTCTCCTTCGTGAGATTTTTTTAAATCTTTTACCGTAAGAACATCGCGCCCCGGGATTTTGACGTAGTTAAATCTTATTCTCGGATATTGACGGCTTGAGGGGATGATTTCTTCAAGTGACAATTTGCTGAGCATGTTTTTTCTTGATGTCGCTTGGCTTGCCTTTGAAGCGTTTGCGGAGAATCTTGCGATGAAGGCTTTTAATTCTTCCATTTTTTCTTCAATTTTTTTGTTTTGTTCTTCGCGTTGCTTTTTGATTAATTGGGTTGCTTGTTGCCAGAAACTGTAATTACCCGTGTAAATTCTGATATTTCTAAAATCAATATCCGCAATGTGTGTGCAAACATTGTCCAAGAACTTTCTGTCGTGAGATACGACAATGACTGTGTTTTGAAAATTTATCAAAAATTCTTCAAGCCAACCGATTGTTTTGATGTCGAGGTGGTTGGTAGGTTCGTCTAAAAGAAGAATATCAGGATTGCCGAAAAGTGCTTGTGCAAGAAGAACTCTGACTTTCTCGCTACCTGAAAGTTCGGACATTTTTTCATAATGAAGTTCGTTTGGAATACCAAGTTCGCTGAGAAGTGATGCCGCAGAGGATTCTGCCTGCCAGCCGTCGAGTTCCGCAAATTGAGACTCAAGTTCCGCAACTTTCATTCCGTCCTCTTCATTGAAATCGGGCTTCATATAAAGCGCATCTTTTTCCTGCATAATGTCATAAAGTTGCTTGTGCCCCATAATGACCGTGTTTATGACCGAATATTCGTCAAATTCAAAGTGGTTTTGCTTTAAAACGGCAATACGTTGATTTTTTTGAATGTGAACTTCTCCCGAAGTCGGTTCAAGTTCCCCCGATAAAATTTTCAAAAGGGTACTTTTCCCTGAGCCGTTTGCCCCGATAAGTCCGTAGCAATTACCTGCGGAAAATTTTATATTTACATTTTCAAATAAAGGTTCCGTTCCAAATCTGACGGTCAAATTCGTTGTGGTTATCATAGTTTCAGCTTTCCTTGACTCTTTTTGTCATGGTAGTATAAGAACTTCGTTAAGTCAAATTAACCAAATAAAAACGACGTTTCCGTCGTTTTTAAAGTGTTTGAATATGTTTTATTGTCCTTGTTCTGTCGGATTTGCAGGCGCCGCAGTTACTTCGTTTTGAGGAACCTGATATAAATTCGGTGCTTTTGAATATTCACTCGGCTCGGCAAGTTTAACAGGCTCAGGTGCGGGAATCGGCGCTTCCAAAACGGGAGGTTCTGTTTCTTGCGTCGGTTGTTCGGCGTAAGTTGCCTCTGTTTGTTCCGCTTCCTTGGTGTCTGTTGCTTCTTCCTGTTTTTCGGGAGCTTTTGAATATTCTCTGTCATCGTCCGACGGAACGTTCATTTCAAAGTTGTCGTTGTATTCCGTTTCTGACGGGATAATTTGAGTTTCAACATTTATACTCCACAATAAGCCCGCAAAGCATGCCAACAAAATTGCAACAATCGCAACAAGAATTTTTTGTTTTGTCGTCAATTTGATGTTCGTCAATTTTGACATATCAAAACCTTGTTCAACTTCTTGTTCTTCCTCTTGCTGAACATTTTGATTTTCTTGTTCGACTGCGGGTTGAACTTCGGGGCGTTCTTGCTGATATTCAGGTTGCTGATATTGGTTTTCTACCTGTTGATATTGCTGTTCAACTTGTTGTTGGTATTGATTTTCAACTTGTTGATACGCTACCTGTGCATTTTGCTCTTGGTAGGGTTGTTGTTGATAATTTTGATATTGATTGTTGTTTTCCATAGGTTGTGTATTCAAACTCGGACTTTCAGCAGTAATGGGCTGATAGCCTTGCAATTTGTATCCGCAAAATCTGCAAAAATTTTGGTTATTTTCGTATTCTCTGCCACAATTTGGACAATACACGATATTTCCTCCTATGTGCTACATCTTAATAATAGCACATTATATAAGAAAATAAAGTGGCGGCATGCTTTTATTCTTTGGGCATTCGCATGACGAAAAATACGCTGTCTTTTTCTGCTGTGACAAAGTGTTTTTCATCTTTTTTAAATGAGAATGTCTCGCCTGTTTTTACCGCATAGGTTTTTGTTTCCGCTTCTTCTTTTATGTTGAAATTAACATCTCCGTAAACCACGTAAATAAAAGCATCTACGGGTGATGTATGTTCGGGAAGTTCTTGGTTTTCTTTAAGCGCAACGAGCAAAATCATATCGTCACCGTTTTTTGCGAGAATTTTTTTCTCAACGGCATGCTCGTTAAATTTTATAAGTTCGTCAATTTTTTCTGCAGTATGTATTTTCATAATTTTTTCCTTTCTGATAGAAAAATTCTATTTTGAATTGTCAAAATTTGTATCAGACAATGGATTATCCCAACGTAATAAGATATAATTATCAAGTTAATAATTTTGAGGATTTTGTGTATGAAAATGAAATTTTTGCTCGGATTGACAGTTGCGTTTTTCGCCGTAAATGCTGCTTTTGCGCTTCCGTCAGACAAGATTGTTACAAATGGTATTATAGAAGAATTCAAAAATTTTTCAAAAAATCCGCATTGTACATTCCACGAATCGGATGTCACAAAATATATGGCTGAAAAGTTTAAGAAAATCGGTGCATCTGTTGTTGTTGACGAATACGGCAATGTTATTGCCGATTTGCCTGCAACAAAAGGTTTGGAGAACGTACCGACTTTGATTTTTCAAGGTCATATTGATATGGTTTGTGCCCATAGCGAGAGTTTCGACCCGATAAGCATGCCGATTAAAATCGTTGTAAAAGACGGTGTTATGACAACGGACGGCAATTCATCTTTAGGCGCGGACGATATGATTAATATTGCTGGTGTTACGTGGCTTTTTGAAAATGAAAAATTTAATCACGGAAAAATACGCTTTATCTGGACGGTTTCGGAAGAAGTCGGTCTTGTCGGGGCGAGAAAACTTGATGCTAAATATCTTCAAGACGCAAAGTATATGATAAATCTCGACGGTTTTTCTCTCGGCAGAATTGTGACAGGAAGTGCCGGCGGAACGCGTGAAACATATACAAAGAAGGTGAAGTTGGTTAAAACCTCCTCCGATATGAATGCTTTTAAAATTAAAGTTTCGGGCATGAAGGGCGGTCATTCGGGCTATGATATTAATAAACAAAGGGCAAATGCCAATAAATATTTGGCGACATTTTTGTATTCCCAACTCGAAAAACATGCCGTTCAATTGGTATCAATACAGGGTGGCGAAGCGCATAACGTTATTCCTCGCGATTCCGAGGCGATTGTTGTTGTGCCGAATAAATATTCTGATGAATTTTTGAAAGATGTTTATAATTTTGATAGGACTTTGAAAAAGGCATACGCATTGAGTGAGAATGGCGCAAATGTTTCTGCTGAAAAAACGATTGTTCCTCAAAATGCAATTGACACAAATAGTGGTAAAATGGTATTGTCCTTTATGACTCTTGTCGATAACGGCGTTTATGAAACTATGCAGATTTATCCGCATTTGCCTGATACAAGTTCTAATATGGGGCTCGTAAAGACCGAAAACGACCTTGTTACGGTAACTTTTATGATTAGAAATTCTGATGTCTTGTACAGAGATAATGTGGTTGCAAACCACAAAGCGGCGGCGGATTTGTGCGACTTTGACAGAATTGTTACTCAATATGAAAGTTGGCAGCCCGATAAAAACAATCCGCTTGCGGTTACGGTCGCGAATGCCTACAAAAAGGTATCAGGAAAAGATGCTGTATTGAGTGCCGAGCATATAGGTATTGAACCCTCTGCATTTGTCGGAAAAAATCCTGATTTGATAATCGTAAGTACAGGGATTGGTGTTCACGATGCGCATTCTTTGACGGAATCTTGCGACGTGAAAGACTTGCCAACCTTTGTAAAAACAATGAAAGAAACTATTTTGCAAATATCAAAAGAATAACACAAATAGTATCGACACTATTTGTGGCAAGGTTGAATATTAAAAAAGGGAACGATTTGTTCGTTCCCCTTTTTAGTTTATTGTTTGTTTCGTTATACCAAAACTTCTTTTATAACGGGCTTTTTGATGTCGTTAAGTAATGATTTTGTTTGTTTGTACAATTTGGAATTTGTTTGTCCGACTTGTGCAAATAAAATCACGGCATCCGTTGCTGATACACCGTTTATGAAGTTGCTTGAGATATCGGCTTCAAGAAGTTGAATATTTTTGAACCCTTTAATATCTATTTCGTAGGGCAAATTGCCAAATGCGACAAGGGATAGTCTCTTGTCTTGGTTTGCGAGTAAGAGCATTTTGAGTTCATCTGTGTTGTTTTGGAGGTCGTATAAGATTTCGTCACCGAGCATTGAGTAGGTGAGTTTTTTGTCTGTGTTTTCAACATAGATAAGGGCTGCTAATGCGGCAATGAAACCGAAAACTATGCCCAATAAAATATTCATAAATAATTTGGGTGATGAATTTTCAAAAGGTCTTAATTTTTGAGGTTCTTTTAATACCAACACTTTTGACGAATCCGACATTTCTTCAACAAGTTTTGCCCATTCGAGTTTCTTAGAAAGTTCAGCCATTTTTGCAGCTTCTTCCGAAACTGCGATTTGTGATTTTTTGCCTTCAGCCATTTGACCCTTCAATGCACCCATAGCGTTGCTAGCTGAGTTTGAAAATGCGCTGAGAATTGAGAGTTGTCCCATTCCTGACGCAGTAGTGTCGGGCATGCCCGATGAACTATTTACTTTTTCATCCAAACTTGCTTTGACTTTGTTGTATTCAGCCTCAATGATTTTCTTATCTGACTTTGATTTTTCGCTGTTTAATTGCTTGTTTAAATCAATGTAGTTTGTGATGATTGAAGCAACTACATTGTAGGCTGTTTCTGGTTTTTTTGCTTTATATGTAATGGTAATAACATTAGTACCTTTTTTGTTTTCAAAGGAAATATTTTTGCCTTTGCCGATGAAATCTTTTGCGGTAAGAAATTCACCTTCTTTTTTGTTTGGGATAAAACCGAATTTTTTCTTGTATACCAAGTTGTTTTCTCTGATGACTTTGTCTAAAACAAGAGGTGATTTCATTAATTCTATTTCGTTTGTGAGTTGAGAATTTCCACCTGCGAGCATGGCTGCCATTCCACCCCCGGCGCTGCCTAATTCAGACAATACATAAGGGTTTATCTCTGCAATATTTGTATCATTTGCTTTATTTATGTATAAATCCGATTGAACTTCATACTTTTTCGGCAAGATGAATGTTAAAAGTATGAAGAATATTAAGACAATTCCGAAAACTTTTGTGAGTAAAATTCGTCTGTTCCAAATCGTCAAAACTATCTTCTTTAGGTCGATTGTGAGTTCTTCATCAAGTTCGTCTTGAGGAATATATGAGATATTGTTTTGCATAAACACTCCTGTTACTTTTTTTATTTAAAATAATTATTATTTTGTGTATAATTTTACCATAAACTAAAATTTTGAGTTATTTTGGATATGGTAGATAATAAAATTAGAATTGTGCAAGTTGCACGTTATGCGAAGCCTCATATTGGCGGTATTGAAGCAGTAATAGAACAAATAAATAATAGTTTACCTAATGATAAGTATGAAAAAGTTGTCATTAGCTGTTCAAATATTGCAAAATCCGAAGTGGAAACAGGTGTGAAGTACACTCGTTGCCGTTATTTGTTTGACTTTGCTGCTAATTCTATTTCTCCAGAATTATTTTTTAAGATGATGTTTTTAAAAACAGATTTTCTTCATTTTCACATGCCGGTTATACAAAACGTAATAATTTGGTTTATTCTTTATCATTTGAGATTATTGAAATATAAAAAATTAATAATTACTTACCATAGTGATATAATTGGTTATGATAAATATATGGGTTGTTTTTGGGGACTATACAAATATTTTTTGTCAAAAGCGGATAAAATTCACGTTCTTTCACCTGATTTAATTGAAAGTTCGGATTTATTGAGAGAATTTAAGGATAAATGTACCGTAATTCCCTATGGAATAGATTTATTCAAAGATAATTCCGATGATGATAAAGTCGCTGAAATAAGGAATAAATATGCGGGAAAAAAAATTCTCTTCTCTTGCGGAAGATTGGTTAAGTACAAAGGCTTTAAATATGCCATTGAAGCAATGAAAAATATTGACAATGCTGTTTATCTTTTGGGAGGGAACGGACCTTTAAAAGAAGAATTTGTGAATTACATAAAAGAAAATAATTTGTCGGAAAAAGTTATTCTGCTCGGAAGAGTTGCAGATGAGGATTTAGACAGTTATTATAAGGCTTGTGACATATATCTTTTCCCGTCTGTTATGAGAAGTGAAGCATTCGGTATAGTTCAATTAGAGGCAATGCGGTACGGAAAACCCGTTATAAACACATTATTAGGCACAGGTGTTAATTTTGTTTCCTTGAATAATGAAACAGGATTGACTGTTGAGCCTTGCAATTCGGAACAATTTTCAAATGCTGTAAAAACACTTTGTGACAACGATGATTTAAGAAACGAGTACGGAAATAACGCAAAAAACAGAGTCGAAACAGTTTTCAATTTAGAAAATCTCAAAAAGTGTTATAGCAATTTTTTTAAGGATTAATTATGAACAAAGAAATGATTTTTGCATTTGTTAAACGTTTTATCCAAAGAACAATCAATGTCTGCGTTTGGAAAGTAAAAAACAGTTCTGATGAATTGAAAGCAAAGCACATTGATTGGCTTAACGAAGAAAATTTCAACAGGGCTAAAGACTTTGTCCCCATTACAGATAAGCCTATTGACAAGGAGAAAATTGACACAAAAACTATTGCTTTTTATTTGCCGCAATTCTACGAAACCGATTTGAACAATAAATATTTCGGCAAAGGTTTTATGGAATGGTACAATGTTTCTGCTTGTATTCCGCAATTTACGGGACATTATCAACCTCAGTTGCCTGTTGATGTCGGATTTTATGATTTGAATCATCCTGATATTATGTATAGGCAAGTTGAACTTGCAAAAATGTACGGCATTTACGGTTTTTGCTTTTACTATTATTGGTATTCAGACGAAACTTTGCTTGAAAAGCCGATAATTAATTTTCTCAATAACAAAGATTTGGATATGCCGTTTTGCTTGATGTGGGTAAATGGCGATTGGACGAAAACTTGGGGTACTGACGGTAAGCACGAAAGAGAAATTATCAAAAAAATGGAACTTTCAGATACCGATGACGAAAAATTCTTTAATGATACCCTCAAATATTTCCAAGACGACCGTTACATTGAAATCAACAATAAGCCCGTTTTGATGATTATCAAATCAAGAGGCTTTTCGGCCGAAAGAACGAGAAAATTTATTCAATATCTCGATAAGCGTAGTAAAGAATGTGGCTTCGACGGCATACATTTTATGACTACAAATGTCGGATACGGCGAAATTGATACGGACGGGCTCGGATTTGACAGTGTGGTTGAGTTTGAACAAACTACATCAAAAATGGCTACGACGCTGTTGGATTTGTCGGGAAGGTTTGTAAATCCGCATTTTAAGGGGCGTGTTATAGATATTAAAACGTCGTTGGATAAAGGATATCACCTGATAGATCACAATTATAAGACCTTTAAGTGTTTGTCCCCCGGTTGGGATAACAGTGCGAGAAAGGCATATTCCGGTTCTGTTGTTTATCAAATGACACCCGATGATTTTGAAAGATGGCTTAAAGACGTAATAAAATGGACAAAAGAGCGTCATTCAAAAGATGAACAGTTTGTTTTTATCAATGCATGGAACGAATGGGCAGAAGGGGCACACCTCGAACCTGACCAAAAATACGGCTATGCGTACTTGCAAAAACTGAAAGATTGTTTGGAAGATAAACAATGCGAAGATTAGTCGTTTTTGCCCATTTTGATATACATAATAAAATTGAAAATTATGTATTACATTATTTGAAATCATTGGTAGATTGCGGTGCAAAAATTGTTTTTGTTTCCGATTCTAATTTGTCTAATGAAGAATTGGAAAAGATTAAAGATTTTACGGTAAAAATTATTGCAAAACATCACGGTGAGTATGATTTCGGGTCATATAAAATCGGATTTGAGTATTGCTTAAATAGCGGTATTTTGGATGATTTTGACGAATTAATTTTTGCAAACGATTCTTGTTATGCACCGTTAGTGCCTTTTGAAAAAATGTTTGAAACAATGGACAAAAAAGATGTCGATTTTTGGGGAATTACTGCGAATAAGACTAAAAGTACAAATTTCATTTTACATATCCAAAGTTTCTTTTATGCGTTCAGAAAAAGTGTTTTCTGTTCGGAATATTTCAAAAATTTAGTACATTCTTTTTCAAAATTGAGTTCCAAAGAAGATATTATTTTTGAATACGAATGCGGAGTAACAAAGACGTTAGAGGATTGCGGATATAAGTGGGAAGTGTATTGTCCGTCGAGTCTTTCTCATTCTGATGCGTATATTTATGATTATAAGAATTTAATAAAACAAGGCTGTCCTCTTTTAAAACGCAGCATACCTTTGAAAAGAGCGAGAATGCCGATTTTTGGCTTGTTTAATTTCATAAAATCGACAGGGTATAATTTGAGTTACATTCAAGAGGATATTTCGGAAAACAAAAAAGTTTTGAGTTTTAAAGACAATTTGGTTATTTTGTATAAATTATTGTTAAAAATCCCTTATATTAAAGTAAAATATTCGCTTTGTGACCTTTTATATAAATAATGTTTATTCTATAATTTTGTTATTATGATTACGATAAATCTGCAAATTTTATTTATTTTAATGTTTTCATTAATATTTTTGTGGACGGCGGGAATTGGAATAGGCACCGTTATTATTCCGTATTCGATTTTCGTTGTTTATTTTTCGTTTTTCATTTTTTTTATTAAAGAAAAGTCTAAATTTTTAAATAAGATTTTATATTATTTTTGGAAAACTCCTTTAAAATTCTTGATCTTATTTGTTTTATGGGCAATTTTATCGTCATTTTTCGTGACAAGTATTTCAAATGCACCCAAAATTATCGCAAGAGTTTTGAGAGATTATATTGTTTTTGTAATGCCATTTTGTTTGATTGGTATTTTTTTCATTCCTAAATACATTTCGTTTACGAAGTTGAAGAAACTTTTGTTGAATATTGTATTGATAGTCAATCTTTACGGTATACTTGACTATTTTATTCAGATAATTTCTCCGGATTTACACTTGTTGCTTTTTAAATTTTTCTATGCTTTGCCACATGAAGTCAGGATTTTTAACCGAGCTATGAGTGTTTTTTTTGAACCGACTTTTTTTGGTGCATTTCTGTTTTGTTTTTTGCCTTTAGTGTATAATAATATTTTAGAAGCTCCTAAATGTTTTAATAATAAAAGATTTCTTTTTGCAATTTTGCTATTTATGTTGACATTGATAAATTTAATATTGACAAAGTCACCAATATTTTTAGTTTTTTCTTTAATATATACCTTGTTTCATTTTAGACATGAAATTTTTAAAATATTTGTTTCGTTAAAAAAAATATTAATTTTGTTAATTATAATATGTGTAATTGGTATAATAATGTTTGCTTCATTTTCGTTTGGAGATTTTTTTAAAGTCTTTATGAGAATTGTTGATGTTATTAAGAACTTAAATAGTATGAGTGCTTTAATATATGCAGATGGATCTTTTGCTACAAGAATTGGTTTGTATGCTATTTCGCTGTTTGTTTTTATCAAGCACCCGTTTGTGGGTTACGGTTATGCAAATACGAAGGAGGTTATATATAACCAAATTTGCAATTCGCCAATTCCTTTGACAGATGAGATTATAAACAGTAACAATATGCACCAAGGTCTGACAGTTGCGAATATTTTGCTTCAAACCTTGTGTTGGACAGGAATTATCGGTGCAGCGTTATTGTATATGTTTTTTATAAAAACAATTTTGACGGTAAATAAAATTATAAAGACAAAGCAAAATAACGAAGAAACAAGATTTATCAGAGATTTGAACTTAGTCGGAATAAATTACATAATATATTCCGCATATTGGTCTTTGATAACGGATACGCTGATGTGGTTTGTTTTTTCAATTTTAATCGCATATATTGTTTTTTCGAAAAAAATAAATTATCTTCTGGAGAAATAAGATAATGAAAGTATTATTTATTCATATTTATTATACAAATGCAATTACAAGCGGTGCAAGCGCAATAGTTTTTTCGTTGTGGAATTTTTTGAAAAATAACGGACACGAACCTTATATATTTGCAACAGACGAAAAACCTTATATTGACGACGATTATCCCTATACCAAATATTTTCCGAAAGGTATAAGCAATTTCGATAAAAATACAATCAGAGGTTATTTCAAACGACTGTTTATAAAAGTGTATAACAAGGAATCGAAAAAGAATATAGAGAAAATGCTTGATGAAATCAAACCGGACATAGTTCATATTC
>CEAC01010005.1_pt1 | contig 23180 bp, 19 predicted proteins | sample 557411 | NCBI WGS metagenome assembly CEAC01 (sample SAMEA3182094, study PRJEB8094) | gut metagenome | biome: human; feature: gut; material: Stool; isolation source: human stools | place: Canada | collected 2012-02-21
GCGAAGGTGTGCCCGGTAGGTCGATACACGGTGACGGCGCCCGAAGGTCGCCGATTTACATCACATCCGTCTCGGTGGCTGACAAGGAGTTATAATTAAATCGGCGGCCTTCGGGCGCCTCCGGAGTCTCTGCATCTTTTCCGGGCACATCTCCGCTATGCTCCGATGTACCCGGTTACTGCTAAATCGGCGACCTGACGGACGCCTTTATCCTTAAGTAAACAGCATTGGGACGCGATTCATCACGTCCGCGCCAGAATAACATAACACCCTAAATATCACAACCATAACGCGGACGCGATAAATCGCGTCCCTACAATTTGCTGTGACTTTTGACCGCTAATTATAGTTAGTATATTTTGTGCCCTCACATAAAATTTAAGATTTTACTTCCTTGTTTTTTTATGTTCGGGACTGACTATATCGGAAATAATTTGTAGATTTGTGCGAACTGACAATCAACAGATATACAAATGGATATACGAAAGACTCTCTTCTCCGTCGTGACCTTGATTTTCTCATTGACGGGTAGCGCTCAATCATACGACGAGCGCATTGCCGAAGCCATGAACCGAAGCGACTGGTTTGCATTGGATTCAATTTATAATGAAGTCCCGAAAGATTCCATATCACCTTTTCTCGACGTATTTTCACGCTGTATGATTGGCAACAGGCTGAATCGTCCTGACATCTCTATTCCGGCATTTGACACGCTGTTCGGAAATCATGCGGAAGAACTCGGGTTAGGCAATCTGATAAACTGCGCCATGATGTACTCGATGGATCTGAGCCGAATTGGAGAAAACAGACAGGCGGCAGACCTATTGGGCGCCATTCTCCCCTCGGTGCAGGAATATCTCGATTCGGCATGGACTACGGCAATACGCAACAGTATAGACAAATATACCGCCCTCTCCAAGTTCCGTCCTTACGGCATATCTTTTGAAAATGATGCCGAGGGAAAGATTCCGTTCAAAATTGTACCCGTAGGTCCGAAAGAGAAAGAATCCGTTCTAATGCATCTTGAAAACAGTTCGATTAACGGAGCCGCCGCCGACATAACATTTGATACCGGAGCCGGAGTGAATGTAATGTCCACATCATCGGCACAGGAATATGGCCTTATACCGCTCGATGCCTCGTCAGTAGTGGCGGGACATGGTATTCAGTCAGGCTACCATGCTATCGCAAAAGAGGTTAAAATCGGAAACATAACACTAACCGATGTGCCGTTCAGCGTCATGGACATCACATCCGGAAACGAGGAAGCCGACAAATATGTTAGCAGCTTCATGATTGTCATAGGCAGTGAAACGATGCTTCAGCTGAAGGAACTGACGCTTGATTTCATCAACCGCGAAATCACAGTGCCGAGACAGGCGCCGGCACGCAGCCTTACACCTCCGGATATGTGCTTTTCATCCGGAATGAATTTACTTGCAAAAGGCGCCATACATGACAACCCGATGCTGATGAACATAGATTCGGGAGACGCCTCCTACGGCTCATTGAATAAAAAGTTCTTTGATAACAACAAGGAATATATAACCGCATGCGCCACGCTTGATACGGTGCGCAGCGCCGGCATCGGCGGCTTCCACATATCCCAGTGTTATAATGTTCCCGACATGACATTGCAATTAGGCGGCTCCAGAGCTGTCATCCCTGAAATCACGGTAGGATTGGAGGACACGCTTCCGACTACGTTGGATTACGAATGCAATTTAGGGCTGAAATCCCTGATGCTTTTTGCACGGATTCGTTTCAACATGGTCGACTTCACCATCACCACATATCCCGCACATGTTTCTGAACTCGTTTCACCACAGCGTAAAATCCAAGGATTCAAATTCACTGATAATAAAGCGACCTTGTTACAATCGGCTGGAACCGTAGCAATGTCGATAGCGAACGGGCTGCTGAATGTAAATGCGCCTACTGCACCCGAGTTATAGCGTTGCCACATTGTACTTAGACGTGGCAATGCCGTGCTAACATAACGCAAGGTCATGCCCGTCAGGCAGTTCAGGACCGAAACTGTCTTCAGCCCGGTTGCATTTGCCGACAGCCGGAGAAATATATTCATTCAATGCATTTACATATTCAATAAAAGCGGCTTTGCCTTCTTCCGTCATGCGGCATACAGTGCGGGGGCGTTTGCTTTGGAAAGTTTTCTCTACCGTGATATATCCGCATTCCTCAAGTTTTGTTATCTGCACACTCAGGTTACCCATTGTGGCTTCGGTCTTTTGTTTCAGATACATGAAATCCGTTTCCTCCAAAGTCATCAGTATAGAAAGGATTGACAATCGCAGCGGAGAATGGATTATAGGATTAAGCTCTGTCATAATTTTTTTAAATCTTGTTTCATTTTCAATCCGGGAACAATCATCATCACCGCGATTGCGGCAACGAATACGGGTATCTGGTTTATTCCGGAAATCACCAGCAATAAAGCTGACACTATAAATCCTGCCACAGAGCTCAACATCAGAAACCGGTAAGATATTACCGCCCCTGTCACATAAGAGCCTATCGAGAGCAACAGCAGAATAAAAAACAGGACGTTAAACTTTATGAAAAACGAAGTCAGCGAAAATGACAGCAACAATACTGTCAGCATATACCATATACTTTGAAGCGAAGTTGCCATTCCGGTACGAATCATTTTAGTATGCGGCATGAACAACCGTGTCAACGGTAAACCCAGCACCGGTATAAGATACCAACAAAAAAAGCTTCTGCTATCGCCGGTCATTTTTATCAGGGAATAGACCAGTATACCCGCTACAATCGTTGCACTGCCCCATGTCAGAAACGGGACACATGCCTGCTGCAGGACACTCCGGCGCGTATCGGAAACCATACGGCTTATTATGTCAAGGCTTTCCTCGGGATTCATTGCATAACGTATTATTCACACATACAAAGTTAAGAAATATGTTTAAAATATCAACATATTTATCTGCATGGTACACTGCGCAGAAGCCGTCTAAGAGCTTGTCTAAATTTATATGATGCAGATTTTGAGAGGTATTGTCAGATGGATTTTTGCTCGCGATGTCATCGACGAAGTCGCTTTGCTTGCAAAGAGCGAGCGTAGCCGTAGCTACGTGACTGAAGAGCGAGTAAAAAGACAATGGCAAGACCCTCAAAAGCAAAGTGATATGAATTTTAGACAAGCTCTAATACTCGATGAGTCTGAAAGTATATGTTTTTTCACCTTCACAGGGTGTAAGTACGGCCTGCAGACACGGTTCTGTCGGGCGCCCGTAGCCGTCAAAATCAAGCTGCCTGTTGTCATTGAGATCCTGGAAAGCTTTCACTGAAAGATTTTTGCCAATATATTCGCATAAACATACCTGCATAGACACACTGTCAGCCTCTATTTCAACCAAACTCAAAACAATGTTCTTATCGCCTTCACTTACTGACACATAAATCGTTCCTTCCGCATAAGGCAATCCTACAAAACTGACAGCACACGATGAACAGGGGGATTTCGCCATTGTGCCGATAGTCACTGCTGAAAGCATTAAAAATAAAACTGTCTTTTTCATTTCATTGTATTATTTATTGATTCATATATAGTCGTGTTGTCGAGCTTCTTTTGCAATTTAGCCCGTTTTCTGCCCTGATACAAATTCAATGTCATGCCGACCCATACAAGCTGTCCGGAACCTGAAGCACGGTATGTCCTGTCATAACCGGCAATTGCATTCAGATTTTCGGTGCGCAAAGACACGATACCTAACGGATTGACTACCCCGGCCATAAATGTGGCTTTGCGATATGTATAACCGATGCCGATATTCAACAGATTCTGATTGGCCGATGTTATCATTTCCCCCCATAGAGAATTGTATGTGCTGTTGTATTTCACCATCACCCACCATGGATTCGACATAAACATCAACTGTGCATTCACAAACGGCTGAGAATACCTGTGCCGGTAGTCAAAACCTTTGCTCACCGTAGCATGCCAGCCCCCTTCCATGGATAATGTCAGCTGATGAATAAACAAAGGCATTCGCAATATTGCCTTTATTTCGAAATCATTATTGTAGCCTGCATTGCAATAAGATCCGACAATATTGCCATCTTCATATATTTTCAACCCCATAATCGGATTGCGGCAATATCGGTTGCGGATGCTGCCTTTTACGGATATTTCATTATATGTGGCATCGTAGGCTACTTGCTGCTCATACCTCTGAAAAGACTTAAGAGAGGTATTGCCCTTCGACCACTGAAACATATCCACTTGTTGCATGATAGGATTTAAACAGTTGATGGCAGGAGGGACTGTCACTGTATTAAAAGCCAAAGAAAATGCGCCGCGTTCCGACATTTGATATCTTACCGACAACCGTGGATTGACAAATGTCGACATATATGACACCGGTCGGCTTATTGAGTAAACAGTTCCACCGATGCCTATGGCATATTGCAACCGGTCAATCGACTGTGTCCATTCTGTAAACAAATAATTGTGTGTTGACCTTTCCCTGACCATATCTCCCGACAAACGATATAAAGCTTTATCGTTACTGTATTTGGTACGGACTCCCGAAGACAATTTCCCATTACCGATAAGTACCTCCCAGATACCCTCGGCTATCAGATGAAAACTACGGTTATCAATATCGGATGCAATCAGCGTTTCCGTTGACTCATACTTTCTGTCGTTTGACCCGGAAATCACAGTAGGAACGATATTGAAATAAACCTTGTTTCTGCGGTTTATCTTATAATACAGATAAACGTCAATATCGCCCTGCCATCTCTTGACAAGCGACATTTCCCGCTCAAATCCAGTTACACTCTTGCCGTCAATCTCAGTAGTAATATCGCCGGCTGAAACATTCTTATCATTTTGGCGCAGCAGCCGCGCCTGTATATTGAGCGACATCTTATTGCCTGCGGCATACGAATATTGCAACGATGCATGGTGAGTCACCATACGGTTTGGTTCTTTTTGCCCCGATTCATATCGGCTGATATATGTGCCATCATACATTTTTATGTATTCTGAATTGTCACGGTAACAATCCATCTTCCACATCGGGTTGGATGAATAATCCACAGTCCACTCGCTTTTCCCGACATTGTATTTTAAGGCGGCGGTATAATTTCCCCAGCCACGATTAGGCGATTGCAACAAATTAAGCATCACGCCAAAACCGTCATCACGCCTCTTGACAATAATATCAAGCACTGCGTCCGCATCGCCATATCTGCCTCCGGGATTGGATAAATACTCTACTTTTGCAATATCTTTTGACGATATTGAAGCCAATTCCATCACATTTACTTCTCGACCGTTTATTCTTATTGACAACTTGCTATTGCCTGATACTGTCACATCTCCGGTGGCCGGATTGACGATAAGTTCGGAAATCTGGAGTCCGGATAGAAGTTGTACGCAGTTATTAGTGGTATTCTTTAATTCTTTATCAGGGAAATATACCGTCTTATTTCCTATTGTAATATTGGAAGGAGCCATCACCACAATTTCATCCAATTTTTTCGACATCCCGACAGTATCAGCCTCCGCTTTTTCTGCCCCGCATATAAATGTCATGCCCGCAATTAGCAGCAAAAGGAGCAAAGCATATATCCTAAACAGATTATTTTCAATAAAATACATTGTATTACAGTATAAAATTCCGACTTAATATCCCTATTTTTCACACCACAAATATAATATATTTATTTTATAAACTTGTTATAATTATAAATATATTTTAGAAAATCACAATGTTTGGAGGGTGGTTGATTTTAAATCAAATTTAAAGAGTGCTTGGATTTAAATCAAATTAAGACTGAGAGAATTTTTTGAGAGAATACAAAAAGCCGGCCATGCTATATTTACAACATGACCGGCCAGGTTTATTGAAGTCATTTAAACTCTTTCTTAAATGACTTCAACGACCGAAATAAAACAATACATTAATAATATATTAATATATTTCTACGAAGTACTTATAATGATGTAATAATCGTTATTGATGGTGTCGAACAATAAACGTCGTGTATATAATGAATAATTGGACACCAAAAGAACGAATCATGTTTTTGTACGTATTTAAGCACAGTACGCATATTCATTCCGTAAAACTTAATGCTCTTGATCACCTTGGTTACAGGATTGAAAACCGCTAAAAATTGAATAATACCCTCATCGCAATCCATATAGAAGTACGGTTTCTTAAATTGCACCAATATTTTGCCAGGGATATCGTTGCGTACAATCTCGTAATCAGCATAATTGAATTGCGACATTAAGCTATCAATAGTCATATTATATTTATCAATATGCGATATTTCGGTTATATCCTCTTCCTCTTTTGGGAAAATCGTAATATACGGAGGATTTGATTCTAATCCCGCCGGATTATAACCATCAATTTTACACCACAGATAGGTATGATGTATATATGTATAGCCTAAAATTTGTTGTAACTCATAACCATACAAACGTAGTTTACTGATATGTCCTGTATTAATGTTATATTCTGCCCATATTGCCAATATTTTTTCTGTGCCATCACTCCAAGTATAAGATGTCTCAAATGTTATTAAGACTCTGCCTTCAGAATCTTTACGATCAACATCAATTGCTGTATGGGATTTTAGTTTGCTTATTAATGTGTCAACCTTCATTTAACGATATAGATATTGAAGTGATTCAACGGACATAACGGTGGCGGAGGGCATCGCGGCGGAGGACAATGAGACCGAGGGCGGTTACGGCGACGCTGAGTGTTATGGTGTACCAGTCGGTGCCGAGGTTGATTGCGGCGGCGTTTTCAACCGATTCGGCTACGCCGCTGCGGGCTGCAATCCATGAGAGGAGAACCACAAGGGAGTTGTTGAACGCATGCGCTATCACGGGCACCCATACCGAGCCGGTCCACCATATCAGATAACCGAAATATGCGCCGAGCAGCAGTCGCGGCACAAAGCCGAAAAACTGAAAATGCATGAAACTGAATATAAATGCAGCCGCCCAGATGGCGAAATGCTTCTTCACTTTCGGCATGGTCATGAACAGATTTTGCAATGCTCCGCGGAAAAACAGTTCCTCGGCTATTCCCGTAAGTATACCGATTATCAGTATGCCCATTATAAGGTCGCCTACGGTATTCCCGCCCGACAGCGCGCTGATACCCGTCGAAGCAGAGTCCTCCATATTACGCAGACTCTCTTCCAGTCCGCTCATCGACTCCGGAAGATGCAGGTTGTTGTTCCACTCTATCAGTAATTCCATGGCAGGCAGTGAAGTCAGCATCACGATGATAGCCATAATTATCGGGAACAGCCGCGGCCTGACATTTACAGTCAGCAGCGAAGCAGGCAGACGCGTCGCCACAAAAGCGGCGACAACAGCAGGAAGAATGAAGACAAGGAGGTCCTGCACGATGGCGAATATTCTCATACCCTTGGCTGTAAAACCGTCGTCTATCAGCAGCGACGAAACAACAGACAAAAGTACGAGCATAATGAAAAACACGCCGAAAAGCACACCTATGGCACGCAACGGCTGATTGACCACAGGTAGCCACCCGCTGCCGCGTTGTGAATTGAACGAAGTCGAATTTATTTCCTTTATATCCATTATTATATTATTTCTATATTTCAATATTCGTAATACCGCCGTTCAGAAATCAAGATAGAAATCCTTTAGCAATTCCCTGTATTCATCTGTAAAAGTACCGTTGGTGTTCTGTATGAACAATTGCGACTCGACGCACGAAGCCGATGCCGAAGCGGAAAACTCCCACAAAGTGCGGCGCGACGGTTTCCCGGCACGTGTAAACACGCGGCAGCATCGTGTCGGAGCCAGGCCGGCCAACGATGCTTCAAACAATGCCTCTTCATCACGTCCGGCAGGCAATACCAATGCCAACCTCCCGTTATCCGACAGCAGCTGCGCGCCTCCCCGCATAAGCGACGAAAGCGGCAGGCTGTCGTCATGACGGGCGGCGGCTCGCAGCCGGTCGGGTGATTGTATCCGTTCGGTGAAGAATGGCGGATTGCTCACTATCAGATCAAACTTACGGTCACTCGCAAACCGCATGAAATCGACCTCGCGCGCTTCCACCCTTCCGGCAAACGGCGAACGGGATATATTGTCCGCGCACTCCGTCACGGCCTCTCCGCTGACATCTATGCAGACAACCGATGCTCCGGGATAGCGTTGTGCGACCATAAGTCCGATAACACCCGTTCCGCAACCCACATCAAGCACGACGGCGTCCGCTTTATCGCCCGGCACTTGTGCCCACGCGCCAAGCAACACCCCGTCAGTTCCCACTTTCATGGCACTTAAACTGTTGGAAAGTGAAAACTGCTTGAAGCGGAATGTCGATTCGCGATTTTTATTCATAACTCATATACTCGGACGCACAGACCGTGCGTCCCGACCTTAAGTCGGAAATGGAGGATGCTGCAAAACACCCAAAAGTAGGGAAGCACGGCCCGTGCGACCGTGAGCATGCGTTGATTATCTGCTGACTGTTGGACGCACAGACCGTGCGTCCCTACATTGTCGGCTTAAATTAGCAGTTTTGCAAAATCCTCTGCATTTAATTTTGATACAGATTCAATGCAAAATTACAATTTTTCGCATCTTTGCGCAACTATTTATCTACAAATTGGTTATCTTTGCATATAACAAACAGATAAATACTTCACAAAGGCATGATAATCAACAGCGCACGCTTCGTAATCTCAAATACGTCGGTCGACAAATGCCCATCCGACACCCGTCATGAATACGCCTTCATAGGCCGCTCCAACGTAGGCAAATCCTCGCTCATCAATATGCTCACCGGCCACAAATCGCTGGCCCAGACATCGTCAAAACCGGGAAAGACACTGCTTATCAATCATTTCCTGATCAACGATTCATGGTACATAGTCGACCTTCCCGGCTACGGCTATGCACAGCGCAGCAAAGACAGCCGGCAGGCAATAGACAAAATCATACGGAGCTATATCCTCAACCGCATGCAGATGACCACCCTATTCCTGTTGATTGACGTGCGCCACAAACCGCAGAAAATCGACCTTGAATTCATGGCGTGGCTCGGCGAGAACGGTGTACCGTTCGCCATCGTGTTCACAAAACTCGACAAACTGTCGTCGGCAGCCGGCAAAAAATCAATTTCCAACTACTGCACTACCCTTCTCGAGCAGTGGGAGGAGCTTCCGCCCATATTCGCCACATCGAGCGAAGACCGCCGCGGACGCGACGCCATCCTCGACTATATCGACCAGCTTAATCAACTCCCGTTGCAAACCGTTTAGAGCTTTCCGGTGTTAATATTTCAACCGCGGCCTCGCGCCCCGGTCAAGCATCCATTACAGCTAACTAAAATATCAACATTATGGATAAGAAAGACGAAAAACTTCCGAAGAGCGAAATCGAAAAAGCCGAACAGACATATCCGGGAGTGGCAATCAACGAGGCAGACGACGATGCCGACACAAAAGAACTGGTGAAAGAACGCACATGCACGCTCAACAACAATCCGCGCAACGAAGGAAAGCCGGTATGAGCGGTATATGAATTAAAAAAATTTTGCAGGCTGAAACTACGATTTAATCGCCATTCAGCCTGCTTTTCTGTTTTTTTTGCTATCTTTGTTGATAAAAAGCAAAACGCACATGTCAACCGCACAACTACATCAGTCAGGCAAAACAACATTGCTCGGTCTCTGTCGCGGACTATACCGCCAGATGGAGGCGCAGGGCATCGACGCCGACAAACTGCGCACTCTCACCGGCCTGCTGCGTGAAGCAGCCAAAGAGGGTCATCTGCGGCCCGACCGCTTCGGCATAAGTCCCGTGGTGCACAATCTGTACACATCCCACGCTCTGTGCAACCGCGTTAGTCCGGACATCAACATGGTGGCAGCCATAATGCTGCGCAACCTCGTGGAGTGTGATTTCATATCCATAGCCGACGTCAGGTCCCAGTGGGGCGACGATGTGGCAAAACTCCTCGGCGGTCTCCGCAACATCACCCAGCTCTATTCGCGTCAGGTGGCCGTGGAGAGCGACAACTTCCGCCGGCTTCTGATGATATTTGCCGAGGATATCCGCGTCATCATCATCATGATAGTCGACCGTCTGGAGCTGATGAAACTAATCAATCACCACCCCAACGAACGGCTTGTGCGCGAGGTAGCCTACGAGGCCAACTTCCTCTATGCCCCGCTCGCCCACCGTCTTGGCCTCTATGCCATCAAGGGTGAGATTGAGGACATGTCGCTCAAATACACCAACCGCAAGGCTTTCGACGACATTGCGCGACATCTCAACGAGACCAAGGCCAAGCGCGACGCCTACATAGCCGATTTCATACGTCCCGTCCGTGAGAAACTCGACGCATCGGGCATCAAATATGAAATCAAAGGACGGACGAAATCAATCTATTCCATCTGGAACAAACTGATAAAGCAGAAGAACGACATAGACCATATCTATGACCTCTTCGCCATACGCATCATTATCGACACCCCGCCGGAGCGCGAGAAAGCCGAATGCTGGCTCGCCTACTCCATTGTCACCGACATGTACCAGCCCAATCCGGCCCGTATGAAGGACTGGATAAGCATACCGAAATCCAACGGCTATGAGTCGCTGCACATAACGGTATCGGGTCCCGACGGGCGCTGGGTAGAGGTGCAGATACGCACGCGCCGCATGGACCTCGTGGCCGAAAAGGGTGTGGCGGCCCACTGGCGTTACAAGGGTATTAAAAGCGAGGGGGAAATGGACTCGTGGATGAACAAGGTGCGCAACATACTCGAAGGGGGCACGGAAGGCCCGATGGAGCTTATGCGCAACTTCAAGATGGACTTCTACGACAAGGAAGTGTTTGTGTTCACCCCCAAAGGCGACCTCTACAAGCTGCCTCTCGGAGCCACGGTGCTCGACTTCGCGTTCAACATACACTCGCGTCTCGGCTGCCAGTGCACCGGGGCACGCGTCAACGGCAAGAACCAGAAGATAAACTACAAGTTGCAGAGCGGCGACACAGTGGAGATACTCACTTCGGCCGCACAATCGCCCAAGCAGGATTGGCTTAACTTCGTGGTGACATCAAAAGCGCGCACGAAGATACGCCAGACTCTCAACGAGCGCTCCAACCAGGCTTCCGAGCTTGCGCGCGAGATGATACAACGCCGGTTCAAGAACCGCAAGATAGAGCTTGACGAGGCCACAATGATGCGCACGATCAAGAAACTCGGCTACAAGACCGTAACCGATTTCTACAACGACATAGCCAACGAGACACTCGACTTCACTACCGTAATCGACGCTTACGAACTCGCCTCGGGACGCAATCTGCCGGAGGCGGAGACGCGTTCGGCCGAAGAGTTCATACTCCCCGTGGCCGACGACACGTCCAATGCTTCGGCAAGCGATATTCTCGTAATCGGTGACAACATCAAGGGGATAAACTACCGTCTGGCACGCTGCTGCAACCCGATACACGGCGACGAGGTGTTCGGTTTCATATCGTCGGAGGGCGTGGTCAGCATACACCGTGCCGACTGTCCCAACGCCATACACATGCGTCAGCGTTTCCCCTATCGTGTCGTTCCCACCCGGTGGTCGGGCAAAGTCGGCGACCAGTTCGCCACGACGCTGCGGGTCGTCGGCCATGACGACATAGGTATCGTGACCAACATCACGTCAATCATCAACAAAGAGAAAGACATTACTTTGCGTGCCATATCAATCGATTCAAACGACGGCCTGTTCCAGGGTCATCTGTCGGTCGGAGTCAACGACCTGAGCGCGCTCAAAATGCTTATAAAGAAAATAAAAACGATAAAAGGAGTAAAGGATGTACAACGCGTATAGACGTATAGCCGCGGCAGCGTATGCCGTAGCCATCGCATCTGTTGCGATGACCTCATGCAAGGGTGGCGCCGACAACAAGGGCGCCGAGGCGCAGATAGCTTTCGATAAGGCACAGAACGCACTCAACAACGGCAATGCCCGCGAATGCATATCGCTGCTCGATTCGCTTGACAGCAGATTTGCCGACGATACCGATATAATGAAGCAAAGCATGCAGCTGCGCCCGAAAGCGCTTATGCAGATTACCGTCGAGGATATTGCCGCCGCCGATTCCACTGTCACAGCCAACAAACTGCTGCTCGACAGTCTGAAGCCGCTTATGACACATGTCAACGTGCCCGGCACCGAGGGCTATATGCTTAAAAGCTCCATGGCGGATCCCGCTTTCATGAATAAGACGGGGCTGTCGCCGCGCGTATCGGAGAACGGCGAGTTCTATCTCGTATCGTCGGTCAATCCCGCAGGCGCGCTGAGACACTGGTCGGTATCGGCTGTAGTAGGCGACATGATAGCCACTACGGATACCGTTCCGTATGACGGGACGCTCAACTTCCGTACCAACAATTCCGAAGTCATAACCTTCACTCCTGCCGGAAGCCGCGGCATAGGCGAACTTGTGGCGGCACACGAAGGCCTCCCTGTAAAGATACTGTTCAACGGACAGAGCGGCCGCACCAGCAGCATATCGCTCAATGCCGCCCAGATTGACGGAATAGCCACCGCCTACCGCTACGCACGCGCTGTCAACGAGATGCGCGACGCCACAATCAATCGCGACCGCCTCAACGCACGCGCCGACAAACTCCGCGAACAGATTGACGCAACCCCGGCAACAAAGATTGACACGGAGAAATCCGACAACTAAACACCGGCCAACCGTAGGGACGCGATTCATCGCGTCCGCATCCCGACGGCAAATAAAATAGCGTGAAAGGTATTGCAAAACTAAATAAACCGCGGTTGAAAACCGCGGCTACTAAAAAAGCACATGGTAAACAGCCGCGTAGTAGCCGCGGTTTTCAACCGCGGTTTATTTAGTTTTGCCACCAAGGCCCCCACGAAAATAATAATACTACAATCAATCATAACGAATGCAATGACCATTCCCCAGATAATAGAATCGACCCCGGGACGCGGGTTTTCATTTGAAGTCCTTCCCCCGCTGAAGGGCAAAAGCATAGAGACGCTGTTTCGCGGCATTGACAAATTAATCGAATTCAATCCGCGCTACATCAACATCACCACCCACCGCAGCGAACTTGTCTTCAAACAGACCGACGGTGGCCTTTACCAGCGAGTGGCACAGCGTGCACGTCCCGGCACGGTTGCCGTGGCGGCGGCGATACAGAACCGCTACAAGATACCCGTGGTACCCCATATTATATGCAGCGGTTTCTCGAAGATGGAAACCGAATACGCGCTTATCGACCTGTCGTTTCTCGGCATTACGAATGTGCTCGTGCTGCGCGGCGACAAAGCCAAGCACGACAGCAAGTACACCCCCAATGAAAACGGGTATCTCCACGCCACTGAGTTGCAGCAGCAGATAAACGAATTCAACAAGGGATATTTCATCGACGGGACGAGCATGGACACAGGTCGCGGCACGCCGTTTTCATGCGGAGTGGCCGGCTACCCGGAGAAACATGAGGAAGCGCCCAACTTCGACATGGACCTGCAGTTCCTCAAAGCCAAGGTCGACAACGGCGCCGATTATATCGTGACCCAGCTGTTTTTCGACAATGCCAAATATTTCAACTTCGTGGAACGGTGCCGTGCCATCGGCATCAATGTGCCGATAATTCCGGGAATAAAACCGATAACGAATATCAACCAGCTCTCGGTGCTTCCGAAGATATTCAAGGTTGACATCCCGAGCGAACTGACCGGCCGGCTTATGGACTGTACCTCCGACGAGGAACGCAAAGCCGTGGGCATCGAATGGGGTATCCGGCAGGTCAACGAACTTTATGAGGCCGGAGCGCCGTCAATCCACTACTACTCGCTCAACGCCGTCGACTCAGTGCGCGAGATTGTCAGAAACACCTTGTAACATCATAAAGTAGAGTCAGCATGAAATTCAGCGACATACCGGCACACGACTCCGTCAAGCGACAGCTCGTCGAGATGGTCGACAACAATCACATACCCCACGCGCTCCTGCTCGAGGGGAAAAGCGGTATCGGCAAGATGATGCTCGCTCGCGCCCTTGCACAGTATATCCACTGCACCGACCGTCGCGGCGGCGACAGTTGCGGAGTGTGTCCGTCATGCATCCAGCATAAATCGTTCAACCATATCGACACCCATTTTTCGTTTCCGGTAATAAAGCTGAAAAACAGGACGGGAGCCGCGGTATCCGACGACTGGATAGAGCAATGGCGCCAATTTCTTACCGACTCGCCCTACATGGACATGAACACGTGGGTCGAAATGCTCGGCAATGTCAACGCACAGCCGCAGATATTCGTCGACGAGAGCGGGGAACTGATACGCAAGCTGAATTTCACGTCGCATGCCGCACGCTTCAAGATTGTACTGATGTGGCTCCCGGAACGTATGAACGAGCCATGCGCCAACAAACTGCTCAAACTGCTCGAGGAGCCGCACGACGACACGCTGTTCATACTCGTGAGCAACGAGCCTGCCAGAATACTGCCTACCATATATTCGCGCCTGCGCCGCATCGAGGTGAAACGGCTTGACGACAGCACAGTCGCGCAATATCTTGAAAAGTACCGGGAGGTAGGGCACGATGCCGCCGAGGGTATAGCACGTCTTGCCGAGGGGAGCATGCTCGAGGCGTTCCACCGCCTTTCGGCATCCGACGAGTCGAAGCAGTTCCTCGACATGTTCATGTCGCTGATGCGTCTCGCCTATCAGAAAAAGGTGGGAGCACTCCGCAAATGGAGCAACGACGCCGCCGACTTCGGCCGGGAGAAATGCTGCCGCTTCATGGAATACTGCGAACGGCTGACGGGAGAAAACTACATTTACAATCTCCGCGACCCGCGTCTCGTTGCACTCGACAACGACGAGAGCCGATTCAGCGCCAACTTCGCCCGCTTCATCAACGAGCGCAATGTGGAGCGGCTGCGAAGCCTGTTCATCGACGCGCGCCGTGACATAGCTGGCAACGCCAACGCCAAGATAGTGCTGTTTGATGTTGCTGTAAGCATCATATTATGTCTAAAACAGTAACGGACGCCGACCGTCATTTCACAATATATCGTTACGCCATGAGTCATGACAACACCGGTGGAGATACCCCGCTCCGCATGCCGTTTCTCCGGCAGGTCGCGCAGGCATACGCCGACAACGAGCCGGAAAACATTGCCGACTACTGCTTTGTCGTGCCCAACAAACGCAGCGCAGTATTCCTGTCGAAATATTTCAGCGAAGTGCTGACGGCCGGGGGCGCGGAAGCCGTGCTCACTCCGTCGGTAATCACCATATCCGATTTCATATCCGACCTGAGCGACAAAATCGAAATATCACGCATAGAGATGCTGTTCATACTCTATGACGTATACTCCGAGATAGTAAAAAAACATCTATCCGACGCCGACATAGCCGCCGGAAAGGGTTTGGTCGACTTCAACCGTTTCCAGTACTGGGGCGACATACTTATCAATGACTTCGGCGATGTGGACAGATATATGGTCGACGCCCGACAGCTCTTCCGCAATATCGAAGGGCTGAAGGAGATAAGCGCCAACTACCTTACCGAGGAGCAGCTCGAGGTAATCCGCAAATACTGGAACGAGGACCTTGTACCCGAACCGGTAAAGGAATTCTGGAATCATGCCGTGCATGTGAATTCATCGCGCAACGGGAAAGCGGGCAACAAGAATGTAGCCGGATTCGTGAAACTGTGGCAGGTGATGCAGGAAGTATATGACGGATTCAGGGAACGGCTAAGCGCGGCAGGCTACGGCTACGGAGGCATGATTTACCGCGAGGTGGCCGAACTGTTGAAAGAGATGGATGCCGGCGATTTCGACTGCGACCGCTATGTGTTCACCGGTTTCAGCGTACTGTCGGAGTCGGAGCAGTCGATATTCAAGTCGATGCAGCGCATGGGCATAGCCGATTTCTACTGGGACTATGCTTCCCCGGCAATGTATATCAAGGGGAACCGTGCGTCGCGGTTTATATGCCGCTACGTCAAGCTGTTTCCGTCACGCTACCGCGTGGGGCTCGACAAAATGGAGGAGTATCCGGACATAACGGTGGTAGCCGTCCCGTCGACATTCGGTCAGGCAAAGGCAATCGTGCCGATTTTGCACCGCCTTTATCCGCAAAGGTTTTCTAAGCCCGGGACTTCATCAGGGATGGAGGCACAGGGCCCGGCACTCGAACAGACTGCCATAGTGCTTCCTGATGAAAACCTCGTGTCGCCGCTGCTCAATGCCATGCCGCGGGAAATTGACACCGTCAATGTCACGATGGGATTTCCTCTCAGCCATACATCGGTGGCCTCACTGATTAAAAACATAGTGTCGATGCAGCTTCGGGCGCGTGAACTGCGTTCGCTCGACACATTCTTTTTTGAAGATGTCATCGCACTTCTCTCCCACCCGCTTATACGCGCCCGGTATGCATCGCTATGCGACAGGATTGTCGCTACAATCAACAAGGAGCGTATCTTCAACGTGCCGCTGACATTTTTCGACGCCGTGGAATACGCGCCCCTGCGCCCGGTGTTCAGCATCGTGAAAAATCTCAATGACTCCGACGGTGTAATCGACTACCTCGACAGTCTGCTATTGTGGCTCGCCGACGTCATCGAGCCGGTCGACACCATAGGCAAAGATAAAGAGGCGGTCGAGTCGGACAATCCCGATGATTCGCTCGAGTCCGACATGTCCGACAAGTCCGACCGGTCAGACTTGTCTGACTCAACTGACTTGTCCAACTTGCCGGTGACAAGCTCCACCCGTCTCGAGATACAATATATCCGTTCCTACCGCGCCGCTCTCGACGAACTGCGGCGCCTCAACGACACATACCTCAGTAACGGGCGCATATTTCTTGAGGACAAGACGGTGTTCCACCTCGCCGAGCGCATTCTCGGCAACCAGTCGGTAGCCTACGAGGGGATGCCGCTGAAAGGGCTTCAGGTGATGGGTGTGCTCGAATCGCGCGGCCTCGACTTCGACAATATAATCCTGACGTCGATGAACGAACGCATATTCCCGCGAAAGCATTACGCGAAAACGTTCATTCCCGACGCGTTGCGCCGCGGCTACGGCATGGCTACGGTCGACCACCAGGAAAGTATGTACGCCTATTATTTTTACAGGTTGATTGCGCGTGCGAAAAACGTGTACCTGCTCTACGATGCCCGTACGTCGGGACTGCGTGCCGGCGACATGTCGCGCTACATCAACCAGATAAAATATCAGTTCCCGGCCGGTAAAGTACGGTTCACAGGTTCACAATACCGCATGGCATCGACTAATCCGGAAGTACTCGCCGTGAAAAAGACGCCTGCGATAATGAAGGAGCTGCAGCGCTATCTGTCGAAAGAGAATGGCCGCTACCTATCGGCCCACTCGCTCAACACATATATCAACTGCCCGATGCAGTTCTATCTCGCCAACATCGAGAGGTATTATCCCGAAAACGAGGTACACGATTTCATGGACGAGGGCACATACGGCACTATCGTGCACGAAGTGGCCGAGAAGATGTATATCGACCTCAAGGGGGACGCTCCGTCGCTGGCTCTTACGCCGGAAATCTATTCACGCCTTTCCGACAAAAAGCTCGTGGAGGAGTATGTGGCACGCTCCATACGCACGCATTATCTGAGCCTTCCGGCCGACGACCCGCGCCCGTTGCAGGGCGATGCCGCCATATTCCGGAAAATTATGGTACGCACGCTGCTCAAGATGTTTGAGCGCGAGAGTGAATTTGCCGGGGTTGAATTCATATCAGGCGAAGAATCGCAATATGTCGAGATGAAAGTCAACGACCGGTACACCATCAACCTCAACTACCGTATTGACCGCATCGACCGCGTGACGCCGCCCGGCTCGGAGCCGATGATACGTATCGTAGACTACAAGACCGGCGATGACAAGATGAGTGCTGCGGGATTCGACCGTCTGTTCGAGCACGGCAAAGCTATGGCGCAGCCCAAGGCAATGTTCCAGCTGCTTCTGTACTGCAATGCCTACGCGCAGAAGGAGAAATATGACGGCGCCATACAGCCGTTCATCTACAAATTGCGCAAAGTCGCTGTCGAGCCGTTCCGTCCGCTGAGCTTCAACCGCCTGCCGGTCAACGACTACCGCGACATCAACGAAGGTTTTCTCGAACGCCTCGGCGAAATGCTCGACGAGATATACAATCCCGACATACCGTTTTACGCATATCCCGACAAGGACAACTGCAAATACTGCAAATTCAAGGAGCTGTGCTCGGTATAATACCACCCGTAATCGACTGACCCACTATGGCCGGACTCTACATACATATTCCTTTCTGTCACTCAAAGTGCAGCTACTGCGACTTCTATTCGGGTTTGCGACCTGCGGCTTCCGCGGGGTATATCGATGCCCTGATTGCGGAACTGTCACTGCGCAGGGGCGAAATCAGCGAACCGTTCACCACAATATATATCGGCGGCGGAACCCCGTCGGTGATGCCTGTCGCCGAGCTGCAGCGGCTTGCCGGCGCAATCGCCGGTCATGTCGACATTTCGTGTATTGAGGAATTTACCATCGAAATGAATCCGGAGGATGTCACCGCCGAGCTGCTTTCAGCGTGCCGCGACATGGGTGTAAACCGCATAAGCATGGGTGTGCAGTCATTTGATGACAATATGCTTCGAGCCATCAACCGCCGCCATGACGCACGCAGGGCGCTCACTGCAATCGAACTGCTCGGGAGTCAGGGATGGAATTACAGTACCGACCTGATGTTCGGTCTGCCGGGCCAGACCTTGCATGACTGGCAACGCGATGTAGACAGGCTTATGGATATAAAGCCTCCCCACATGTCGGCCTACCTGCTTTCCTACGAGCCGGGCACGCGCCTATACGCGATGTTGCAGACAGGCAAAGTAAGCGAAGCCTCGGAGCAGCTTGCCTCCGACATGCAGCGCTATGTCACGGAATGCGCACGTGCCAACGGCTATCTCCACTACGAAATCTCCAACTATGCGCAACCGGGACACCAATCGCGCCACAACTCCTCATACTGGAACATGACGCCCTATCTGGGACTCGGAGCATCGGCACATTCCTACGACGGGCGACTGCGCCGTATCACCCCCCCCGACATAAAAAGATACATGGCATCGCTCACCCGCGGTGAAACCGCCGCACAGACCGAAGACGAGACCCCCGACGAAATTTTCAACGACTACATCATCACCGGCCTGCGCACCGCCTCCGGCCTCTCGCTCGAAACGCTCCGTCGCCTGTTCCCCGCCCCCTTCCTCACCACTCTCCTCTCCGATGCCGCGCCCCACGTCGCCGCCGGCCGGCTCACACTGACCGGCACGACCCTCTCCATCCCCGAACGACACTGGCTCAAATCCGACGCCATAATGCGCGATCTCCTGAGAATATAATCAATAGAAGAATTTTATCCCTTATTGAAGTTAAAAACATGTCCGAAACAATAACAGAATATACTGGCGACAGTTTCGATGCGTCTGTTTCAAGACCTCTCAACCAGTCTTACCACGTGTTAGGAAAACTATATGCCGGAGAATATCCGAGCGACAAGAATAAAGATACCGCAGAAACGAAACTGAAAAGGATGTATCATTTCGGCGTAAGACATTTCATCGACCTCACCGAAGAAGGCGAACTCCGCCAATACAGCAATCTGTTGCCTAAGGATACTACCTATATGCGGTTTCCCATAAAAGACCTGAATGCGCCAGAGTCGATTGAAGCAGTGCACGACCTGATTGACCGGATTGACTATCTGACACAAATGAACGGATACACATATCTGCACTGCTGGGGTGGCGTAGGACGCACCGGAACAATCACAGCCTGTTATTTTGCCCGAACGATAAAGGAACCAACTCAGGAGACAGTTCTCAACCGGCTCAGAGCCGCATTTAAAGAAATGCCGAAATCATCTTACCGCGTAACCCCGGAAACGAACGAGCAGCTTAATTTCATAGAACGGTTTATAAAAAGCTGTAAACAAAGGGAAGAGATGGTCATGAACCGTATTCACGACCGCATACGCGGTTGCCTGATGGCCGGTGCGGCAGGTGACGCCTTAGGCTATCCTGTCGAGTTCATGAGCCGCAAGGATATACTTGCGCACTACGGCGCCCGAGGCATCACGCTCTTTGAGCTGAATCGGGAAAAGAAAGCATTGATAAGCGATGACACACAGATGACGCTCTTCACAGCCAACGGAATGCTGATGGGTATAACGCGCGGCTGCATGCGCGGTATAGGCGGACGCCCAGAGGATTATGTAGACGGCGCATATATTGACTGGTATTATACACAGACCGGAAGGAAAAGAATACAGACACATGGCGATTTCCACTACACGTGGCTGCGCGACATACCGGAACTTGCGCACCGCCGTGCCCCGGGAATGACATGCCTCAACGCTTGCAAAGCCATATTAAACCACGGGACAGTAACCAACGACAGCAAAGGATGCGGAGGAATAATGCGCGTGGCCCCGATGGCTTTGCTTATGGCCGCACACCCCTACTACAGCATAAATGAAATGGACGAAGCGGGGGCTAAAATAGCCGCGGTAACCCACCTGCACCCTCTCGGCTTTCTCCCCGCAGCAATGCTGACCCACCTGCTTTACAGATTGATTTGCACAGATACGGAAGAAATACAATATCATATCGGGGATATAGCTCTTGAGTCAATAAATTGTCTTGACAATATATATGCGGACGAATACATTGACGAAAAACGCCATCTCGCCGACTTGACAAGAAAGGCCGTGGGACTCGCCCATAATGACAGACCTGACGCTAACAACATAGCCCTGTTAGGCGAAGGATGGACAGCTGAAGAAACCTGGGCAATCGCACTTTATTGTGCCGTCCGCCACATTGACAGTGTGGCGGACGCAATAATCGCGGCAGTAAACCACGACGGCGACAGTGACTCAACCGGATCCGTATGCGGCAACATCATGGGGGTAATATACGGTTATGAAGCGATAAAACATCAACGCCTCTTCTGTCCGCATGGAACGGAACTTGAACAGATTCTTGAACTGTCAGATATAATACTTGCAATCGCCGATGATTTGTACACAGGATGCATAATCAGAGAATTTGCGCCAAGAGATACACCAGAAAAGCAACAATGGTATGAACGCTACTGCGAAATGATTCCATCAGGACTACAAAAATAGAACCATAACTACTGAAAGCCGAATTTTAAGCTTTTGTTCTTATCAGTTAAAAGACAAACAACAGTATAGTATACCAAACAATAGAAACTGCCATCATGAAAATTATCGGTTTATCATTTCTTGTAATTCTCGCCGGTTGCGTCAATAAATCGCATGACCCCAAGGCGACAGAAGATTCGTCGGAACTGAATGATACTATTGTGTCAGAAATTACCGAGGAAGAAATATCTGAAGCGGGTGAAGATTCAACCGACAGTACTACCGGCGATGAGGCCGAAGGCACATCGGGCGGCCACGTATGCGTTTCGGAAGATGGCAAAGTTACCATCGAGTCCGGAATATATGAGGGCGGAGGCACGGCACCCGATTACTGGGCCGAATGGACGATTGTGGGCGACAACGGCAAGAAGCATAAGATAAGTTTTAATTATACGTCCTATCAGGACCGCGTGCATGCGATGCATAAAAACGACGGTTCGACCTACTATCTTGTCAATTGCAGCGCAAAAACGAGCAGTGCGTTTACCGACGAATGGCTTGAAGCGTACAGGATTGTCGGAGACTCCATACGCGAAGTGAATATAACCGACGGCGGCAGAAAGCGCGACGAATACGGTTTCCATATAAGCTACGACATCCCGACATGGTATTTCGCCACCAACGGAGAGGGCTATGACTGGATATTCGAATATGACCCGGCAACCCAAAACCTATATGTACCCCTCGTTGACGATGAGGAGATACTTGACCGCTACGAAGTGTGGCACTTCAACGGCGACCGTTTTGTAAACCTCGGCCACCGGCCGCACAAGGGACTGCACGACAGCCTCGCGAAATACAACCGTCTGATAAGCTGTTTCAATACAAAAGACTATATAATACGCATTGACTCGCTCGATTCCCGCGAACTCCGATATGCCTCATGGAAACTCCCCAAAACAATCGCCGATAAGCCGGATATAATAATTACCGGCGGCAAACGCGAAGAACACTACGCCGCCCCCGACGAACTTAAACGGTGCGACGATTACCGCTTCACTAAAGACGGCTACGAATACATCGTCAACTACTGCGAGACAGAATTAATCTCTCACGGCTTCGGAAAACACCATGATTTTCTCCTGGTGAAAAAAGGCGACAAAATAATCCTCAAACAACCGGAAATATAATGGCCGTAAGACTTACGATACCCGTGCAAAATTAGAGTTCCGTAAAAATGGAACTTAGATTCCGCAGAACAAAGCGCAAAAAGTTGCGAAAACATTTGCAAAATTGCAAAAAACGCCCTAACTTTGCACCGCTGAGTCAGAAAAGAGGCTCAGTAATGAGATAAATCAGTTTGTCAATTAACCTCTGACACAAACAATGGAGAGGTGGGTGAGTGGCTGAAACCACCGGTTTGCTAAACCGACGTAGGACCTAATCCTACCACGAGTTCGAATCTCGTCCTCTCCGCCAAAGAGCTGCAAGTCAATAACTTGCAGCTCTTTTGTTTATGAGAGGACGAAATGCCGACGAGCAAGGTCAGTATGGAGGGGGCGTCTCGCCCCCGTGGTATTATCGGTTCAGGCCGAAATTGCAGTGCATGACAATATGACAATTGACGGCTTTATTGTCCGCGGTTGAAAACCGCGGCTACCACTTGATTGATTCATAGCGCGTTATAGTTGCCGCGGTTTTTAACCGCGGAAAGCGATATTAAAGGGAGGTGGAATATGCACTGTTATTTCGGATTGAGGCGTATTATCCTTAAACTACAAAATCCCAAAGATAGACGTAATACAATCATAAGGTTATGGTAATTAACAACCCTCATTCTTTTTATCCACGCAAAGGTGGAATATGTCGGTTGATATTCCATATCTGATTTTCAACAACTTATATTGTATTTACATCTATCTTTGGGGTTTTATAGATTGTCATAC